>OCTX012191064.1_pt1 | contig 10785 bp, 10 predicted proteins | sample 1539691 | NCBI WGS metagenome assembly OCTX01 (sample SAMN02144231, study PRJEB22623) | gut metagenome | biome: sheep rumen | host: Ovis aries | place: New Zealand | reverse complement strand
GACTCAGATTATGGAGGGAACCAAAGAAGCCTCCGCGTGCTTACGTACCATTTCATCTCGCCGTCAAATCCAGTCAACCCCAAGATAAAAATCGTCGTAAAATGAATCGTTCACTTACGATTTCGAGTGCAAAGATAGCACTTTTTCTGTTACAAACAATACTTTTAGACAAATTTTTAGTATTTTTGTAGCCGATTTCTATAATAATTAGGTGTAAAAAACGTTTTATAAGATATATGAAGACCCGTTTTTATATAGCTATTTGCGCGGCTATGGTGATGGCAAGCTGCACGACACCACGCAATTTCAACTATCTGCAAGACCTTCAGAACGGTCAGCAGACGGATATCACCATCGACGGCACCATCAAACTGCAACCTAACGATCAGCTAACGGTGATTGTAAAGAGCAAAGACCCGCTGATGAGCAACCTGTTTAACAAGAGTTTTGCCACACAGATTACCCAAGGCAATGCTGCAGGCAATCCCTATATCGCACCCTACACAGTGAGTCCGCAAGGAACCATCGAGATACCCGTGATTGGCGAAATACACGTTGGAGGCTTAACACGCTATGAGGCCGAGCAGACCATAAAACGCGAGCTGCAGAAGGAGCAGCTGAAGGATGCCAACGTGACCGTAGAGCTACAGAATATGACCTATACGGTAACTGGCGAAGTAAAGGAACCTGGTGTTTACAAGATTGAGAAAGACCAGATAACGCTGCTGGAGGCGCTGGGCAAGGCTGGCGACCTGTCGCAGTATGGTAAACGCGACTCGGTGATGGTGATCAGAACCGAGGGCGGCAAGCGTAAGACCTACGTATTGAGCCTTACCGACGGACAGAAGCTGTTAAACTCAGAGGCCTTTAACATCCATCAGAACGACATTATCTACGTAAAGGCCAACAACGTAAGAGCACGCCAATCGACAGCCAACGGCAACGAGACACGCAATGCATCGTTCTGGTTGTCAATCGTTTCGGTACTCACCACCGTAGCTGTATTCCTTTTTAAATAATCAAGCTGATATGGACTTAAAAACCTATATAAACGAATGCAAGAAACACTGGCGATGGTTTGCTGCCACGCTTACTGCTACCCTGATAGCTGCTATCTTGTTTCTGCTGATGTTCGCCCCACGATATGAGCGTAGCGCCACTGTGCTTATTAAAGACGAGAATGGTGGTGGCGGATTGTTGTCATCGATGTCAGCCAGCATGGGTATGCTGGCCGGAATGGCAGGTATCAACATCGCATCGAACGTCAGCAATGAGATGGAAATCATGTCGTCGCCTGCACTGGTGATGGAAGTGGTGAACCGACTCAGTCTCGACACACGCTATGAGACCTACGACGGACTGATGAAACACGAACTGTGGGAAGAGACACTGCCCGTGAAGCTGACCTTCCCGAAGTTGACGGATAAAGATGGGGCCTACATGAAGATGGACTTGCGCGAGGACGGCACCTTCACACTCTACAAGATGCGCAAGAACAAGGACAAACAGAGCGGCGAGATAGAAGGCAAGGTAAACACCGTGTGCCCAACCCCCATCGGCCCTGTCAGCGTGATGGCCACCAAGCACTTCCAGCAAATCATGGCAGTCAAGAAGAACATGACCATCCGCATTACCAAAGAAAAGAAATACGACCAGGTGGAGCGCTGCATGAAGCAGATGGACATCGCACTGAGCGACGACCAAACCAGCATCATCCACATCGGCTATCGCGACCAGATAGCAGAGCGTGCCGAAACGATTATCAGTACCCTGATCAAGGTGTATCAGGAGGCCTGGATGAACGACAAGATGAACGCAGCCGACGTGTCGAACCAGTTTATCAACGAGCGCATCAAGGATATTGAGCAGGAGTTGAGCGGCCTGGACAAGGATATTGCCCAGTTCAGAGGTACTAATCTGATGCCCGACTACGAAGAGGCCGCTAAGATGTTTATGGCCAATGCCAGCTTGACCTACGAACAGCAGGTAAAGGTGAACAACCAGTTGTACATGATGGAGCAGATGCGTAATCAGGTAAATCATGCCGAAGGAACCAACCAGGTATTGCCAGCCAATCTACTGCCCGACAACGAGAACGTAGCCAAGCAGATTAACGAGTACAACAAACTGCAACTGCAGCGCAACCAGATGGCCGAGAACAGTAGCGACAACAACCCACTGGTAAAGGATTTGGATGCACAGCTTGGCAGTATGCGCAAAGCCATCGTCAACTCGTTGGATCACGGCGTGGCCCAGCTCCGAGCCAGTCAGAAGGCTGTGAATCGCGAAGACCAGAAACTGAAGCAGCAGATATCAGCCGCCCCATCGGCAGTCACCAAGGTGCTGCCAGCCGAGCGCCAGCATAAAATCATCGAGGCTCTTTACATCTACCTCTTAGAGAAACGCGAGGAGAACAGTCTGACCCAGGTCTATAACTCACAGAATCTGCGCATCGTATCGCCCCCTATGGGAAAACTTAAGCCTGTATTCCCCAAGAAAGGCATCACGCTGTTGATGGCCTTATTGCTTGGCATAGCACTTCCTGCCATCTGGTTCTGTTTGAAGCTAAATGTAAAAAGCATACTGAAAGAGGAATAAAGTAAGAAGGCAATGGTGTTGGTTTTCCTATATTTTGCCCTGTTTTTGATAGTACATTTAGTGGCAAAGCAGTTTAAAACCGTTGGAGCAGCCCGACTGTTTCAGTTGGTTTCATGCTTTATCCTACTATTTGGCATATTCGGATTCAGAGACATCACGGTACTTAACGACACCTCGCATTACTATGGTTTCTACTACCTGAAAGCCCATTTGCTGAGCTACAAGACAGAGCCTGTTACCACCTTTCATCTGCTGGACAAATTTGAGTATGGATTCCAGATACTCATCCACCTGCTGGTACAATATGTATCGAAGAATCCCTATACCATCATCATCTTTTCGAGTCTGGTGATTACCATCGGCGAACTATGGGTTATCGATAAGTATGCAAAGGACATTGCCAAGGTATGCTTTTACATGCTGGTGGCCAGTTTGTTTTTTACTCATTACTGCGTTATCCGACAAGCCTTTGCACTCATATTCTTCTATGTGGCATTCGGCTATCTGGAGAAGGGTAAAACCGGCAAGTACTGCCTATTGATACTACTGGCGGGCATGTTCCACTATTCAGCCCTTGTACTTCTGATATTCCCAATTGTTATCCGCATAAAACCATCCAAAAGAAATGCTGTTATTGCAATAGGTTCAGCATTGCTGTTAGCAGTTTTCCTGTTCGAGATTCTGTCATTATTAGGATTACGCGATCATCCATACTATCAGAATGCAGTACAGAAAGGTGCATTGTCGATGATAGGTTTGGTTGACTTGCTGTTTATGTGTATTTTCCTTGCGCTATATCTCTGGGCCAAAAAGCTCAACCAAGCCGCCTCTATGAGTCCCATTTACTTCTGGGTATTCCTTACGGCCTTTTGCGTTTGCCTGTTGGCACCAGTCATCTACCCTATCTCGCGCATCAACGAATATCTGTGGCCCTTTATTATATTCCAGCTCCTCAGGTATATCGATCCTGCAGCAATGCGCCAACCATGCGGACAACCTAACAACAAGGCTAACAGCTTACTCCTCATCATGGTTATAACGCTATTTGCCATCAAGCTGATTGGCATTAACACCATCCGACCGGAGTGGTTGCATGTTGACGATTATCAGTTCTACGATTTCTCGAAAACGCATCACACCTACAATCTGTATCCACAAGAATGATAGATAGCATCAAAGAAAGATATCAGCAGATAAAGGCCTCGGATATTGCCCAGAGAATGAGGAGCGGAGCCTTTTGGTCGTTCACAGGAACGGCCTTAGGCAAGTTTCTGGTTTTTCTGAGCGGCATACTGTGCGCTCGCATTCTTGGTAAAGAGCAGTTCGGACAGCTGGGCATGGTGCGTTCAACACTTGGCATGTTCATCATTCTTGGAGCAGGCGGAATTGGCGTAACAGCAACCAGATACATAGCGGCATTCAGAAAAGAACAGCAAGCCCATGCAGCCTCTATCTATCGCATGTCGTTTCTTTTCTCATTAACGCTGGGCATCGCCATCACAGCTCTCGCACTTGCTACTTCACAGTTTCTGTCGGCCGACTACCTGAGAGCCCCAGAACTCACCAAGCCATTACTTATAGGTAGTGTGATACTGCTGCTATCGATATTAAACAGTTCGGAGAATGGCACACTGGCTGGCCTCGAAGATTTCAAATCAATAGCCATCAACACGCTGATAGGTAGCTTTTTCGAGGCCGCCTGTATGGTTGTTGGTGCCTATTTCTATCAGTTAGAAGGTGCAGTAGCAGGTTTTGCAATAGGTGTTCTATGTTTGTATATCGCCAACAAGCTGTCGGCCATCAAAGCACTCAATAAAGCTGGCATATCGGCTTACGTGAAAAGCGTTTATAAGGAAGACTGGGCCCTGATATTCAGCTACAGCATCCCCGCCACCTTATCAGCACTCACAGTTACCCCAGTTTTCTGGTTGGTTCGCTCCATGTTGGTAAGAGCCAGTAATTATGGCGAATTAGGTATCTTTGAGGCTGCCGACCAATGGAAGGTGATGCTGCTATTTGTACCAGGCGCCATCTGTCAGATTGTACTTCCAATCATGTCGAGTATTACCGATTATCATACATTCCGCAGAGCCCTTATTGGCAACCTGGCCTTGATTGGTGGCATTGCTGCTCTACTGGCCTGTGCATCGTGGTTTGTAGCACCTATACTGATGCCGCTCTATGGCAGAACATTTACCGATACCGCCACCCTAACAGCATTGGCATTCTCAACCATCCCCACTGCGCTTGCACAGATTCTGGAGATGACACTTTATAGCAGAGAAAAGATGTGGACCAGCTTTGGCTTTAACATTGTTTGGGGCATCTCGACAGTAGCGATAGCCTATCTGTTTCTCGAGAACCAACAAGGTGCCTTTGGTATTGCGATGGCCATACTCCTAGCATATATACTTAAGCTGATATGTATGGGTAGCTATCTGTCGATTATCACGAAAGGAGGCAAGCCATGATTACGTTCAGCATCATCATACCAACCTATAATCAGTTGCCTTTGCTGAAGCGGGCACTTGAGTCGGTTCTGCATCAACAGGGTGCAGACTATGAGGTGATTGTAACTGATGATTCGGATAACGAAGATATTTCAACATACATCCAATCCGCTGATAATCAGCTAATTAAATACTTTCATCACAAATCTACTGGAAGAGCTGCCGACAATTGGAACTTCGGCTTATCGAAGGCTGAGGGGCAGTATGTGATAGTGATGCACCACGACGAAGCAATGGCAAGCAGTAATCACTTAAGCCTGATGGCCCAGGCTTTGACTGATGCCGATGTGGCGATTGCCGACATAGAGGTGATGAATGGTGGCAAGCAAAGTAGCAGATGGCTCTCCCACCTTACCAGAAAGTTATGTTGCAAGCATCCCGAATGGCTATTCCTACAGAATGCCATCGGACCAACTGCCTGTATCGCATTTAAGCGCGATCAGCTTCAGCCATTTAATCCGGATTTGAAATGGCTAGTAGATTTAGAGTGGTACTATCACCTACTGAAAGGTAAGCGTGTATTTATCTGCAAGAGTTGCAAGATACAATCTACCCACGGACATGCAGGACAGATTAGCCAGCAACTGGATATTATGCAGGCATTCAGTCAAGACAAAGCCATCATCTGTCAGACTCATGGCAACGATGTACGCTTGATGCTGTGGCTATATGAGCACTTGATATTAGGAACCAAACGATTATTACGACGGATATGAGGATAGTAAAAGTGTTAGGTGGTCTGGGCAATCAGATGTTTCAGTTTGCTCTTTACAAGGCGCTGCAGAAGCAGTACCCTGAGGAGCGCGTGCTGTTAGACCTGCATTGCTTTAACGGCTATCACAAACATCGCGGTTTTGAGATAGACAGCGTGTTTGGTGTTACCTACGAAAAGGCCACTTTGAAAGAAGTAGCCAGTCTGGCCTATCCCTACCCTAACTACCAATGCTGGCGAATAGGAAGCAGAATTCTTCCTGTACGCAAAACCATGCTCAAGGAAGAGCCCAACTTTACGTTAGAGCCATCAGCACTCAGCAGACCATATAGTACTTATTACGATGGCTACTGGCAGCACGAGGAATATTTCAAGCATATCCGCGAGGAAATACTCAGCACATACGCTTTCCCCGCATTCGACGATGAGCGCAATAAAAAAGCAGCTCAACTTATTACAACTAGTAATAGTTGCAGCGTACACGTTCGTAGAGGTGATTACATATCAGATCAGTTATTTTGTAAAATAAGCGATACCAATTATTATACTGATGCAATAAAAAAAATGATTAGATTAGTTAATCCATCTCACTTTTTCATCTTTTCTGATGATATTCCCTGGTGTAAAGCTCATTTTAATGGTCAGATAAAGGATCGCTTTACATTTATTGATTGGAACAATGCAAACAACAGCATCCATGATATGCACCTCATGTCACTCTGCAAACATCACATTATAGCAAATTCATCTTTTTCTTGGTGGGGGGCCTGGCTTAGCACAAATCCCTCGAAAAAAATCATAGCACCATCCAACTGGTGGAATATAAAGGATTCGCAACCCCCATATGCTAATTCTTGGTTAATTCTTTAATCAATACGATTCCTTTTCACTTTTTTTGTTTATCTTTGCAGCCAAATAGTAATAAAAATGGATTTTTCTGTTTTAATATCGATATATAAAAATGAACAACCAGAATTTCTGCGACAATGCTTTGATAGCATTTTCTCGCAGACGTTACCTGCATCTGAAGTCATTCTTGTAGAAGATGGTCCATTAACAGAAGAATTATATTCCGTTATCAGAGAATACGAAAAGCAACATCATGAACTTAAAATCATCAAGATTCCCCAAAACATGGGATTAGGGAATGCTCTCAACGAAGGCCTACGCCATTGCTCTAATGACCTTGTTGCAAGGATGGACTCTGATGATATCTCATGCCCTCATAGATTTAAGGAACAAGTAAGTTTTATGGAGAGTCATCCTGATTATGATGTAGTAAGTGCATGGGTTGATGAATTCCTGAACAATCCATCAAATGTTGTATCTACCCGCAAACTTCCCCAGCATAATAATGAAATCATTATATTTGGAAGAAAAAGGAATCCAATAAACCATCCTGTAGTTATGTTTCGCCATAAAGCTGTAAAGGCTGCTGGATACTACCCTTGTTTTCCAAAAGCTCAGGTAGAAGATTATGATTTGTGGGTTCGTATGATTATGAAGGGGTCAAAATTCTATAACATACCTCATTCATTACTCTATTACAGACTGTCGGACGACTTTTCTAAACGACGCGGAGGTGTAGATTATTCAAGGCGAGAGATACCACAACAGTATTCTTTTTACAAGCAGAATTATATAAGTTTCTTTCAAATGGTATTCAACGTTATGACCCGTACAATAATACGTTTACTGCCCTGCTCAATGCGAGAAATAATCTACAAAAAATTCTTGCGGTAAAATAAAAAGAGAGATTTTACGTTATATATTAAGATTAAGGAACTAAATATTATTGGATGGAGCAAAACTACTCGTATATATATGATGGAATGAACGCCTTTGAGAAAGAAGTCAAGAGATGGATTGATTTCTTTTTCGCAGGTATATGTCTGATTGTGTTTTCACCGTTGTTTTTGGCTTGCTACATTGCTATCAAGCGCGACCACGATGGTCCGGTGATTTTCAAGCAAGAACGTATAGGCCGGTTCGGACGACCGTTTACTATCTATAAGTTCAGAAGCATGACGGTGAATGCCGAAGCAAAGGGACCACAGCTATGTAGTGAGAATAAGGACAAGCGTCTTACAAAAACTGGTAAGTTTCTGCGCGAGCATCATCTTGATGAACTGCCACAGCTTTGGAACATTTTTATAGGCGATATGGCCTTTATCGGTCCGCGTCCTGAACGAAAATACTATATCGACCAGATTATTCAGCACGATCCACGTTACACATATCTCTATCAGATACGTCCAGGCATCACATCGATGGCTACACTCTATAACGGCTACACCGATACGATGGAGAAAATGCTGAAACGATTAGAGATGGATCTCGACTATCTGAAGCATCGCTCGTGGTGGCTCGATGGTAAGATTCTGGGACTTACCTTCTTGAAAATTGCATTTGGAAAGAAGTTTTAAAACTTTCTGAACTCCAAATGCGCTGCACCATTATCAAGCACCATTCTGCTATTGTTTAACTCAGATATATTAAACTCGGTAGCGGTATCGGTAATACCATAAGGAACAAGCAAGTCAGCATCCTGAAGAACCACGTCATCAGAGTCACGATCCACTCTGTATGGATCAGTCAGCTTCAGCTTATTACCTTCGCGGGTAAAACTCATCACAATATCCTGATGCACCTTTCTGACATCGCGCAATTCCAAAATATGCCCCTGAAATGCCCAGGTGATGCCAGGCGAAGAAGTCATCTGCCAAAAACCGTCAAGATGCCCGTTGGCCGAGTTTTCTTTATCACAACTGGTCAGCAACAAAGTTACACCTATAATAATCAATAAGAAACGTTTCATCTGAAAAACCAATTATTTAATGAATCCTGTTTTAACGATTGACAACTGAATGCCAAAATTATCGCCTCTCAACTTGCCAAAATCGGTAGCCACAGCGCCTTTGATGCGCCATCCATCCTTCAGTCTGTAGTCAGCCTCAGCCATACAACTTACATTCTCAAGAGGAGTAGCTGGCAGGTAATAGTATGAACCATAACTCTTTTGCCATGAGGCCAGCACACGATAATCTAACTGCGGTAAAGGCGAACCGCTGAAGCCTAAATGCCAAGCCACAAAACGGTTATGCTCTATCTCGATATGACCATCGGCATTATACAACGGAGAAACGTAAAGCGGATTGCCCATCACCTGTCCCCAATGCTGCCAACCGGTATAGAGATGGTGATTATAGTAATTATCGCGCCCACTAATCTGGTAACCCACATGACTGGTCTTATCATGATAAACCGGACCTGCCTGATACTTGGTGTACAAATATTCCACAACCATATCGTTGAGCCATGCATTATCTTTCAGTTTCAATTCGGCACCCAACAGCCAATCCTTGAAGTCGTACCAGAAATACTTGTCGCCACTCTTGTTTACATGAAACATCATCGAGTTATCCTCAAAGAACTGGTCGGCATACACCGCCAGATTCCAGGTAGGCTGATCGTAACTGAAACGGGCCACCCACGAACCTAACTGATTACCCTCGGCATTCTTAAAATCACCATCAGTTGCATCAGTACCACCAGGAATAAAAGCATTCTTGAAGGCTTTCAGTCCGCCATCATTATCATACACCTTTTCAACCCCATTCTCAAACAAATGCGAGGTGCCGCCAAACTGGCAGGCCATCTCTAATCCCAGTTCGGCCGTAAACTTGCCCGGACCAATCTTCAGATAGCCGGCTTTGCTATGGTAGAGCGTCCCCTCGGTGTAACGGTTCTGCGGGGCCACAAAATCTTTCTGCCAACCGTCATCGGTAGTCTTACCATAAGCGATATGACCTTTAAAGGAAAGCCAGTTCTTGGTGCCAGGAATCGTCCAGTATTCAGGCAGAGCCAATCGTACCTGAGGCACAGGACGCGCATTGATACCCAGCGTTTGTGAACCTGAGCTCAACGCCTGGTTCTTCAGTTCCATCGGATATTCTTTTGCACCTACAGTAAGCGTACCTTTCAGCCAGCGCCCCTCAACGTAAGCCTGCTGAACCACCAGCGTGCTGGTAAACCCAGCAGCAACAGCTATATCGGCACCATAGCCAACACCCCACTTCCGACCATCGTCGGCACTCAGTGGGCGTTCTATCGCACCACGCACATAACCATTGGCTGTCTTCAGCGAACTAAGTCCATACTTGTTGGCATTCAACCACAAAGGGGCATGATCGCCAGTTGAAAAGATAGTCTGCATCTCAGCCCGATACTGAATACTATCGGTTAACGAACGCTGCTGAGCACTCATCACCAGAGGGCTACACATTATTAATAATATAGAAAGATAATTCTTCATACTTGGGGCAAAGATAAGAAAAATAATCAAGAAAAAAAATGTTTTTAGGGAAATTCCTCTACCTTATTAGGGAAAATCCTTTGCGTATGAGCTCAAAAAGTTGTTTCTTTGCACTGTGATTAAGAAATAGATGTCGAACCATTATAAATGATACGATTATGAAGAAGATGTTTTTCGCACTAATGGTGATGCTGACCTCGACAATGGCAGCGAGTGCAATGAGCTACGAGCAGGCTCGCAACGAAGCCTTGTTCCTCACCGATAAGATGGCTTACGAGCTGAACCTCACCGACGAACAGTATGAGGCAGCTTACGAGATAAACCTCGACTATCTGATGGGCATAGCCGGACGCGATGATGTTTTCGGCACTTACTGGGAGCGTCGCAACCTTGATTTGAGCTATATCCTGTTCGACTGGCAGTGGAAGTCGTACATTGCAGCCAGTTACTTCTATCGCCCACTCTACTGGGAGGCTGGTTATTGGCACTTTGGAATCTATCGCCGCTATCCGCATCGCGATTTCTTCTACTTCGGTCGTCCTCACTTCTATGCAACCTACCGTGGTGGACATGCCTGGCACATTCATGGCACTCATGGCTACTACTATGGACGCAGAGAGCACTTCCGCCCCGCCCGCAGAGAGCACTTC
>OCTX012116189.1_pt1 | contig 10786 bp, 9 predicted proteins | sample 1539691 | NCBI WGS metagenome assembly OCTX01 (sample SAMN02144231, study PRJEB22623) | gut metagenome | biome: sheep rumen | host: Ovis aries | place: New Zealand | reverse complement strand
GGCTTCAGGCAAGGACATGAATCGTCCTAAGTTACAGGAAATGCTGGAATACATACGCGAAGACGATACGGTATATGTCCTGGAATTCTCGAGGCTGGGAAGATCTACGGCTGATTTGTTGTCTATCGTCCAGAAAATCGAGGAGGCTGGTGCGAAATTCGTGAGCACGAAAGAGAATTTTGACACATCAACTCCAACAGGCCGCCTGCAGATGACGATGATGGCGGCGATTGCCGAATTTGAACGTGCGATGATTCTTGAAAGGCAGCGCGAAGGGATAGCCATTGCTAAAAGCGAAGGAAAATATAAAGGACGCAAAGCAGTTTCCGTGCCGAACATTGGTGAGTATTACAGTAAATATATGAGACGAGATGGGACAAAGACATCCATTGCTGCCGAGATTGGAATCAGCCGGACAACATTGGACAAGCTCTTTAAGCAATATGAGAAGGAAAATGTAACAGGCAAACAATGAAAATACTTCTCGTCTGTGTCGATCAAAAAGAAATATCCTTGGAGCAACCTGAGGATATTTCTTTTTTGCTTGCACGTAAATAAAATTACAAATAATATATTGACATTTTATTTACGTACTGGTATTATAGCTACAATACAAGTGTACGTAAATAAAATTACGCGAAAGGAGCGAAAAAAAATGAAGTTAGGAGAGATTGCCGATATTGTTAGCGGACAGAATATGACTCGCATATCTGCAGGTGCTTCATCTGAAAAAGTATTGCAGACGGTGAAGGTTCTGATTCCGAAGGCCATTGTTGAAGGGATGGTAATAGAAGACGAGCTGGGTGACGCGGAAATCATAAAAGAGATTGATGCTGAAAAATATACGAAAGATGGGGACATTGTCATAAAACTTTCCTCCCCGTATGATTCGGCCATGATTGATTGCGGGCAGGCAGGAATTGCAATACCGTCTTTCTGTGCCGCCATTCGTCTGAAAGAATCGACTTACAACAAGCTTTATCTTACAGCAGTTTTGAATACGAGAGCTGTAAGAGAAGGACTTGCGGCTAGGGTCGCCGGTTCCATTCGCCCGATGATCCGGATTGCGGACCTGAAAGATCTAGACCTGCCTATTATTCCCGACGAGGATATGGAAGATATTGGGAAGGCGTTTCTGCTCAGTGGCAGGAAAAGATATGTTCTTCAGGAAATGATCAGCCTGGAGCAGAATATTATGGAGAACATCATCGTATCAAGTATGGAAGGCGGGATATGAACATGATAGAACAGAAAGAAACTCTTTGGACGACGATCCAGCGGATCCGGGGTGTTGCAGACATTCGAGATGTTTGCCATATGGCACTGTATGCGTTACTCCTCAAACAGACAGACATGATTTGGACGGAGATGGGAAATGCATTTCCGGAAATGAGTGAACATGAAAGACATGAGCTATTCATGTTAAAAATGGGGTTTAGATATGAAACGAGCTGTGCTCTTTCATATCTTTCAAACCTATATGGAAGCTTGCTCGAAGCGCACAAAGCCCGGGATGTCTTTAACGAATATGAGAAGAAGTATCACATAGCTTATAGAATTCTTGAGAAGCCATTTCATGAATTGATAAGTAAAATGTCAAAAGAAGTGATTCTGACAATTTTTGATGCAGTTGAGGCATTAGCGGTAGAATCAAAAGAGCAATTATACGATATAGCTGAAGATCTTATTCTTAAAATCGCTGAGCGGGCTGGTCGTTCAATGAGTGAATTGTCGACAAATGCAACGCTGGCAAAACTTGAAGCACGACTGTTAGGATGCGATTCTTCAATGACATTGTATGACGGTTTTTGCGGGACCGGTATTTCTGTAAATAAAGCAGCAGCCAAGGATACAAAAATATTTATACATGATGTTAATTTGGAAATGGTTTCCATTGCCTCGATCTTATGTATCCTTGGACAGAAAAAGCTTGAACGAGCAGATTGCGGTGATACATTACTGGATTCAGAATATAGCACCAAATTTGACAGGATTGTTTCTGAGCCGCCATTCTCCGTGAAATATAGTAAGAATTATATCACAAGTATTTTTTTTAGCGGTGGTATTCCTGATAAGAATGTAGACGGGGACAGCCTGGCAGTTTTCCACTGCATTAATAAGCTTAAGGATGACGGAAAGGCAGTCATTCTTCTTCCTGCTGGGTTCTTATTTAGAGGGGGGAAAACGCGGAATGCAAGGAAACTCCTCCTTGAAATGAATGTCATCGATGCCGTTATAGAACTTCCGGAAGGATGCCTTCCCGGCACATATGTCCCGTCGGTCCTTCTCATTCTGAATAAGAATCGTGATGCTGATAATGTCCTTATGATAAGCGCAAAGGGATTGTTCCGAAGGGAAAAACGAGGAATGTCCTTGATCAGCGATGAAGGCATTCAAAAAATTGACAATATGTATCGAGGAAGGGCTGTGGTCGACGGATTATCATCGAATCCAACTATTGAGGAAATATCAAAGGCTGACTATGAGCTTTCCGTTGCTAAATATGTTATCCCGGCAGTCACAACACCGGAAAGAGAGAGCATCAAGCAGCTCACTATGGATTACAATGATAGGCAGAAACAATTACAGGTGTTAGAAAAAGAACTGACTACTTTGCGTAAAAAGTTTATCAAATAAACTATAGATTGAGATATAGGAGGGGCTATTTTGAACGAAAGATTTAATGTGTTATGGGATGACAATCCAGTTGATATTACTTCTGAGGCAAATTTTATATGGGGCATTGCAAATAAGCTGCGTGGGTCCTATATGCCGGATAAATACGGCGATGTGGTCATACCGATGACAATTCTGCGCAGGTTTGAGTGCGCGCTGGAAGGGACAAAGGCAGCCGTGGTGGCGCAATATAAGAAGATTCCGACATATCCCGCAAAGGCAATGCAGCGCATCAGCGGTTATCAGTTCTTTAATACGAGCGAGTATACCCTGAAAGAACTGTGTAATGACTCTGAACATATCGCTGCGAACTTACGTGAGTATATTAATGGTTTCTCTTCAAATGTCCAGGAAATATTCAAAGAACTGAACATGGATGATCACATAAAGAAGATGGATAAAGACGGCTGTCTGTATTCCGTAGTAAAGGCATTCTCTGAACTGGATCTTTCAATCCAGACCTTTGACAGCATCAAGATGGGATACATCTTTGAGAATCTGATTGGCCGTTTTTACCAGAATGTGGATGCTGGACAGTTCTATACTGGCCGTGACATCATCAAGCTTCTTGTGTCGCTCCTGCTTGCAGAAGGCTGTGATGATATCTTTGATGACGGGAAGGTCATTACTGTGTGTGACCAGGCCTGTGGCACAGGCGGTATGCTGTCAACAGCGTACTCATACATAAGGCATTATAATCCTACTGCGGATGTGCGCTTGTTCGGTCAGGAACTGATGGGGCAGACTTACGCTATCGGCCTTGCAGAAATGCTGATCAAGGGCCAGAATGCGGAGAACTTCCGTCATGCGGATACTCTGAAAAAAGATCATTTCAGCGGTACGAAAATGCGGTTCTTAATTGAAAATCCGCCCTTCGGGACGCCGTGGTCTGGAAACGACGCAAAGGCAGGCCAGGAAGAAGCTGTAAAGAAGGAGTATGAAAAAGGATTTGTCGGACGCTGGGGCGCCGGGCTTCCCGGCGGCGGAGATTCTCAGCTTCTCTTCATGCAGTCTGCCGTGGCTAAGATGGATGATAAGCTTGGGCGCGCAGCCATCATCGAGAATGGCTCTCCCCTGTTTACAGGCGGGACAGCATCCGGCGAGTCTCAGATCCGCCGCTGGCTCTTGGAGCAGGATCTGATTGAAGCAATCGTCGCCATGCCGACTGACCTATTCTACAATACCGGCATTGCTACTTATGTGTGGCTTCTCTCGAAGAATAAGCGTCCGGAACGCAAGGGCAAGGTCCAGCTGATTGATGCAACACAGATTTTCCATAAGCTGCGTAAGCCTCTGGGCAATAAGAAGAATGAGTTCTCGCCGGAAGACCGGGCTGAGATTACAAGAGTGTATGCGGCATTCGAGCCAAGTGAGATCTGTAAGATTTATGATAATACAGAGTTCATTTATCGCGAGTATACAGTCATGCAGCCTCTTCAGAGGAGCTATGGCTTTACGGAAGAACGCATACAGAACATGTTGCAGACCGGTGCATTGAAATCACTGTGGGATGACGCTAAGGTCGCGGATCTGGAAGAGAAAGGAACGACTGCATCAGCGAAAGAGCAGAAAGCCCTGGAAAACTTCACGAAGACGAAGCCTGTATATGATGCAATACTTGAAAGATTGAAAGCTGCTACGACTGAACAGAAATGGCTGTCACCAGAAGCGTTCATACCTATATTGGACAAGGCTCTTTCCGGAATTGTTATTGATAAAAAGCTTTTCGATAAGATCATGGACGGATTATCCGTCATGGACAAAGAAGCAGAAATCCAGCGGGAAACGAAGGGCAGGAACAAGGGTGCCGTCATCTATGATAAGGCATCGAAGGATACTGAGATTGTCAAGTGGGACGAGGCTATCGAAGATTATATGGCCCGTGAAGTGCTTCCTCATGTGCCGGATGCGCAATGGTTCTGGGAAGAAAATGTCGGAGCAAAGAAACCTGTGATTAAGACTGGTGCTGAGATTCCGTTCACAAGATATTTCTATAAGTATCAGCAACCGGAAGCAAGTGAAGTGCTGGCAGAGAGATTCAATGCTTTGGAGAACAGCGTGGACGAGCGTATTCGGAAGCTGTTTGGAAAGGACTAATGGTTTCTGATATGAGAGAGATGAAAGATAGTGGGATTGAATATGTGGGACAGATTCCAAAGAACTGGTATCTTATGCCTATTCGTGCAGCATTCAAAGAAGTTAATGACAAGAATTTCGATGGTTCTGTCAAGAATGCATTGAAATTCACATATGGCGCAATAGTGCCAAAAACTAATTTCGTGGCTGATGACGATGATTATGTAGCAAATACTATTTTGAATTATACCGTTGTTGAGCCTGGAACCATTATGCTTAACGGTCTTAATTTGAATTTTGACTTTGTCAGCCAGAGAATTGGTCTTGTTAAAAGTAAAGGTATTATTACATCGGCGTATATGGCGTTTAAGCCATCAAACGGACGAATAACATCGGAATTCGCAACGTATTTGTTTAAGGCATATGATGGCTGTAAAGCGTTGCACAATATGGGCGGTGGAGTTCGAAAAATCTTGAATTTTAATGAGTTTAAGAGATACTATGTTGCTTTTCCTGGAATTATTGAACAGAACTCTATCGTAGCATTTCTCGATTCCAAATGTGCCGAAATCGACGCTCTTTCTGCTGATATTCAGTCCGAGATTGATACGTTGGAGGCATATAAGCGGTCCGTAATCACGGAAGCCGTGACGAAGGGATTGGACAAAAATGTGCCGATGAAGGATAGCGGGATGGCATGGATTGGGAAGGTTCCAGAGCACTGGCAGATTGAAAAAGTAAAATATCATCTTAAGAGAAACGAGCCTAGAAACCCTGGAAAACAACAGATATTATCCGTGTACAGGGAATATGGAGTTATTCCAAAGGATAGCCGTGATGATAATCATAATGTTACATCAGAGGATACATCAAAATATAAGTATGTCCGGCCGGGAGATCTCACAATCAATAAAATGAAGGCATGGCAAGGCTCAATGGGGGTATCTGAATACGAAGGCGTTGTAAGTCCGGCATATTTTATCTACCATTTCATTGATAACAAATTGATACCCAAATATCTTCATTATCTTTTCAGAACTTGTTATAAGGATGAATTCAGAAGAATATCCGGAGGTATTCGTGAGGGGCAATGGGATCTTTCGCCTGAGGCATTTAACAATACATTGCTTCTATTACCGTCCGTCAAGGAGCAAACTGAAATTGTGACATATGTAGAGGATATATCTAATGAGATAAATATACTAATTTCTCAGAAACAGGAACAGCTTTCTGTATTGGCTGATTATAAAAAATCAATAATCTATGAATATGTTACCGGAAAAAAGGAGGTGCCAAATGGCGACTTTTAAAGATGTGGCAGAGCAGTTTCTTAACGGTGCTGTTGAAGGAGTCTCTTCCGGTCAGGGAAATCTGAAAATAAGTGACGATGTACTCATCCATTATTCCACACCGATTTCGGAACGATGTGGTGAAAAATATATCTTAAATATGACACGCTATTCTCTAGTTACAGGCAGGTTACAAAAGCAGTTAAAGGAAATGATTCCCGAAGGACAGCTTGTAATTGTTAAGCGCGTTCCGGAAGGTTATAAGGGTTCTTTGAAAGAATTTGTCGAGGAGAATAAGAATGAATAATATTCTTTCTGAAAAACAATATCAGCATGAAATTATGGACTATCTCCATTCCATGAACGGATACCGGATCCGCAAGGCGACAAGCTTCGACCGCTACTTTGCGGTTGACCGAGAGATGCTGTTTGGGTTTCTTGATGCATCGCAGCCGGACGTGATGGCAGAACTCCGTAAGATCTTCAAACAGGATACGGAAGATACGATTGTCAATGTCATCAATGAGGCTGTAACGGCCAATAAGTCCTCCCTTGTGGAAGTCCTGAAGAACGGCGTGGAGATCAGCAGCCGGCATATAGACCTGATGTACACAAAGCCGGCGACCACGTTCAACAAGACGCTGAACAAGCGGTATGACGACAATATCCTTTCCGTGATGGAAGAGGTATGGGCGAGCGATGACGAGCGTGTTGACCTTGTGATCTTTCTTAATGGACTTGCCATCATCTCATTTGAACTGAAGTGTAATGCTGCCGGACAGTCATATCATGACGCGATTGCACAGTACCGCACCGACAGGGACCCGAAGACACGGCTCTTCCGGTTCAAGGCAGGGTGCATCGTCAACTTTGCCATGGATCTGGAAGAAGTCTATATGACGACAAAGCTGGACAGACAGGCGACGGTATTCCTGCCGTTCAACATGGGCCGGGGCGAAGGCGTTGATTCCGGTGCCGGAAATCCCCTGTTTGAAGACCGGTACAGCGTATCGTACATGTGGGAAGATATTCTCAAAAAGGATACGATCCTCGACCTTATCAGCAAGTTCATCTTCATCGAGCGTAAGGAAGTAGAGGATAACCTGACCGGGAAGAAAAAGCATTCCGAGACGATCATCTTCCCCCGGTATCACCAGCTGGACCTCATCCGGAAGTTGGTCGCTTCTGTATCGGAACACGGCAGCGACCTTAATTACCTGATCGAGCATTCGGCAGGTTCCGGCAAGACGAACAGCATTGCCTGGCTGACGTACCGCCTGGCGTCGCTGCATGATGCGAATAATCAGATCATCTTCGATAATATAATCATCGTTACCGACCGCGTGGTCGTTGACCGGCAGCTGCAGAAAGCCATCCTCGGGATGGACCATAAGGCCGGACTTATCCGTGTGATGGACGATAAGTGTACATCCGCAGATCTGGCATATGAACTGACGCATAATACGAAGATTATTGCGACGACGATACAGAAGTTCCCGTATATCGTCGATACCGTGGCCAACCTGCAGGGCAAGCGGTTCGCCGTGATCATTGATGAAGCACATTCCTCGACATCCGGCAAGAACATGCAGGCGGTCACGCAGTCGCTTGGTTCCGGCGACCAGCAGTACGAGGACGCGGATGATATGATCAACGATCAGATCGAAAAGTCCGGGAAGCAGTCGAACGTGTCCATGTTCGCGTTCACGGCAACGCCGAAGGATAAGACGCTGCGCCTGTTTGGCCGGCTGAACACGAAGGGGCAGTATGAAGCATTCCACCTGTATTCCATGAAGCAGGCCATCGACGAGGGCTACATCCTGGATGTCCTTCAAAATTTCACTGAATACAGGACGATGTTCCAGTTGAACAAGGAGATCGAAGAAGACCCGGAACTGAAGACGGATGAAGCAAAAAAGCAGATAGCAAGGTTCATTGCCCTCCATGACACGAACATCGCGCAGAGGGTGGAGGTCATCGTCGAGCATTTCCGGGCAGTGGTCATGAAGGAACTTGGCGGCATGGCGAAGGCGATGGTGGTCACAGCATCTCGCAAAGAAGCTGTGAAGTATCAGAAAGCTTTCAGCGATTTCCTTGACCGTAAGGGATATACAGACATCCACACGCTGGTGGCATTCTCCGGCAAGGTGAAATTTGAGAATGATGAAACTGAATACACCGAACCCGGAATGAACGGGTTCCGTGAAGAACAGACGCCGGTCATGTTCGATTCGGATGATTATAACGTCCTGATCGTGGCGGATAAGTACCAGACCGGCTTTGACCAGCGGAAGCTTTGTGCCATGTATGTCCTGAAGAAATTGAGGGGCGTGAACGCCGTTCAGACATTCAGCCGTCTGAACAGGATCTGTCCACCGTTCGACAAAAAGACATTCATCCTGGATTTCGTGAACCCGTATGAGGACGTACAGAAGTCATTTGCACCGTTCTATACGACGACCCTTCTGTCCGGGAACATGAACCCGAGGCATATATACGACCTGGAGGCAAATCTGGACGCGTTCATGGTCATGGACCCTCTGGACATCCAGAACTTCAATGAGATCCTCTTCAAGCAGCGCAAGAAGACGATCACATCTGCCGAGAAGAAGGCGCTGACCTTCTACCTGCAAAAGTCTGCAAACCTTGTGAAGCAGTATCCGGTGCTCCAGCAGAAAGAGATCCGCCTCCGGATGCGAGGCTTTGTACGCTTCTATGAGTTCCTTCTGCAGGCCAGCTGCTTCAAGGACATCGAGCTGCATAAGAAATATGTGTTCATCACGTACCTGCTTTCGTACCTTGACATCTCCGGCGGCGGCAGCGGGTTTGACCTTACCGGGAAGATCAAGGCAAGCCAGTTCGTTCAGAAGAAGGGAAATACCCATGTGGATGAGAAACAGGTATCTCGGCCGGTGGTAAAACTCCCGCAGTCGGACGGGTTCAATCTTACGGAAGCCAAGAAGGAACGGCTGAGCCAGATCATCGCTGAAATCAATTCACGGACCGGAAAAATGTATGATACGGACGTGGCTGTGAAAGCAATGCTGCAGATCCGGGATATCCTGATGAAGTCGGAAAAACTGAAAAAGTCAGCGAAGAACAACAGCGAAGCTGATTTTGAGTTCTCGTTCTATGACGACATCGACGATGCATTAATCGAAGGACTGGAACAGAACCAGGATTTCTTCACGCTACTCCTGAACAACGAAGAGCTTAAGCGGTCAGTGCTCGGAATCTTTTCGGGAGAGATTTATAAATCCCTGAGACAGGAAAAGAAAGATGTTCATGATTATTCTTCGCCTGCAAGCAACGCACCGGAAGATATGGCTCCGCATGACGAGAAGAAGGAGGACTGATCAATATGTCGGCAGGATACATTTACATCATGACCAATCCGGCTCTGAAGGACATGGTTAAGATTGGATACGCAACAGATGTGGAAGCACGGCGCAAGCAGTTGTCTACAACAGCCCTTCCCTATGAGTATGAGGTCTTTGCCACATACGAAACGATCGGCAGTCTGGAAGATAAGAAATTGCATAAGATGATTGATAATCTTAATCCGGATCTGCGTGTTTCAAGCAACCGGGAGTTCTTCATCATGACTCCGGACGAGGCATATGAACTTCTGGAAGCAATCGCGACAATCAGCGGCACGAAGTCTAAGCTAAAGAAGGTGAAGGCCTCACCCGCTAAGAAGCAGGTGGTCCGCCGTCCTCCGGTGAACTTCTCCAAGTGTGGTATCCCCATAGGCGCGGAGCTTATTTTTACCGAGGATCCGAATATTATTGTGAAGGTCGTGAGCGAGCGGAAAGTCGAATACAACGGTGAGATCACATCCATGTCAGCAATATCGGATAGCATAAAAGGCTATCCCACACCGGGACCGCAGTTCTTCACGTACAAAGGTGAAAAAGTGAACGACATTGCAGCAAGGACGCAATGGAAAGATTATGATCGCACATGAGACCCCGTAGAATAATGGACTGGATATCATGCTGATATAGACGGTACACAAAGGGTCTACAATGTACTTCCGGAACAAGCGGAAAGCTTCAAAAAATACAGTAGGAGGAATATCGATATGGCTGATATAAAATATACTATCGTGAAAGAAATCGGAGTCCTGTCAGAAGGATCCAAGGGATGGCGGAAGGAATTGAACCTGATTTCCTGGAACAACGGCAATCCTAAGTACGACATCAGGGACTGGGCGCCGGATCATGAAAAGATGGGGAAAGGCATCACCCTGACGGAGACCGAGGCCAAAGCCTTGAAAGGTATGCTCCAGCAGGAGGTATAATCCAATAAAAATGGAATTATCAAGGTCTGCTCGTCTCAAATGAGCACATAATACTAGCCTCTTTGTATCAGAAATTCTATTCTCATAAGAGAAAGAGAATAATGAATACAAGGAGGCTATTTTTTATGATCAACCATATTATCGACCATGCCCTGACGACGATTGGCTGCACACTGGACGGCATGGAGGCCGTAATTGAGATGACAACGGAAGTTGAAACGGTATCCGCCGAGGCTGTTGGCTATCTGCTAATCGGTTGCATCGCGGCGATCCGGAAAGAATGCGATTCGATCGCAAAAGAAACAGGCATTACCCACTAGCCTTAGAGGAATAAAGGTAGTCATTTGCTTGACAAAAAGAGCCTGCCGGGAGCGCAAATGGTGAGCTTTCCGCCTTTTTGGCGTCTTAAATGGTGTCCTAACTCTGTTTTTGGCGTCTTAAA
>OCTX012245714.1_pt1 | contig 10791 bp, 9 predicted proteins | sample 1539691 | NCBI WGS metagenome assembly OCTX01 (sample SAMN02144231, study PRJEB22623) | gut metagenome | biome: sheep rumen | host: Ovis aries | place: New Zealand | reverse complement strand
GTATGTTCAAAGATATCACCCTCGGACAATATTATCAGACGGATTCGATCCTTCACCGGCTTGACCCCCGTGTCAAGCTGGTCGGTACGCTTGTCTACATTATCTGCCTCTTCGTGGTGGATACTTTTGTGGGATATTTCGTGTGTGCCGCCTTTCTCTTTGCCATGATCTTTCTTTCAAACGTGCCGCTCGGATTCATTGTGCGCGGCATGAAGGGAATCCTGATCCTGCTGTTGATCACGATGTCCTTTAACCTTTTCCTGACACCCGGCGAGGAGATCGCCCGCCTGGCCTTTTTGAAGATCACCAGAGAGGGTCTTGTATTTTCAATTAAAATGGGATTTCGTCTCTCCCTGCTCGTGATCGGCTCCTCCCTGATGACCCTGACCACGACACCCAATCAGCTGACTGACGCCATCGAGAGCCTTCTGAATCCCATGAAACGCTTCCGCGTGCCGGTCCATGAGATCGCCATGATGATGTCCATCGCCCTTCGCTTTATCCCCATCCTCATGGAGGAGACAGACAAGATCATGAAGGCGCAGATTGCCAGGGGCGCGGATTTCGAGAGCAGGAATCTGATCAAAAAAATGAAGAGCCTGGTGCCCCTGCTGGTGCCGCTTTTTATCTCGGCTTTCCGCAGGGCCAACGACCTGGCCATGGCGATGGAAGCCAGATGCTACCACGGCGGCGAGGGCCGCACAAAGATGAAACCCCTGATCTACAAAGGGAGAGACCGGGCTGCCTATTTCCTGCTTCTGGCCTTCTTTGTGGTCTGCCTGATCCTGCGGCTGGTCCGCCTGCCCTTTCTGAGCTGACATCCTTTCAGGACTGTCGGGAATTTCAGAAACAGGAACAAAAACAGAAAGCTGACACTCAGCCCGCTTCCGGAATGGTTCGGGAAAAGTGAGGCCGGCAGCCGCGGAGGAAAAAAATAAAGAAGACGTCCGCGGAGAAAAAAGACAATGTCCGCGGAAAAAAATAAAGAAGATGCCCGCGGAGGATAGAATAATGGCAGGCATCGCCCGCGGAGAATAGGAAAACGAGAGAGCATTGGCCGGAGAGGATGAAAAAATGAGCAAAAGAATCCTGCTTGTTGCAGCCTACGACGGAACAGGCTATGCCGGCTACCAGGCCCAAAAGAGCGGTGTGCCCACTATAGAGGGAGAGCTGAACAGAGCGCTGACAGAACTGACAGGGGAAACTGTTGAGGTGATCGGGGCGAGCAGAACAGACGCCGGAGTGCACGCATACTGCAACCTTGCGGTCTTTGACACTGACAGCCGGATACCGCCTGAAAAATTTGCCCACGCGGTCAACGTCCGTCTGCCGGAACAGATCTGTGTTCCGGTCTCTATGGAGGTCCCCGGGGATTTCCATCCGCGGCACTGCAGCACGGTCAAGACCTATGAATACCGTATTTATAATGCGCAGATGCCGGATCCCATGAGACGCCTCTACACGTATTTTTCCAGATACCGCTTTGATGTGGACGCAATGAGAGAAGCGGCGGCAGGCCTGGTCGGAGTACACGATTTCAAGAGCTTCTGCAGCACCTATTCGTCAGCAAAAACCACTGTCCGGGAAGTGCTCTCCATCCGGATCGAGGAGATCCCCTGCAGGACTTCCTATAATGCCTGCCTTTTCCCGAAGCCCGCGGACACTCTGACAGAGAGCACCGGAAATACCGGCATTACGGGCAATACCGAAAATACCTGTAACAGCGGAAATACCGGAGATGTCTGCAATACCGGCAATACCTGTAACAGCGGCAATACCGGCAATAGCAGCAGTACCTGTAACAGCGGCAATACCGACAATATGCCCAGGGAAATTGTGATCCGGGTGAGCGGAAGGGGATTCCTCTACAACATGGTCCGCATTATTGCGGGAACCCTGATGGAAGTGGGCCGCGGCTTCAGAAAACCGGAGGACATTCCCTCCATTCTGGAGGCCTGCGACCGCAGGGCGGCGGGACCGACCGCTCCTGCCTGCGGACTTACACTCGCCCGCTTCCAGGTGATCGAGCCCGGATATGAGATGGACTTCGGACGGAAAGAATCATGAAGGATCATGGAAAATTATGAAAACAGGGCGGAAAGGGTCCTCAGATGCCGGACTTCAGATCATGGCTGCAGGAATGAATAGTTTCCCTGTCGGCGATTCCGGAGAAGAGCCCGGAAATCAGGAGCAGGTCTTGAAAAGGCCGGATTTTAAAAAGGATTTTTGTATGAAAAAAAGTGCAGGTTTAAGTTGACACTGCATTTTGGGTAAGCTAAAATGATTTGGTGCGACGGCGGCATGCGCATGCTTTTTTGCATGCACCCAAACTCCCCGGTTTTGGTAAAAGCACGCGGCCACTGCGACTCGCACCTGTTATGAAAGAATAAACTGATTAAAAATAAGAGCAAGGCAGACTGATCTCTGCGCAGCCGGACTTCTATACTTCCGCCGGATCTTTTCCGGTAATAAAAATAGAATTCGACGGCTGATTCCTGCCGCAGTAATGCGTCCCGTGTCAGATCCGACAGGCGGACGCCCCGCCGGCTGACCGGGCAGATTTCAGTATAAATGCTTCGGAATTGGAGGAAATCATGAAAACCTATGTGCCAGGCGCAGCAGATATTGAGAAGAAATGGTATGTAGTGGACGCGACCGATATGACTCTCGGCCGCCTTGCAAGCGCGGTTGCCAACGTTCTGCGCGGCAAGAACAAGCCCATCTATACTCCTTTTATTGATACAGGCGACTATGTGATCATCGTCAACGCTGAGAAGATCAAAGTCACCGGCAAGAAGATGGATCAGAAGATTTATTTCCGTCACTCCGAGTACGTCGGCAGCGCGAAGTACACAACCCTTCGTGAGATGCTGCGCACCAAGCCCGTCAGGGTTGTCGAGCACGCAGTCCGCGGCATGCTTCCCAAGGGAAGGCTCGGCGATGACATGTACAGAAAGCTGCATGTCTACGAAGGTCCTGAGCACAAGCACGCTGCACAGAAGCCTGAAGAGCTGAAGTTCTGATCGACTTTATCCGCCAGCCGGCTGCTGCCGGCGGCAAACGGAATAGATGGCCGGTGAATCCGGATCCGACCGGACGGCCTGAGTTTGAAAGGAGATATATACAATGGCTAAAGAAGCGACATTCTATGGAACCGGCAGAAGGAAATCCTCTGTTGCACGTGTTTTCCTTACCCCCGGTACAGGCAATATGACTATCAACGGCAGAACTCTCGACGAGTATTTCGGTCTTGAGACTCTCAAGGTTATCGTCAATCAGCCCATCGTTCTGACTGGTACAACCGGTCAGTACGACTACAAGATCACCGTCAAGGGCGGCGGCACCACAGGCCAGGCAGGCGCCATCCGCCACGGCATCTCCCGTGCCCTGATCGAGGCTGACGCTGATTTCCGTCCCATCCTCAAGAAGGCCGGTTTCCTGACTCGTGACCCTCGTATGAAAGAGAGAAAGAAATACGGTCTCAAAGGCGCACGTCGTGCTCCTCAGTTCTCCAAGCGTTAATCGGCGGCGCTTTTCAGGACGTCTTTATTCAGCATATTGCGTCCTGCAGCGGGGATTACGCTCTGCATGCAGTTGTGAGAAGCCTTATTCAGCAATTCGCCGCGACAGATCAGCAGCGTAAATGCGGTATGCAAGCAGCACATCAGAATTCTCACAACCCCGAAAAATTCAAATCAGACAGGAGATCTTCTCTCAGGAGAAGGTCTCCTTTTTTTTACCTCATAGGAAATTGCCATTTCCTATGAGGTAAAAAACCCTCCGGGAGGATGCGCACCCGCGCGTAATGAATCATGTTGCTGAAGCGACCGCGCCCGGCGCGAGAGTCTCGCTTGCGAGACTTATTTTTATGACACGGCCCGCATAAGGTATCATTCCGCCTTACGGCGGACACGGGCCGGCCGGGGGGAGAGGGCGGTGCGGCAGCCTCTGCCTTATTTTACCGGGCGTGATGAGTAAAACAGAGACCGGGGGTTTGGCTCCGGGTTTGTGCTGCCTTCCTTTTTTTGTTTCATGAAACCGGCTGATGTGGTATATTGAATGAGTACACTGTTTTGTGCCCTTTGCGGGTGCGGAGAGAAGACGATCTCAGACAACTTTGACACTGCCGGGGGGTTGTGCCCTTTGCGGGTGCGGAGAGAAGATTTTATTTCAGAGAGGATTCAGCAGATATGAGCAACGATATTAATACACGGGTTCTGAATGTGACCAAATTGATTCTGGACGACTACAGGAATGGCCGTGATATTGACAACATGAATGTTTTCAATCAGCCGGACAGCGCAGTCGTTGTGGATCTCGTCTACAAGCTGCTCAAGATTCTGTTTCCGGGATATTACAGGGAGAAGGCCTTCCGGAGCTACAGCTATGACAGCCGGATTGCCGTGGTGATCGAGGATGTGATCTACAATCTGAAAAAACAGATCGTGATCGCCCTGCCCTTCCGTGAGGAATATGCAGAGACTCCCTATGAGGAACTCAGCGAAAAGGCAGAGGAGCTCACTATTGAATTTCTGGCCAGGATTCCCAGGATCCGGGCACTCGTGAACACAGATATGCAGGCTTCCTTTGAGGGAGATCCCGCGGCCTTCAACAAGGCGGAGATTGTCCTCTGCTATCCGGGCCTTCTGGCCAGTACGATCAATCGTCTGGCCCATGAACTCTTCCTGCTCGGCGTGCCGCTCATTCCCAGGATGATGACCGAACACGCCCACAGCAAGACCGGTATTGATATCCATCCGGGCGCGACGATCGGAGAATATTTTTTCATGGATCACGGCACGGGCATCGTCGTCGGTGAGACCTCGATCATCGGAAAGCATGTCAAGATATACCAGGGCGTCACGATCGGCGCGCTCTCGACCCGCGGAGGCCAGCGCCTGCGCGGCGCCAAGCGTCATCCCACGATCGAAGACAATGTTACCATTTATGCCGGCGCCTCTATTCTGGGCGGCGAGACAACGATCGGAGAGGGATCGGTCATCGGATCGAACGTGTTCATTACCAGTTCAGTGAAGCCCGGCAGCAGAATCAGCGTCAAGACACAGGAGCTGATCATCCACAACAAGACAGATGATCTTGAACACGGCGGCTCCTTTGAGGAGACAAAGCCGGACGATACCTGGCTGGAGGAATAATCCCCCTGTCTGCTGCGTGAAATGATGGTGCAGCCCCGGTTCAGGAACGTTGCTGCAGAATCCGACGCGCGGGACTCGCGGACAAGTCTTGGATTTCATATTCACGGTATAATCAAACGTAGTTTGTGGCAGACAGACATGGAACTGCACAATGATTAGATTTAACCAAAATACGGGAGGCTTCAAATGGCTGTTCAGGTGGGAATCAGAGGAGAAAAGAAATTTGTTGTGAGTGAGGAGATGCTTGCGTCCAGAGTAGGCAGCGGGCTGGTAAACGTGTTCGCCACTCCTTCGATGATTGCCGCGATTGAGAACACGGCGGCAATGTCTGTACAGCCGGAACTGGAAGAGGGAAAGACCACGGTCGGTATTTCGATTAATGTCTCACATGTGGCGGCGACTCCCCTTGGAATGGAGGTCCGTGTCGAGACAGAGCTGACGGAAGCGGCTTCCAACGGCAGGGTCATGACCTTCAAGGTGACCTGCTATGATGAGGCAGGCCTGATCGGTGAGGGCACTCACCAGAGGGCGGTCGTGGACCGCGCCCGTTTCGAGTCCAAGGCAGCGGCAAAGCTGTCGCAAAAGAAGGCGGATTAAGGTTATCTGCTCACGTCGGGAGGCATCAGCCAGGCTTCACGTTCCCCGGAGGTAAGGGATGGGAAGAAGACAGCAGGCCGGGCGGCAGGAAGGAGATTCATGAACTATACGATTATGCACGAGACTTCCGGATACATGAGACTTCACCTGAGCAGGGGGCGCATTACTTCTTCACAGGCTGAGGTACTCAGGTATGCTCTGGAGGGGCACAAGGGTGTCTCAAAGGTTAAAATCTATCCTTCGTCCGGCGGCATTGCTTTTGCATATGAGCAGGATCGTGAAGGCATCCTGAGCAGACTTAAAAATCTGCAGTTCCATAATGTGGAGCTGTTCGCCAGTGAACTTGACGACAGGATCAGCAGGGAAGAACTTAAGCGCAGAAAGCTCAGTCCAGAGGTCAAGAACAGACTTCGCAGAAAAGTGCTGATTGAAACTGCGGCTGATCTTCTGATGCCTGCTCCGCTGCAGGTCGGTTATCACATCTACCAGCTGGTGACGCTGAAAAATCTGTGAGAACCCGCCTGCCATCCGCCAGGCCGTTGATCAGGTCATTTGTGAGGTTCATTTCAAAAGTAAAAAACGCTTGACAAATGAGGATAAGTGCGCTTTAATGAGTTAAAGCGATGAGTTGAGCGGTTTTGCGAACTGCTGCAATCGAAAATACGAAACTCATCCCTACAATTTCATAATGGATTGTTTAAACCGTTGATGCGGAAGTAAAGCGTGAGGGGCACCCACAGAGAGTCCGGGCAGGTGAGAGCCGGGCGGTATGCTGACACGAATAATGGTCCGCGGAGGGCGCGTTGAAAGGAAGGCCGGAAAGCCGGCGAAAGTTCCGAGTATGACGCGACGTAAGGCATACGTCAGTTGCCGGAAATTTGTTGGAATTTCGCAGAGTGTGCGCGCTCTGACTGCTCTTGATCTGGGCTGTTTCCGCCGGATTTTTATAGAATCCGGAGAGCCGGCTGCAGGTGAGGCGGATCGGTGGTGTGTGAACCGGGGTGGTACCGCGGGCATCATGATTTTGATCGATGTTTCGTCCCCGGCAGGACAATACTATTTTCAGGTATTGTGCTGCCGGGGGCTTTTTTTGACGGAAAAAGAAGATGAAATTCCGGCAAAAAACAATCCTCCGGAGGTCTGCGCAGGAAGAACCAAAGGAAAGGAGTCATTATGATCAAAGAAGCTATCATCAAAATCGTCACTAAGCAGGACCTCACATTTTCAGAGGCGGAGACCGTCATGAATGAGATCATGAGCGGTAAGACCACCGCCACGCAGAACGCCGCGTTTCTGGCCGCCCTTTCAACCAAGAGCACCAAGGCGGAGACAATTGATGAGATTTCCGGATGTGCCGTCTCCATGCGCAGCCATGCGACGCCTGTGGAACATCCCGGTATGGATGTGCTCGAGATTGTCGGAACAGGCGGTGACAACGCCAATACTTTTAATATTTCCACTACCTCCGCCATGGTGATTGCGGCGGCGGGCGTCAAAGTCGCCAAGCACGGAAACCGCGCCGCCTCTTCCCGGTGCGGCACAGCCGACTGCCTGGAAGCCCTGGGCGCCAATATTCATGAAGACCCTGACCTCTGCCGCAGGCTGCTCAAGGAGGTGGGATTCTGTTTTATGTTCGCCCAGAAATATCACAGCGCCATGAAATATGTCGGAAGCATACGCCGGGAGCTGGGCTTCAGGACAGTCTTTAATATCCTGGGTCCCCTCACCAACCCCGCAAAACCGGAGTTCTTCCTTCTGGGAGTTTATGACGAATACCTTGTGGAACCGGTGGCCAAGGTCCTCGATTCCCTGGGCGTCAAACACGCTCTCGTGGTATACGGCAAAGACAAAATGGATGAAGTTTCGGTGTCCGCACCCACAACGGTCTGCGAACTTCGGGACGGCTTCTACAGAACGAGGACCATCACCCCCGAACAGTTCGGCCTGACCCGCGGGACAAAGGAGGAACTTACGGGGGGAACGCCCGAACAGAACGCTCAGACAACACGCGACATTCTGGCGGGAAAGATCACTGATGCCAGAAGGACCTCCGTCCTGCTCAACGCCGGCTGCGGCCTCTACGCCGCCAACGCCGTTTCCTCGATCGAGGAAGGAGTCAAAAAGGCAGCCGAAATGATCGACAGCGGCAGAGCGCTCGCCGTGCTGGATTCCTTCATCGCAGTCTCCAACCAGGCAGGATGAAAAAACCGCGGACCATGCCCGGACACGGTATAAGATTTAGAAATAAGGAGCTCTTTCATGGCAACAATTCTGGATACAATCGCAGAGTACACGCGGTGCCGCGTTGCTGAAAAAAAGAAAAACCTGCCTCTCGAAGGAATGCGGGAACGTGCGCTTGCCATGAACCACGGTTCATGCGGGGAGCAGGAATTCCCCTTTGAGAAAGCCCTGGCCGCCCCGGGAATCCATTTTATCTGCGAGTGCAAAAAGGCATCTCCTTCAAAAGGCCTGATCGCCCCGGATTTTCCCTTCCTGGAGATTGCCCGGTCATACGAAGCGGCCGGTGCCGCCGCCATTTCTGTTCTGACAGAACCCGGGTGGTTTCAGGGGGAGGACCGTTTTCTGAAGGAAATAGCGCAGACCGTCAGGATCCCCTGCCTGCGCAAGGACTTCACTGTCGATCCCTACATGATCTATGAGGCAAAAACTCTGGGCGCGTCCGCCGTGCTTCTGATCTGCGCGATCCTGGATGACGGGGAATTGAGAGATTATCTGGCTCTGTCTCATGAACTTGGCCTCTCCGCCCTGGTCGAGGCCCATGACGAAACGGAGGTCAGCAGAGCTCTGGACGCAGGCGCGGGGATCATCGGCGTCAATAACCGCGACCTGCATACATTCACAGTGGACATCAACAATTCCGTCCGCCTCCGCAGCCTTGTTCCGAAAGACAGAATCTACGTGTCCGAGAGCGGAATACGCAACGCGGAGGACGTCGGGATCCTCTACCGCAATCATACAAATGCCGTCCTGATCGGTGAGACTCTGATGCGGAGCGATGACAAGGCTGAAGAGATCCGAAGACTTCGGAGCAAATGCAAATAACATTTAAACAGATAAAAACCCTCCTGATGTAAGCAGATAAAATTTCTCCTGCACCGTTCCTGATGGCAGGTGGAAGCCCTCCTCTGTGCCGGGGAGGAAACCTGTAAAACAACACACGACGGCAAAATTTCAAAACACCTCCCTCCGTGGCGGGGAGGAAACCTGCGGATTACCGGACAGGCAGATCACACTTTGATGTACCACAGAAAAGAGAAGCTGAAAATGGACAACAGGACACTTGTCAAAATATGCGGTCTGCGCCGCGCCGAGGACGCACAAGCGGCCAACCGGATCCTGCCTGACTTCGCCGGATTCATCCTCTCCCCGGGCTTTCGCAGATCCATCAGTCTTGAGAAAGCATTGGAATTGCGCAAAATCCTGGCTCCCGGGATCAGGACCGTGGGAGTCTTCCTGGACGCCGATCCTGAAGAGATCAGAGAAGCGGCGGACAGCGGCGCGATCGACATGATCCAGCTGCACGGAAGAGAAGACAATGAATATATAAATGCGCTCACTTCAATGACTTCCCTGCCGGTGATCAAAGCTTTCCGTGTCAGCTCGCAAAAAGACCTGGATGCCGCGTCTGCCAGTTCCGCCCATTGGATCCTGCTCGACAGCGGAACCGGGACGGGGAAAACCTTCGACTGGGAAATGCTGGAGTCTTTTCTGCAGGAACATGCAGAGAGTTCCGGAGCGGAAGCCGATCCGGATACCTGCGTGCGCGCCGTCAAAAGGCTCTTTCCGGGAAACCATCCCTGGCTGCTGGCCGGAGGACTTTCCCGGGAAAATGTGGCGGCGGCAATCAGGAGATTCTGCCCCACCGCGGTGGATGTCAGCAGCAAGGTCGAGACGGACGGATGGAAAGATCCGCAAAAAATGAGGGCATTTACAGAGACGGCCAGAGGGTTGTAAAAGGACAACAGAAGGACAGCGTAAAAGACAGCAGACAGAGCGGGGAAAGCAGAAGGACAGCGCGAGGAGAGCGCGAGGACAGCAGAGGACTGCGCAGGGAGAGCAGAAGAACAGCAAAAGGACAACAGAAGGACAGCGCGGGACCTGCACTTTCAGACCGCAGGCGCATAAGTGGATTGGAGGCATAGAAATTGAAAAAAGGAAGATTCGGAGATTTTGGAGGTCAGTACGTTCCGGAGACATTGATGAACGAGCTGATCCGCCTGGAGGAAGCATACGAGCATTATAAAAATGATCCCGCCTTTACAGAGGAGCTGACGGCCCTGCTCAACGGCTACGCCGGACGTCCCTCACTCTTATATCCCGCGGAAAAAATGACCGCGGACCTGGGCGGAGCGAAGGTCTTCATCAAGAGAGAAGATCTCAACCACACCGGCTCCCACAAGATCAATAACGTCCTGGGCCAGGTGCTCCTGGCAAAAAAAATGGGGAAAACAAGGGTGATCGCTGAGACCGGCGCGGGACAGCACGGCGTCGCCACTGCCACAGCGGCGGCTCTTCTTGGCCTGGAATGCGAAGTCTTTATGGGCAAAATCGACTGTGACCGGCAGCGGCTCAATGTCTACCGTATGGAACTCCTGGGTGCCAGGGTGCATCCTGTGGAGAGCGGTTCCCAGGTCCTGAAGGATGCCGTCAATGAGACCATGCGCGAATGGGCAGGACGCGTGGACGACACCCACTATGTGCTTGGATCTGTTATGGGCCCCCATCCCTTCCCCACCATCGTCCGCGATTTTCAGTCTGTGATCTCAAAAGAGGCACGGGCCCAGATCCTGGAGATGGACGGCAGGCTCCCCGACGCGGTCCTGGCCTGCGTGGGCGGGGGCAGCAACGCAATGGGCATGTTTTACAACTTTATCGGCGATGAACAGGTCCGTCTGATCGGCTGTGAGGCTGCCGGAAAGGGAATAGAGACAGGACAGCACGCGGCGACTATCGCCAAAGGCAGCCTGGGCGTCTTCCACGGCATGAAATCGCTGTTCTGCCAGAACGAATACGGACA
>OCTX012033115.1_pt1 | contig 10795 bp, 4 predicted proteins | sample 1539691 | NCBI WGS metagenome assembly OCTX01 (sample SAMN02144231, study PRJEB22623) | gut metagenome | biome: sheep rumen | host: Ovis aries | place: New Zealand | reverse complement strand
GATCGCCGTGCCGCTGACCAGCACCAGGTTAAACAGGTTCGCGCCGATGACGTTGCCGAGCGAGAGCGCACCGTGTCCTTTTGCCACGGAAGTGATCGCCGTGACCAGCTCCGGCAGTGATGTGCCCAGCGCCACGAAGGTCAGTGCAATCACCGTCTCCGGTACGCCGAGAGCCTGTGCAATCAGTGTTCCGTTGTCCACCAGGAGCCTCGCACCGACCGCGATCAGTGCCGCGCCGACCACCAGAAGCAGCAGGTCCTTCTTCAGGTTTGTCGGCTGTGTATTTTCAGAATCTTCCTCCGGTTCCATATCCGCTGTCGGATCCGTCGCCTTCATCTGACGAATCGTCAGGATCATGTAAACCACAAAGATACACAGCAGTGTCAGGCCGACGGTCCTGGAAAAATAACCGCTGATATAGGCTGTCGCCGCGTAGATCACAGCTGCCATAAAGAAGAAAGTCACCGGCAGCTTCAGGCTCTTGCGGGAGACCGGGCCGGGCTTTGCGGCGATCGTGATCGCCGCGATCAGCGAGGTGTTGCAGATCACGGAGCCGATGGCGTTTCCGTAAGCGATACTGCTGTGTCCCTCCAGCGCGCCGGCTGTGGACACCATGACCTCCGGCAGTGTCGTTCCGATCGAGACGACCGTCGCACCGATCAGAACCTCCGGCAGATGAAAGCGTCTTGCGATGCCGACCGCGCCGTCCACAAACCAGTCGCCGCCCCGGATCAGGCAGGCCAGACCGACCAGAAATAACAGAACAGGTATAAGCATTTTATTTAGTCCTCCTGAGAACTATTCTATCACATCTGACGCCGGAGTCAGACTGTCTGCCTTTTTTTCACGGCATCGACCATGCAGATGAAATCATCTGCACAGGACCACGGCCTTTCAGCGGCTGCGCTGCCGGCGGCGGGTTCTATAAATGTCATGAGCATCTGCAGCCGGAAGGGCCTGTCCTTCCCGGTGCCCGGAATCAGCGCATCGAGCCGCCGCGTATACTCGGTCTCACCGTCTTTTGCCTCAGAAACAGACGCCGTATAGATGGCGGGAATATCCTGTGCCAGATAAACCTGTGCCTGTTCCTGCAGTGTCCCGGAAACTTCGGCCAGCTCGGAAAGCTGATCCGTCTCCGACTCCTTCTGCGTGATGATCAGCCGCGCACAGTGACCGTCGGCGCGCGGTGAACTTAAGAAGATCATGCTGTCTTCCCGGATCTCCCTTCCCCGGGATACCGGGTTCAGGAAGGGATGATAGCTGTCGGGGATGCGGAAGAGGAAGTCACCGATGGTAAAATCCTGTGTCTTCAGGGCATCATAGTCGGTGCGCTCCTGCGGCGTCTCGCGCAGGAAATAGCGGATATCCCGGCTGTCTGCCTGATGGACAGCCTTCAGCTTCTCCAGGATTCCCCCTTCAGCTGCCCACAGAGTGCCTTCCGATGCTTCTTTCATCAGCCGGTAGTACAGATACATTCCTTCATTCCTCGGAAGCGACCGGTAGCCCTCATAGTAAATCACCAGGTTCTTAAGGGCGGTTTCCGTGGGCTTCATCGCATAAGCGCGCTCCTGCATCATCGCAGCGCCGAGGTCATGCGGCAGCTCGCCTTTTTTATCAAAGTGCAGCCTGAAAGCGCCGATGGCTGCCTCTCTGCTGCCGAGGTCTGCGCCCTTTTCATAGTATTCCAGAGCCTTCACGGGATTATAAAAATCTGCCGACTGATCGCTGTACAGATCTCCGAGCAGACGGAATGCTTCTGCAGATCCTTCCTCAGCCGCCGTTGTCAGATACCGGAGGCTTTTTTCGAGGTCTCTTACCTCGCCGCTCTTTTCCTGGCTGTACAGCCTGCCAAGGTGATAAAGTGCTTCGACATGCCCGTCTTCAGCCGCCTTCTCCAGCATTGCTATGGCCTGCGGGATGTCCCGGACACTGTCATTCCGGTACAGATACTCTCCCACGCGGATCTGTGCCTTCACATTTCCCTGCGCGGCAAGTTCCTTCAGCATGGAGAATCCGTTGTCTGTCTTTTTCAGTCTGAACTCTTTTCCGAAGACACAGTAGTCCGCGTAGCCATACTCCGCGTCCTCACTGCCCTTCTCCATTGCAAGCTTCCAATATTGAACTGCCATCTCCGGATCCGCTTTGCTGAAGGGAGCTTCACCGGCGCGGAAGCGCTCCGCAAGTGCACACATTGCATCCGCATCGCCTCTGAGCGCTCTCCCGGCTTCTTCCGAAATCTGCCCGTAGTTCCGGGCAAAAGGCGCCGCAAACAGCATGGAGAAGATATCCTCTGCGGCGGGCGTCAGGAATGCCTGACTGCCGTTGCTGCCGGTGCTGTATCTGTCGCTGCCGGCTGCTGCAGCGCTTTCCTTCGTCTCTTTCTTCTGCAGAAGGTCTTTTATATTGCGCCAGGTATATAGTTGTGCGGGATCCGTCTTTTTTCCGGTCTTCCAGATGAGCTGAACCATTTCCTCACAGGCTGCGGCACTTCCCATCGCCGCCGCGCGTGAGAAAAACAGTCCCGCATATCCCGGTCTGTATGCCTCGCCTTCCTGCTGTATGCAGGCCCGTCCCTTCAGAAGATCGTCCCGCGACGGTGCGCGCAGGAAAGGATCCTGCCAGATGCCCGGATACGAAGGACGGACCGGGAGATGCGGCCGATCCGCCAGGTCCGGCTGCTCCTCATCCGTAAAGAAGTAAGATGCGTCCCTGCTCCTGCTGCGCACTTTTTCGCTATTCTCCTGCGCTGCCGGATTCATACGCCGATACTCTTCATCATTGGCCTTATAAGTTCTCAGCAGATCTCTTTGCTCTTCCTCATCCTCTGCCCAGCATCCGACCAGCAGCATCGCAATCAGGGCTCTGGTGGATTCCGATATCTCCTGTTCATCCAGAGGAACAGCCGGATCCAGATGAGGGACATAATCTGTCGAGGCAAAGCTCCGGAAAGTATAATGCAGGTTGGTCGGAACTTTATACAGATACTCTGTGTCCATTAAATCCAGAATCTCCAGCAGTTCCGCATAGGCATAAGACGACTTTTTCTTGAAAAATCCGTCAATGCGTCTGTTTCTTATGGCATAGCATTTTTCCGCCTTTTCCCTGCTGCCCAGTCCGGCGTAAATATCTCCTCGGATTTTCCAGTAGGTGTGTGCTGCCGGGTCTGCATTGTCAGGCAGTCCCTCGTGCGTCCGCAGAAGTTCATCGGCCTCATCCAGAAAACCCAGAGCAGACAGCTTCGCTCCGGCATCCCCGATTCCGGAAAGAATACCGCCGGCGCATCGAAGGGCTGTCGAGGCAGGATAATAACTGCCGCTCTCCCGGGCGATCCGCAGACTGAGCTGGTATTGTTCCTGAAGGATCTTCAGCGCACGGATTCTGTGCGGAAGCTCATAGGATCTGGAAAGAGCTTCCGTCAGGTCGCTCAGAGCATCCCGGAGTCTGCGCAGATTCCGCAGATCCTTCTGCTCTTCATAAATCTGCCGCGAAAGATCCACGTTTTCTTCCAGAAGGAGCAATGCTTTCCGGTTATTTTCCAGTCCGCCGATCAGAAGCCGGCAGTCCGCGAGGCTCTTTCCGCTCAGAATCAGCTGACGCCTGACACCGGCTGTCTTCCTTCTCTCAAGAAGCTCCTTCTGGATCTGTCTGGCCTGCTCATAGTAATCCAGTGCCTCCTTCTGAACCGAAAGAAGTACGCCGGTTACATTGCTGCAGGCTTCTCCCATCCGGACCAGACAGTTCGCCCTGTTCGCGTCCCGCTCATCGCGCTGCGTTTCATCTTTTGCCGCCTCCCGGTATGCTTCCTCTGCCTTTTTAAAACACCGGACTGCGTCCTCATTTCGGAAAAAATCTTCGTTCTGTTCATAGGTCTGACCCTCGTCATACCACAGATGCCCAAGCAGCCGGAAATCGTCCGGGGTGCGTTCTTCCCCCGGGACAGATTCGAGTGCCTGTCTGCCCTTTTCATAGAAGGGTCTGGCAGTTTCCTTCGCCTCCTGAGAGGAGTCGGTGTAGGTGATTGTTCTGCCCAGAAACCTGTAGGCCTGCGCGAGCACCCGCCCGCTGACGTCTTTTACTCTGACAAGGAGATTCAGATTCTTTTCAAGAATCCGCCCGAGAATCCGGTTGGCACGCGCCCCGCTCGGAAATTCCGTAAAGAGATACAGCGCAGTGAAGCGCACAAGGACGCCGGCGGCCTGCAGCCTCTTTTCCGCTTCGTCAAGAATCGAAAGATAGTATTCACCGCGGTCTTCACGGCAGACTTCATAAACTCTCCGGCCGGCACTTTTCAGAAGTGTTTTTTTCTCCCCTGAAGTCTGTCCCGCGTCCTCCTCTTCCGGATCCAGTATCCCCTCCAGGTACTGCAGGAATTTCTCCGTGTCCCGGGCCATAAGCACATGATAGATCATCTCTGTCCTGCGGACCGGATCCTCCTCCGGCTCCTTCTCAAAAGCAGCCGCCAGCCCGGCGTGGAGCCTCTTCTGATCCCCGCACTGCTCCAGAATTCCTTCGCGCATGCTCTTATGCATGAAGTCGAACCGGCCGTCTTCCCGCTGGATAAAGCTGTCGCTCATGTAGTGGACAAAATGGATAAAGTCCAGGGTGTTGAAGGTGTCCGGAAGCGCTGCCTGCAGATCTGCCATCCTCAGACCGGACCTGGAGACAGCAAGGAGCTGTGAAATCTTTTCGATCAGTTCTTTGTTAATGCGCTCTGCCGCGACAGAGAAGACTGCGGCGGCAAGGCTGCCCAGACCTTCCGGCGCCTCTTCAATGATGCGGCACTGGTAGGCGGTGATGGCGTCCATGCCGTCTCCGCTCTCTATGATCGACCTGAAATCCTCGCGGTCCATCAGCAGAAGCCGCGAAAGAAGCTGGGTCAGATACAGCGGATTGTCCGCGGACGTCTTTTCCAGCATCTTCCGGATGACATCTCTGCCGATCTCGCGCCGTCTGCTCTCCAGCATGCCGGCAATAATGTCTTCCTGCTCCGCCCGGTCCATGGGCAGAATCGTCTCAAAAGCGTACACTCCCGCAGAAAAATCCGACAGGCAGGTCACGACCATCCGGACGTTCTTTCCGAGTGTTTTCGGCACAAAGGCCAGTTCGTCCGAGAGCCCGTCCGGGAACAGCTGGTCCACTGCGTCAATCAGGAAGATCACCGGCTCCGTGTCCGCCGAATTCATCTCGCGGCACAGACTCTCAAAATATTGCAGCCACTCCTTCTCATCCTGAAATTCCGTCTCCGGGTGCGTGAAAGAAAGCCGTTTTTCCAGCTCAAGACACATACTCTTTACGAGCGAAAGGGCTGTGCTGCTCTTCAGTGTCAGACAGCTGATGTAGGGGACTGCATCCTTTCCGAGCTCTTTCATGCGCATTGCCATGGCGCTCAGGAGTGCACTCTTTCCGCTGCCGGCGGCTCCTTTGAGAACAAGAAGCGGCTGCTCGTGAAGAACTTTTTCAACCAGTGCATCCCTCAGAGTTTTTCTCGCCCGGAAGAGTTCATTCTTCTCACGGACAAAGCTGTCATGCCGCAGTCTCTCCCGCTCTTCATCGGAGAGCGCTTCATATTTTTCCCACTGCGGAAGGAGCATCTTCCGGATATCTTCCGTCACCATGGTGCAGAAAGCGTCGATGCCCTGTAGTGCACTCCGGTCGGCAGAAAGCGTATAATGCTGCACTCTGCCCCCGGTCAGACGGTTTATTCTGTCTTTCAGCGCATTCAGCTTCGCTTCGTGTTCCGCATCCTCCGCCCTGTAATCCTCCGGTACTTCCCCCTTGATCTCCCGGAAATAAAACAGCGTGTTCTCCAGATTCGCGTCATTCCCCAGTGCGCCGTACTCGATCTCCAGCGCCGTGACACTCATCTCGAGCGATTCCAGCTGCAGCTGCTTGCGCTCAGCGGCATCCCGGATCAGATCCTCGGAGGGAATCCACCCGTAGCGCTCACCCAGAATCACAATCATCGGCCGCTGACAGCGGTCGATCTCATCCAGACAGACATCCAGGACTTTGCGGGAGCCCTCCTCCGATTCCAGATCCGAAGTGTCGATTCCCCACCGCAGATCGCAGAACGAAACCGTCTGTTCGTACTTCTCCGCTGTCTCGTTGATCAGCGGCAGTACTCTGGTCTGCAGCGCATCGCGCTCCAGCTGCATATCGCGAAACGTACTGGAAACAAAGATTGTATTCATATGTCAAACCCCGCAGCAAACTTGTTGTGAATACAGAAAACTATATTTTCAGGGCGCGTACCTTGCGCGCTCATATTCCGCATGGAAGGCCTCGGGATCAGGCAGTGCCGACAGGTCCGCGGCCCGCTCGATTTCCGCAGGTGTCTCGGACTGCATGGGCACATCCGGCCGCGCGCGGCGGATGGTCCGCCGGTATTTTCTGCGGATCCGCTCTTTCTGCGTGCGCGGCGGAAGCAGGTTCGCCGCCCGCTGCGCGATCCGGCTGATCCGGTCGTTCTCCGGTTCCAGTGACACAGAAATATCGCCGTTTTCTTCCACCCGCTCTTTATAAATTCTGAGCGTCCGGATCACGGACAGAATCATGCCCCAGACCGCCGCCGCAATGATTCCGAAGCCGATCGCATAAGTAATGTAGTCCAGGAGCTTCATCAGCCATTCCGGCGGCTCCCAGGCCTCTCCCTCCTCCATCAGCTCCTCCGGCATGCCGCCGGGCCCCATGGCAGGGAAGAAATTCTCAATCTGCTCCTCCGTGAGCACGTTCTGCTGCTCCGGCTGCGGTTTCTCTGTCAGATAAATCCGTTTTGACCCGAGAGCGGCAGAAAAAAGAGCCGCACACAGAATGATGGCCGCCAGTCCCCCGGTGACCAGAAGGCCGATCCCCCGGATCCTCGAGCCTGGCACATTTTCCAGCCCGTGATGGGCTTCAATATAATCCTGCAGACTGGAGAGCCGGTACCAGATCAGACAGCACAGCGCATAGCAGGCCGCGCACAGCAGAATGCCGTCGCAGAGCACGCTGTTGTGCTGGAACAGTGCGGCAATATACAGAAAGGCGTGGAAGAAGAGCCACAGAAAGTTCGGACGCAGGAATACAAATGAGCTCTCCTGCCAGTCCGGGTCGTTTTCCCGCATCGCGCGGATACGGCTGTTCTCCGATATGCGCAGGCGGAACGTGTCCGCCATATACAGAACGGAAACGGTCAGGAGCAGAATCCGGTCGATCCCCCCGGTCAGGAAAAACAGTGCCGCGAGCACCGCTGCACAGACGGCGAAGAAGGCGGCGGGCGACCGGAATTTCTTCTCGGCAAACCGCGTGATAAAACAGACCGGAACCAGCCACAGCCCGGCAAGGAAGTGCTGTCTTGTCACACCCGCATCGAGCACCATAATTACCGGGTGCTTCCGGTCCTCCTGGTTCGCATAGTAATATACGAACTGCGAAAGGAACGGCAGCAGCGGCGTGAACAGGAACGGGATATGCAGATATTCGGATAAAGTCAGAAGAACCCCGAAAGGTTTCTGTGATTCTGGATGCTGCATCTTTCCTCCGCTCAGTCTTTTACTGTCAGAAACGGCAGTACCGTAATGCCCCGCGCATCGGACGGCAGGTGCCTCTGCTCATACTCCGCGCGGTCCCGGCAGGGAACCACAAGAAGTATTTTTTCCGGCGCCGCGCCGGCACCCCTCCCGCGCTTTCTGAGCAGGCCTGAGAGATCCCGCACAAGCGCTTCGTCCGCATTTTTTGTAATCAGTACCGGAATTCCGCCCGGGTCCGCCGCGGAAGTCTGCCGCAGTGCCGCCTCCAGCAGTTCCCGTGCCGGCACCTTCGGATCCTCCGTGAAATCTCTGGTAAAAAAGCGCATGACCTCTGTGATCCGGTTTCCGTTAAAGCAGATGCCTTCCGGCTGTGAGATGGCGCCGGCATAACCGGCCAGCTCATCTTCCGCAGGCCGCACGCCCACCTGCAGGCGGACCGGCTGGTTTTTCCCCGCAAGCAGCGCATACAGCGTCGCGGCGGCGGAAATACTCTGCTCAATCTCCTCCGGCTGTCTGCGCACACCCTCGTCCTCCAGATCCAGCAGAATCCGGATCTGCTCCGAGACCGGTGCCGCATACGTGTTGACCATCAGCTTTCCGGCCCGCGCGGTCGCTTTCCAGTTCACGCTCTTCATCGGATCGGTCGTCTGATACTCGCGGATCGAAGAAAAGGCAAAAGGATCCTCATATACCCTGCGCATGCTCTGCTTCTCGCCCTGCAGCACCTCGGCCGCGCGAAGAATCCCGGACACGTCGGATTTTGCCGGATAGACATACAGCGTCTGCTCCGGATCCGGGAGGTCCGAGAGAAAGACACTCTTGAAAAACAGGCCGGGAGAGACGCAGGAAATGTGGCTGATGCGGTACTGTCCCCGCTGCGTGCCCGTCAGATGATAGGTGCGGTAGATTTTCTCCATACCGCGCATCGAAAAGACATCCCGCTTGTAGACATAGTCGCTGATCATGGTGTTTTCGGCGTCGAGAAACAGAAGTCCCTTCGGCACACGGAAGGCGACTTCCATTGCGGCGACCGGCATGCGTTTGTGATTCTCGACGGTCTCGACCAGCTCTGTCTGTTCTCCGACACGGATGCTCTCCTGCCCGAATTCGACTCCGATCCGCACGCCGCGGCTCCATGTATTACTGTAGAATCTGGCCGCCAGAAGAAAGAGGATTCCGGTCAGCGCAAGAAACAGCAGCGTCATCTTCTGCCCCAGTCCTCCGTCGGGACCGGCACCGTGTGCAGCAGATCCCGGACCTTCTGTGTTTTTTCCTGATCCGTCATCTCTTCCGAGAGAAAACGGTGCGCGAGCACAGGCACAGCGACCGCCTTGATATCCTCGGGTACGACAAAATCACGCCCCTGCACCAGCGCATAGCCCTGTGCGGCGCGAAGAAGCGCCAGGGTTCCGCGGGGGCTCACGCCGCTCACGGCAGATTCGGAGACGTCCGTCTCGTCCCGCCGCCGGTTTCTTGTCTCCTGCAGGAGTCTGGCGATATAATCCCGCAGATCCGCGTGGACATAGACGTCCCTGCAGCAGCTCCTGAGCTCCCGGATCTCCTCCGCACTCGTCACCGGCGTGATCTCCGCCAGCGGCTCGTCCTGAATATAGCGGTCGATCATCTGCTTCTCTTCGGCCAGGCTCATCCGCCCCATCCGGATTTTCATAAGAAACCGGTCCAGCTGCGCCTCGGGAAGCGGAAAACAGCCGATGGTCTCGACCGGATTCTGCGTGGCGATGACGAGGAACGGATCCTCCAGCGGCCGGGTCTCTCCGTCCACAGTCACCTGCTTCTCCGCCATGCATTCAAGCAGTGCCGACTGGGTCCTGGGCGTTGCCCGGTTGATCTCATCGGCCAGCAGCAGATTCGAGAAAACCGGTCCTTCGCGAAAGACAAAATCCCCCTCGCCCTGATGGAAATAGTGAATGCCGGTCACGTCGCCCGGCAGCAGATCCGGCGTGAACTGGATCCGCCCGAAGGACAGATCCATGGATGCCGCCAGTGTCCGCGCAAGGAGCGTTTTACCCGTGCCGGGCACATCCTCAAGCAAAACATGGCCCTGTGCCGCAATGGCCGCCAGCAGAAGGGTGACCACCTCTTCTTTTCCGACCAGCACCTTCGCGGTGTTTTCCTTTACTCTGGCAATCGCCTGCTGCGCCCGTTCCATCGTTTCAGGCATCTTTCTTCCTCCACTGTGATCAACTGTTTACAGTCCCGTAAACGTCAGTGCTGCACATTGCCCATCATCTCGGCCATCATTTTCCCGAAGACCGGTCCCATGTATCTTATGAAGACAGGCATCAGCGCGTGATCGTGGTTTTCCCTGACACGCGTATGCGCATCGATGATCAGCGTGTTCTCTTTCCCTTCTTCGCAGGCGGGCCAGGACGGAATCGCACCGTTGTCCGGGCAGCCCGTGCGGGCAAAAGCAAGCACGGACTCGAAGCATTCCCTCTGGATCCGCTCGGAGAGCGTCTCATCCTCCGCGGGACCGTGCGGGTATTCCACCAGATCAATATTGTTGAAGACATAAGGGATGTCGCTGCAGTGCCACGGTGTATTTCCGCCGTACACCGGCTGGTCCATGTTGAACAGATACGACCAGGTGCACTTGTTCAGCTTGCTGCGCTCCGCGATATAGTCGATCTCCGGTGCGCGGAAGATAAAATCAAGACGCAGCAGGTCGATCAGTCTGCGCTCCGGATAGGCCTCCCGGAACAGCGGGATCAGAGCCTCCGCGCCTTCCTCACCCAGCATCTCGCGGATCCTTGCGATCTGATCCTCCTCCGTCAGCTCTTCTCCCTGCCAGGGCGCCGGCATAAAGGAAGTAAACTCTCCGTAGACACTGCCGACCAGCAGCGGGATGTCCTTCGTCTCTTCGCGGAAGCCGTTCGCGACCGGCTCACCCTTAAAGAACGCGTTCGGATGCGGCGCACCTCCGACATATTTGCCCGCCGCCTGCAGCGCGGGTCTGATTTTTACATAGGCTTTCGCGAGATCATGGTAATCGGCCGCTTCCAGGGCTTTGACACCTTTTGCCCCATCCGCGATGTCTTCTTCCGGAACGCCCAGTTCCCGCATCAGTGCCTCAGCCAGATCCTTTCCGCTTCCGACCGCATCTGCCAGCACCGGTCCGATGACGCCGCTCATGACATAGCCCTTCGCGTACAGGCCGTCCGCAGCCGGGGACTGCAGGAGCGTGGTCACCTTGGCACCGCCGCCGGACTGGCCGAAGACCGTGACATTGTCCGGGTCTCCGCCGAACGCCGCGATGTTCTCATGCA
>OCTX012252042.1_pt1 | contig 10798 bp, 6 predicted proteins | sample 1539691 | NCBI WGS metagenome assembly OCTX01 (sample SAMN02144231, study PRJEB22623) | gut metagenome | biome: sheep rumen | host: Ovis aries | place: New Zealand | reverse complement strand
GGGAATCTGATGCAGTATATCATACCTCAGGACTTGAAGGCTTTCGGCCTGATACCCGAGATTATCGGACGTCTGCCCGTGCTCACCTATTTGAATCCCCTGGACCGTGAGGCATTGGAGAAGATCCTGACGGAGCCGAAGAACTCTATTATCAAGCAGTATGTCAAACTGTTCGAGATGGACGGCATCAAACTGACCTTCACCCCGGAGGCTCTCGGGGTGATCGTCGACAAGGCGATGGAGTATAAGTTGGGAGCACGCGGACTGCGCTCCATCGTGGAGACGATCATGATGGACACGATGTTTGAGATGCCCTCCGGAAAGGTCAACAAATTTGAGGTGACGGCCGACTTTGCCAGGAAGCAGTTGGAGAAGTCTCATCTGCAGAAGTTGGCCTCTTGATGTGATTACAGAAACAAGCCTATTTATTACACTAACGAAAGAAGGAAATGTATGTCGAAAAAGACAAACCTGCATGAAGCGCTGAAGAAGTATTTCGGCTTTGACAAATTCAAGGGTGACCAGGAGAAGATCATTCAGAACGTCCTGGACGGGAATGACACCTTTGTCCTGATGCCCACGGGAGGCGGCAAGTCACTGTGCTACCAACTGCCTTCGCTGCTGATGGAGGGGACGGCCATCGTCATCTCGCCGCTGATAGCACTGATGAAGAATCAGGTAGACTTCATCTCACAGTTGAGTGAGCAGGAGGGGACGGCCCACTATCTGAACTCGTCGCTCAACAAGGCGGCCATCGACCAGGTGAAGGCTGACGTGACGGCAGGCTACACCAAACTGCTCTACGTGGCGCCGGAGTCGCTCACGAAGGAGGAGAATGTCGAGTTCCTCAAGTCGGTGAAGATCTCGTTCTACGCCGTCGATGAGGCGCACTGCATCTCGGAGTGGGGTCACGACTTCCGTCCGGAGTACCGTCGCATCCGTCCCATCGTCAACGAGATAGGGCAGGCCCCTATCATCGCCCTGACGGCCACCGCCACCGACAAGGTGCGCTCGGACATCAAGAAGAACCTGGGCATAACGGACGCCAAGGAGTTTAAGAGTTCTTTCAACCGTCCGAACCTCTACTATGAGGTGCGCCCGAAGACCAAGGACGTCGACAAGGATATCATCAAGTTCATCAAGCAGCATCCCGGCAAGAGCGGCATCATCTACTGTCTCTCCCGCAAGAAGGTGGAGGAACTGGCGGCCATCCTCAGGGCCAACGAGATCAAGGCGGCAGCCTATCATGCCGGACTGGACTCGGGCACGAGGACGCAGACGCAGGACGACTTCCTGATGGAGAACATCGATGTCATCGTGGCCACCATCGCCTTCGGCATGGGTATCGACAAGCCCGACGTGCGCTTTGTCATCCATTACGACATCCCGAAGTCGCTGGAGGGCTATTACCAGGAGACGGGACGGGCCGGGCGCGACGGCGGCGAGGGCATCTGTCTGGCCTTCTATTCGAGCAAGGACCTCGACAAACTGGAGAAGTTCATGGAGGGCAAGCCCGTGGCGGAACAGGACATCGGGCGCCAGTTGCTCGTGGAGACGGCTGCCTACGCCGAGACGAGCGTCTGCCGGCGGAAGATGCTGCTGCACTATTTTGGCGAGACCTACGACAAGGAGAACTGCGGCAACTGCGACAACTGTCTCCATCCGAAGACCAAGATAGAGGCTCAGGATCAACTCGTGACGGTGCTGAAGGTCATCCTACTCATCAAGGAAAACTTCCGCTCCGACTACGTGATAGACTTCATCATCGGCAAGGAGACGGAAGAGATCATCGCCCATAAGCATCACGAACTGGAGCAGTTCGGCATCGGAGCGGATGAAGACGAGAAGATATGGAATCCCGTCATCCGTCAGGCACTCCTGCAGGGCTATCTGAAGAAGGAGGTTGAGAACTACGGTCTGCTGAAGGTCACCCCGGCAGGCAAGAAGTTCCTGAAGTCGCCTCAGTCGTTTATGATTGTCAAGGACGCAGAGTTCAATGAGGACGATGATGCCTCGATGGACCGTGATGCGACGGCCGGTGCCCTCGACCCGACGCTGGCCTCGATGCTGCGCGACCTTCGTAAGAAGGTGTCAAAGCGGCTGGAACGCCCGCCGTATGTCATCTTCCAGGATGTGAGCATCGACCAGATGGCCACCGACTATCCCGTCACGCTGGAGGAACTGAAGAACATCCAGGGCGTGGGCGAGGGAAAGGTGAAGCAGCCCTATGCCAAGGACTTTGTCGACCTGATCAAGAAATACTGCGACGAGAACGAGATAGAGCGGCAGGTGGACCTCCGCGTCCGCACCGTGGCGAAGAAGTCGATGCTGAAGGTGAAGATCATCCAGAGCATCGACCGTCAGGTGGCCCTCGACGATATCGCCAATGCCCAGGGCATCGACTTCGACGAACTGCTCGACGAGGTGGAGGCCATCGTCTATAGCGGCACCAAACTGAACATCGACTATTTCCTCGACGAGGTGATGGACGAGGATCACATCGACGACATCTACGACTACTTCTCGGATTCGGATACCGACAAACTGAGTGTGGCCCAGGATGAACTTGGCGACGAGTACTCGGAGGACGAGATCCGCCTGGTGCGCATCAAGTTCCTGTCGGAAATGGCAAACTAAAGTGTTAAGAACGGAGAATTAAGAGTTAAGAATTAAGAAAAAATGCCGCTGGTTGCAAAATTCTTAATTCTTAATTCTTAATTCTTAATTAAATATTGTACCTTTGCACGCAATATTTAAAGAAAGGTGTATTTTATGGCTTCATTTATTGCAGACAAGATTGTGATGGACGGCCTGACATTCGATGACGTCCTGTTGATCCCGGCTTATTCGGAAGTACTGCCCAAGACGGTAGAGTTGAAAACCCGCTTCTCGCGTAATATTCAGTTGAATATCCCGTTTGTGACGGCTGCCATGGACACGGTCACTGAGTCGCAGATGGCTATTGCCATTGCCCGTGAAGGCGGCATCGGTGTCATCCACAAGAACATGTCGATCGAGGACCAGGCCCGTCAGGTGGCCATCGTCAAGCGTGCCGAGAACGGCATGATCTACGATCCTGTGACCATCCCCCTGGGCTCATCTGTCGCACAGGCCCTTGATATTATGGCCGAGTATCATATCGGCGGCATCCCCGTGGTCGACGACGAGAAGCACCTCGTGGGTATCGTCACCAACCGTGACCTCCGCTTTGAGCGCCGTCTGGACCGTCCTGTAGAGGAGATCATGTCGAAGGACAACCTCGTGACAACCCATCAGCAGACAGACCTCGCGGCTGCTGCCGAGATCCTGCAGAAGAACAAGATAGAGAAACTCCCCGTGGTGGACAAGGACAACCGCCTCGTGGGCCTGATCACGTATAAGGACATCACCAAGGCCAAGGACAAGCCCATGGCCTGCAAGGATGAGAAGGGTCGTCTGCGCGTGGCGGCGGGCGTCGGTGTGACGACTGACACGCTCGACCGTATGCAGGCACTGGTGGATGCCGGTGCCGACGCCATCGTCATCGATACGGCTCACGGCCATTCGAAGTCGGTCATCGAGAAATTGGTAGAGGCCAAGAAGTCGTTCCCCAATATTGATATCGTGGTCGGTAATGTGGCTACAGGTGAGGCTGCCCGTATGCTCGTTGAGAATGGGGCTGATGCCGTGAAGGTGGGAATTGGCCCAGGCTCTATCTGTACCACGCGCGTGGTGGCAGGTGTCGGCGTGCCTCAGTTGAGTGCTGTCTATGATGTCTATAGCGCCCTGAAGGGGACTGACGTGCCTCTGATCGCCGACGGCGGACTGCGCTATTCGGGAGATATCGTCAAGGCCATCGCCGCTGGCGGATCCTGTGTGATGATCGGCTCTCTCGTGGCTGGTACTGAAGAAAGTCCCGGCGACACCATCATCTATAATGGCCGTAAGTTCAAGTCCTACCGTGGCATGGGTTCTCTGGAGGCCATGGAGCAGAAGCACGGCTCTAAGGACCGCTACTTCCAGGCTGACACCAAGGAGGTGAAGAAACTGGTGCCCGAGGGCATTGCCGGCCGTGTGCCTTATAAGGGAACGGTGCAGGAGGTCATCTACCAGTTGTCGGGTGGTCTGCGCTCCGGTATGGGCTACTGTGGTGCCGCCACCATCGAGGCACTCCATAATGCCAAGTTCACGCGCATCACCAATGCCGGTGTCAACGAGAGCCATCCGCACGACATCACGATCACCAGTGAGGCGCCCAACTATAGCCGTCCAAACGATTAAACTAAGATAATGAAAAAGTTTTTAGTCACAGTTCTTTCGCTGGCCCAGTTTGCTGTGTTGATGGCACAGCCGGCCGGCGACCCTGTCATTATGACTATCAACGGCACCCCGGTGCTGCGCTCGGAGTTCGAGTATTCCTACAACAAGAATAACGGGGCCGATGTCATCGACAAGAAGACCGTCGAGGAATATGCCGACCTCTTCATCAACTACAAGTTGAAGGTCTGCGCAGCCCTGGCGGCACGTCTCGACACGATGAAGTCGTTTCAGCAGGAGTACCTGATGTACCGCGACCAGCAGGTGAGGCCCACGATGGTGACGGATGCCGACGTCGAGCAGGAGGCCCTGAAAGCCTATAACCGTGCCAAGGAGCAGATCGGCCCCAGAGGTCTGCTGCAGCCGGCTCACATCCTGATCCGCGTAGCCACCGATGCCGGGCAGTCGGCGCAGGACAAGGCCAAGGCCCGTATCGACTCCGTCTACAGTGCCCTGAAGGGTGGGGCGGACTTTGCCGAGTTGGCCAGGAAGGTGTCTGACGACAAGGGGACGGCAGCGAAAGGCGGACAACTGCCTTGGATCGGCCCCAACCAGACGTTCAAGGAGTTTGAGGATGCGGCGTATGCCCTCCAGACGAATCAGATGAGCCAGCCGTTCCTCTCCCCTGTGGGGTGGCATATCATCCTGATGAAAGGCCGGAAGCAGTTGGAGCCTTTTGACTCCCTGAAGACGCAGATCGTGAAGAGCATCGAGATGCAGGGCATCCGGGAGTATATCGCCAACGAGCGGGTGCGCTATGCCGTGGAGAAGTCGGGAGGTGCGCTGACGAGTGAGATGGTGATGAACAGCCGTGCCGACTCGCTGGCCAGTGCCGATAAGGATATGAAATACCTGATGCAGGAGTATCACGACGGACTGCTGCTCTATGAAATCAGCAAGCGTGAAGTGTGGGACAAGGCCGAGGGCGACGAGGCCGGGCTGGAGGCTTATTTCAAGGATCATAAGAAGAACTATGTATGGGATAGTCCGCGCTATAAGGGCGTAGCCTATTATGCCAGGGAGAAGGCCGATATCAAGGCTGTCAAGAACAGTGTGAAGCGCCTGCCTTTCGAACAGTGGACGGAGGCGCTCCGGAAGACCTTCAACCAGGACTCCATCAAGCAGATACAGGCCCAGGTGGGCATCTTCAAGGCGGGCGACAATGAACTGGTGGACAGACGGGTGTTTAAGGTCGCCAGTTCCAAGGCTGCTCCCGCCGAGACGCTCAAGGACTATCCTTTCGATGCCGTCTATGGCAAGAAACTGAAGCGTCCGCAGTCCTACAGGGATGTGCGCAGCCTTGTCGTCACCGACTATCAGGACATGCTGGAGAAGGCATGGGTGTACGACCTGCGCCAGCGTTACCGCTATTCCATAAACCAGAATATATTGAAAACCGTAAACAAGCATTGATGAAGAAGACAAGGAACCTGATTATAGCATCTATGGCGGCCATCCCCCTGATGGCCCTCTCATCCGTACAGTCGGCCGCACTGGCTCCACGGGCATTCGCGCCAGCCGACAGTGACAGCGTCATCGCCAGGGCCATTCCGCAGCACGCCATTATCGACGAGGTGGTCTGGGTGGTCGGCGATGAGGCCATCCTCAAGTCGGAGGTGGAGACCATGCGTATGCAGGCTGCCATGGAGGGCATCAAGTGGAGCGGCAATCCCGACTGTACCATTCCCGAGCAGATCGCCGTCCAGAAACTGTTTGTGCATCAGGCCGACATCGACAGTATCGAGGTGACTGACGCTGATGTGGCACAGGATGTCGAGCAGCAGATCAACATGTGGCTGGACATGGTCGACGGCAACCGTGAGCGCCTGGAGGAATACAAGCACCAGACCATCTCGCAGATGAGGACGGAGATGCGCCAGGAGTTCCGCGACCGCAGGAAGGTGCAGCAGATGAGGCAGAAACTGGTGGAGGACATCACCGTCACGCCGGCTGACGTGCGCCGCTATTTCAACAACTTGCCGCAGGACAGTCTGCCCTTTGTGCCGACGGAGGTGGAGGTGCAGATTGTGGCAATGACGCCGCGTATAGAGCCCGAGGAGATCAACCGCGTCAAGGAAGAACTCCGTGAGTACACAGACCGTATCACAAAAGGCGAGTCAACCTTCCAGACGCTGGCCCTCCTTTATTCCGAAGACCCGGGGACGGCACGACGCGGCGGAGAACTGGGACTGACGGGGCGCGGTACGCTCGACCCGGCCTTTGCGCAGGTGGCCTTCAATCTGACCGACCCGAAGAAGATCTCCAAGATCGTGGAGTCGGAGTTCGGCTATCATATCATCCAACTCATCGAGAAGCGTGGCGACAAGGTCAACGTGCGCCATATCCTGAGGAAACCTGTCGTCTCCGACGAGGCTGTCGACAAGGCGATAAGCCGTCTCGACTCCATCGCTGACGATATCCGTGGGGAGAAGTTCTCGTTTGAGGATGCGGCCTCAATGCTCTCCGACGACAAGGATACCCGCAACAACAAGGGACTGATGTCGAACAGCAATATGCAGACGGGGCGTATCACTTCACGCTTCCAGATGCAGGAACTGCCGCCGGAGGTGGCTAAGGTGGTCGACACGATGAAGATTGGGCAGATATCACGCGCCTTCAAGATGGTCAACCAGCGTGGTAAGACCGTCTGTGTCATTGCCAAACTCAAGAATCGCATCGAAGGCCATCGGGCTACCATCACTGAGGACTTCCAGGTGATGAAGGACCTGGTGCTCAACAAGCGCCGTGAGGAGCGGCTCCATCAGTGGGTCGTCAACAAGATCAAGGCGGTCTATACGCGTCTGAATGACAATTATAAAGATTGTAAGTTCGAGTACGAAGGCTGGGTGAAGTAGTTTGTGAAATAGAGAGATTAAGGTGAAGAGAAGTCTGATACTTGTGCTGGTGTTGGGGCTGCTGGGCTTTATGGCGGCAGATGCCCAGAAGGGGAAGGGAAAGCGGAAGAAGCCTGCCCGCACCGCTGCGAAGGCAAAGGACGACCGTGTCTACCTCGTCCATGCGGACGTGCTCCATTTCGACCAGTATAAGAATCCTGACGCCACGATCCTCAACGGCAAGGTGCATTTCACGCATGTCGGTGCCCGCCTCTATTGCGACAGTGCCTATTTCTATGAGGCTTCCAATTCGTTTGAGGCTTTCGGCCATGTGAAGATGTATCAGGGCGACACGCTCTCACTCACTTCCGACTATGCCTATTATGACGGTAACGAGCAGATGGCTCGTGCCCGCTATAACGTGGTACTCAAGAACAGGAAGACCACGCTCTATACCGACAGTCTCGACTTCGACCGCCTCTACGACAACGCCTACTTCTTTGAGGGCGGCAAGATGGTGGACGGCAAGACGACGCTGACTTCCGACTGGGGCGAATACAACACGAAGACCAAGATGTCCGTGTTCAATTACGACGTGAAGATGAAGAGCCCGAAGTTTTATCTGACCACCGATACGCTCTACTATGACAACGCACGTTCCATCGCCCATATCGTGGGACCCTCCGACATCTTTTCCGGCAAGAGTCACATCTATTCGGAGCAGGGCTATTATGACACCTCTAAGGAGCAGGCCCGCCTGATGAACCGCTCCGTGCTGATGAATCAGGGCAAGTCGATGGTGGGCGACAGCGTCTATTATGACAGCAAGCAGGGCTTCAGTCAGGCCTTCCGCAACGTCGTCTATGTTGACTCGGTCAATAAGAACAAGTTGACAGGCAACTATGGCGAGTACTGGGAGCATACAGGCTATGCCCTTTGCACCGATTCCGCTGTGGCCATAGACTTCTCCCAGGGCGACTCGCTCTTTATGCATGCCGACACTTTTAAGGTCGTCACTTTTAACATCGAGACCGATTCCGTCTATCGTAAGATTCACGCCTTCCGCCATGTCAGGGCCTATCGCACGGATGTGCAGGCCGTCTGCGACTCGCTGGTCTACAACTCGCTCGACTCCTGTATGACCATGTATCACGACCCGATCGTCTGGAATGTCAACCAGCAGTTGGTGGGCGACGAGATACAGGTGTTTATGAAAGACTCGGTCATCGACCATGCCCATGTCATCAACAACTGCTTCTCCATCCAGCAACTCAAGAGCGATACCGCCTGCTATAACCAGGTGTCGTCGAAGGAGATGTTTGCCTGGTTCGTCAAAGGCAAGATCCATGAGACGCAGGCCAAGGACAATGTGCTGATAGGCTATTTCTTCGAGGAGGGCGACTCCGTACCTATTATATATAATTATCAGGAGACGACGGAGATGCGGATGTTCCTGAAGGACCGCAAACTGGAACGGGTGTGGACGCCAAAGACCTCTGGCACGATGTATCCGCCCAATCAGATTCCCGCAGACAAGAAACGGCTGCAGGGCTTCGCATGGTATGACTATGTCCGTCCGCTCAGCCGCCATGACATCTTCCGCTGGCGTCCCAAGAAATAGTTCGTTGTTTAATCGTTTGGTATCGTCATGGACATCATCCACCTTCTTCCAGATTCTGTCGCCAACCAGATAGCCGCTGGTGAGGTGATACAGCGGCCGGCTTCCGTCATCAAGGAACTGGTGGAGAATGCCGTGGATGCCGGAGCCCGTACCATACAGGTGATTGTCGTGGATGCAGGACGTACCTCTATCCAGGTGATCGACGACGGTAAGGGCATGTCGCCCACGGATGCCCGTCTGGCCTTCGAGCGTCATGCCACTTCCAAGATTCTGAAAGCCGACGACCTCTTTGCCCTCCGCACCATGGGATTCCGTGGCGAGGCACTGGCCTCGATAGCCGCTGTGGCACAGGTGGAACTGCTGACGCGGCTCCAGGGTGAGGAACTGGGCACGCAGTTGAACATCGCTGGTACGAAGGTGACCGACCAGCAGCCTGTCTCCTGTCCTGTGGGCAGCAACTTCAAGGTGGAGAACCTCTTCTATAATGTGCCGGCACGACGCAAGTTCCTCAAGTCGAATGCCACGGAACTGAACAATATCCTGACGGCTTTCGAGCGGATTGTGCTGGTCTATCCGGAGATTCATTTCACGCTCCATAGTAATGGCACGGAACTGATGAACCTGCGGCCGGGCAGTCTGCGGCAGCGCATCGCCGATGTGTTCGGCAAGAAGTATGGGCAGGATCTGCTCCCTGTCGAGGCCGACACGATGATGTGCCGTATCAGCGGTTTCGTGGCAAAGCCGGAGGCGGCCCGGAAGAAAGGCGGCCACGACTATTTCTTCGTCAATGGCCGCTACATGAAGCATCCTTATTTCCATAAGGCGGTCATCTCGGCCTATGAGCGGATGATACCCGAGGGGATGCAGGTGCCCTATTTCATCTATTTTGACATCCAGCCGTCGGACATCGACGTGAACATCCATCCCACGAAGACGGAGATCAAGTTCGAGAACGAACAGGCCATCTGGCAGATTCTCCTGGCCTCCGTGCGTGATGCCATCGGGAAGTTCTGTGATATCCCTTCCATCGACTTCGATACGGTCGGCAAGCCCGATATCCCCATCTACGATCCTGATAACACAGCCGTCCGTCTGCCACAGCCCCAATATAACACGGACTATAATCCCTTCAAGCAGCCGTCTTCGTCATCCCGTACCTCCCGTTCCCAGGTGTCCGGCGAGTGGGAGAGCCTCTATGAGGGCCTGGCATCCACAGACAATTCCGAGAGTCTTGAAGGAACAGACCTTCCACCCCAAGATGACCTCTTCGGGGCAGCCTTTTCCTCGCCCGACCCTGTGACACCGCAGGGACTGCTGGCGGAGAAGTCACCCACGCATTATCAGTATAAGGGAAAGTATATCATGACGGCTGTCAAGTCGGGGCTGATGATCATCGACCAGCACAGGGCTTCCGTCCGCGTGTTCTACGACCATTATGCCAGTGCTGCTGGTGCCACGGTCATCTCCACGCAGCGCCTTCTGTTCCCGGAGACCATGCAGTTGGCGCCTTCCGAGGCCGTCCTGATGCAGCAACTCCTGCCGCAGTTGTCGGCCCAGGGCTTCGACCTCAGCGATCTGGGAGGCAACACCTATGCCGTCAATGGCATCCCGGCAGGTCTCGAAGGACTTGACCCCCTGTCGCTCCTTCGACAACTCCTGGCAGATGCCGCCACCCCCGTCAACCAGTCCCTCAACCTGTCGGTCTCCCAGTCCCTCAATCTGTCACTGGCCCGTGCCGCCGCCATCCCATACGGACAGGTGTTGTCCGACGAGGAGATGGACAGCCTGATCAACTCCCTGTTTGCCTGTACCAATGTCAACTATACACCTGACGGCAAAGCCATCCTTTGCATCCTTCCACAGCAGGATATAGAGCATCTCTTAGGCTGAATAAGACAAAAAATGTTAAAGATTTGCAGATTCTCAATTCCCGATTCTCAATTCTCGATTATTAGTAGTACCTTTGCACCCGCTAACGGAGAAAGGGCGTTTAGCTCAGTTGGTTTAGAGCATCTGCCTTACAAGCAGAGGGTCGGCGGTTCGAATC
>OCTX012157293.1_pt1 | contig 10801 bp, 8 predicted proteins | sample 1539691 | NCBI WGS metagenome assembly OCTX01 (sample SAMN02144231, study PRJEB22623) | gut metagenome | biome: sheep rumen | host: Ovis aries | place: New Zealand | reverse complement strand
TATCCAATGCTCTTTCTGCGGAAAGGGAGATCACCAGGTCCGTAAGCTCATCGCGGGTCCGAACGGTGTGTTCATCTGTGATGAATGTATCGATATCTGCAATGAGATCATGGATGAAGAGCTGAGCCGCTTTACACATGACGGCGGTCTGGAGATCAATCTGTTAAAGCCGGAAGAGCTCAAAGCATTTCTGGATGAATATGTCATCGGACAGGATGAAGCAAAGAAGGTACTTTCCGTTGCTGTATATAATCATTACAAACGAATTCAGGCACTTGATAAATCAGACGTAGAGCTGCAAAAAAGCAACATCCTGATGCTTGGACCGACCGGATCCGGAAAGACACTTCTGGCACAGACACTGGCGAAGATCCTGAATGTGCCGTTTGCGATCGCCGATGCGACGACGCTGACGGAAGCCGGCTATGTCGGTGAGGATGTGGAGAACATTCTTTTAAAGATCATTCAGGCAGCGGATTATGATATTGACCGTGCACAGTACGGCATCATTTATATCGACGAGATCGATAAGATCACACGGAAATCCGAAAACGCTTCGATCACGAGAGACGTATCCGGTGAGGGTGTGCAGCAGGCACTTCTGAAGATCGTAGAGGGAACGGTCGCATCTGTTCCGCCGCAGGGCGGCAGAAAGCATCCGCAGCAGGAGCTGATCCCGATCGACACGACGAATATCCTCTTTATCTGCGGCGGTGCGTTTGAGGGAATCGATAAGATCATCGAAGCACGTGTCGGACAGAGCTCGATGGGATTCAACGCCGAGATCTATGATAAGAGCGAAGTGAACATCAATGACGTATTAAAGCAGGCCCTTCCGCAGGACTTCATTAAATACGGCATGATCCCGGAGTTTGTCGGACGTGTGCCGGTTACCGTTTCCTTAGAGGAGCTGGATGAAGAAGCGATGGTCCGCATCTTAAAGGAGCCTAAGAACGCACTGTTAAAGCAGTACCAGAGACTGTTTGAACTTGACGGTGTGGAGCTTTCGTTTGACGAAGAGGCGATCCGCGCGATCGCAAAGAAGACGCTCGACAGAAAGACAGGCGCCCGCGGGCTGCGTGCGATCATGGAGAGTGTCATGATGGATCTGATGTACCGGATCCCGTCTGATGAGACGATCGCTTCCGTCAGAATCACGGAAGGCTGTGTCAACGGCACAGATGAGCCTGTGATCCAATACATCGAAGCAGAGCTGGATGATGCGATATGATCATTAAAAAAGCAGAATTAGAGACCGTATGCGGTTATACGAGCAAAATTCCGGAAAACACCCTGCCGGAGATCGCGTTTGCCGGAAAATCAAACGTCGGCAAGTCATCGCTGATCAATACGCTGCTTGAGAGAAAGAGCCTTGCGAGGACCTCCTCTCAGCCGGGTAAGACGCAGACCATCAATTTTTACAACATCAATGATGTGATGTATCTGACGGATCTGCCGGGATACGGATATGCGCGCATTACGGTTTCCGAAAAAGAAAAATGGGGCGAGATGATCGAGAATTATCTCCATACCTCCACACAGCTGAAGGCAGTCTTTTTGCTGATCGACATCCGTCATCAGCCATCTGATAATGATTGCCAGATGTACAACTGGATGGTCTATCAGGGATTTTATCCCATCATCATCGCAACCAAGGCCGATAAGTTAAAGCCGGCAGAGATCAAAGACAGCATCTTTGTGATCCGTAACATCTTAGAAGTAGACGAAGATACGATCGTGCTGCCGTTTTCTGCTGTTACGGGACAGGGAAAAGAAGAAATCTGGTCCCTGATGGAGGAGCTGATCGGCTACGAGGAAGCGCCGGAACCGGAGCAGGTGCAAAAGACCAGGGATCCGAATAAGAAACCGCGCTGGAAGGATACTGGGAAGCCGGTTGCCAAAAAGACGGCAAAGCGCCGTGAAAAGACAAACCCAGGAAAGAAGAAATCCGGGAAAAAGAAGAAATAGCAACCACCTGCATTTTTGTGCAGTGTACCATTGAAGCACTAAAAAGGAGGACAGTATTATGGCAGAAATGATTTTTACAGACGAGAACTTTCAGGCAGAGGTTATGGAAAGTGACATTCCGGTCCTGGTAGATTTTTATGCGGACTGGTGTGGCCCGTGTAAAATGATGGCACCGATGATCGAGCAGCTTGCCGAGGAGTATGCAGGCAAGGTTAAGATTGGTAAGATCAACGCAGAAGACAATCCGGATACGGCCGAGAAATTTGATATCATGTCGATCCCGACTTTCGTATTCATCAAGAACGGAGAGATGGTTGAGTCCATGACCGGCGGAACCACAAAGCAGGTACTGGCACAGAAACTTGACGCAATGCTGTAAGAAGACAGCACGGAGGGATGACAATGTATGATCTGATCATTATCGGTTCCGGTCCTGCGGGAATGACCGCGGCGATCTATGGAGCCAGAGCAGAACTTGACATGATCGTGATTGAGAAAAACTTCATGAGCGGCGGTCAGGTCATCAATACCTATGAAGTAGATAATTATCCGGCGCTGCCGGGTATTTCCGGCATCGATCTGTCGATGAAGATGCGTGAGCATTGTGACAATCTGGGTGTCAATTTCGTAACAGACGAAGTAACCGGAGTAGAAGACCTCGGAAACAAAAAGCTGGTCAAAACCGTGCAGGGAGAATATGAGGCAAAAGCTGTTTTACTTGCTTCCGGTGCGGACCACAGCAGACTGGGGATCCCGGGGGAGGACACCTTTGGCGGCAGAGGCGTATCCTACTGTGCAACCTGTGACGGTGCGTTTTTCAGGAATAAGGTGACAGCCGTGATCGGCGGCGGAAATGTGGCAGTAGAAGATGCGATCTATCTGGCAAACCTTTGTGAAAAGGTTTACGTTGTGCACAGAAGAGATGAGCTGCGTGCAGATAAAGTGCTGCAGAAGAAGCTTCTTTCACTCGATAATGTTGAGATGGTATGGAATTCCAATGCTGTCCGGATCGAGGGTGAAAAGAAGACAGAGCGCCTGATCGTGAAGGATAAGTTCACGGAAGCAGAGCGTACACTCGATGTTGACGGCGTGTTTGTGGCAGTCGGCATCGTACCGAATGCAGAGCCGTTTAACGGTATTGCCGACCAGGACAAGGCAGGATATTTCATCGCCGGAGAAGACGGCGCAACCAGTACGCCGGGCATCTTTGTGGCAGGAGATCTTCGCGCGAAATCACTTCGCCAGATCATCACTGCGGCCGGGGATGGCGCGAACGCAATCCATGCGATTCAGCAATATCTGCTGCATTGACAAAAATTCTAATACATTCCAGGAGGATAGCAGGAGTGAAACTATTAGCAAAAACATATGACCCTAAAGGTTTGGAAGACCGTCTTTATCAGAAGTGGGAGGATGGTCATTATTTCCATGCGGAGCCGAATCCCGACAAAAAACCGTTTACCATCGTGATGCCGCCGCCAAATATCACCGGCCAGCTTCATATGGGACACGCGCTGGATAATACCATGCAGGATATCCTGACACGGTTTAAGAGAATGCAGGGATACGAGGCACTCTGGCAGCCGGGTACGGATCATGCAGCGATCGCGACGGAAGTTAAGGTTATTGAAAGCCTGAAAGAGCGCGGGATCGATAAGGATGATCTGACAAGGGAAGAGTTTTTGAAATATGCCTGGGAGTGGAGAGAAGAGTATGGCGGACGGATCGTTCGTCAGTTAAAGAAGCTCGGATCCTCTGCTGACTGGGAGCGGGAGCGCTTTACTATGGATGAGGGCTGCTCTGCCGCTGTTAAGGAAGTATTCCTGCGCCTGTATGATAAGGGCTATATTTACAAAGGATCCCGTATCATCAACTGGTGTCCGCTTTGCCAGACATCCATCTCCGATGCGGAGGTAGAGCATGAGGAGCAGACCGGTCATTTCTGGCACATCAAATATCCGATCGCAGGCGAAGAAGGCAGATATGTTGAGATCGCGACCACCCGTCCGGAGACCATGCTTGGCGATACTGCTGTAGCAGTTAATCCAGAGGATGAGCGTTATCAGGATCTGATCGGAAAGACACTGATCCTGCCAATCGTAAACCGTGAGATCCCGGTTGTGGCAGATGCGTATGTTGACAAAGAGTTCGGAACCGGCTGTGTTAAGATCACACCGGCACATGACCCGAACGATTTCGAAGTCGGCAAGCGTCATGATCTCCCGGAGATCAACATTATGAACGATGACGCGACGATCAATGCGAACGGCGGAAAATACGAGGGTATGGACCGCTATGAAGCGAGAAAAGCGATCGTACAGGAGCTCGAAGACCTTGGCCTGCTCGTGAAGGTTGTTGAGCATGTTCACAGCGTCGGCACACATGACCGCTGCCATACAACGGTAGAGCCGCTGATCAAGCCGCAGTGGTTTGTTGCGATGGAAGAGATGGCAAAGCCGGCGATCGCGGCATTAAAAGAAGGACGCTTACGATTCGTTCCGGAGAATTTCGGAAAGACTTATCTGCACTGGTTGGAGGGCATCCGTGACTGGTGTATTTCCCGTCAGCTCTGGTGGGGACACCGGATCCCGGCATACTATTGTGAGAGCTGCGGCGAAATGACAGTAGCAGCAGATGCGCCAAAAACCTGCCCATGCTGTGGCAGCGATAAGTTGAAACAGGATGAAGATACACTGGATACCTGGTTTTCCTCAGCACTCTGGCCGTTCTCAACACTTGGCTGGCCGGAGCAAACGAAGGATCTGGATTACTTCTATCCGACCGATGTACTGGTAACCGGATATGACATCATTTTCTTCTGGGTTATCCGAATGGTATTCTCCGGGTTAGAGCAGACCGGAAAAGAGCCGTTCCACACCGTTTTGATCCACGGTCTGGTACGTGATTCCCAGGGCCGTAAGATGAGTAAGTCATTAGGAAACGGCATTGACCCGTTAGAGGTCATTGAAAAATACGGTGCGGACGCGCTGCGTCTGACCCTGATCACAGGAAACGCACCGGGCAATGACATGCGTTTCTATTGGGAGCGTGTTGAGGCGAGCCGTAACTTTGCCAATAAGGTATGGAACGCATCCCGTTTCATCATGATGAACCTGGGAGAGGAAGAGCCGACACAGCCGGCAGCAGAGGATCTCTGGCCGGTAGACCGCTGGATCTTATCCCGTGTCAACACTCTGGCAAAAGACATGACCGAGAACATGGACAAGTTCGAGCTCGGCATTGCCGTACAGAAGGTGTACGACTTCATCTGGGAAGAGTTCTGTGACTGGTACATTGAACTTGCCAAGGCACGTCTGTATAAGAAGGAAGAAGATCCGAAGGCTGCGAATACAGCACTTTGGGTATTGAAGACGGTTCTGACAAATGCACTGAAGATGCTGCATCCGTTCATGCCGTTTGTTACGGAGGAGATCTACTGCACACTGAATCCGGAAGAGGAGACCATCATGACTGCCTCCTGGCCGGAATACACAGATGCATGGAACTTCCCGGAAGCGGAAGAGGCACTTGCGAATATCATGAACCTCGTTAAGGGCGTTCGTAACATGCGTGCGGAAATGGATGTTCCGCCGAGCCGCAAGGTCAACTACATCGTGGTATCCGAGTCAGAAGCGGTACGTGAACATTGTGAAGTGCTGAAAGGAGAATATCAGTCCCTGATCAGCGCAGCCAATATCACGGTACAGACAGACCGCACCGGCATTCCGGAGGATGCGGTATCTGTTGTCATTCCGCATGCAGTGATCTATGTACCACTTCAGGATCTGGTAGATGTTGAAAAAGAAAAGGCACGTCTGGAAAAAGAAAAGGCACGCCTTGAAAAAGAGCTGAAGCGTTCGCATGGCATGCTGAGCAATGAGAAGTTTACGTCTCAGGCACCGGCTGCAAAGGTACAGGAAGAGCGTGATAAGCTTGCGAAATATGAGCAGATGATGGAAGAAGTCAAGCAGCGGCTGGCACAGCTGTAAATTCTGCGTTCTTCCAATAAATAATTTGGAATTTGTAAAGGAGTTTTATGGCAACCGATCACGAGCTTACAATCAAACGTCGTATGCAGGAAGCCACAGACTTCCTTTATGCAATCCCGAAATTCACAAAAAAGAATCCACTTGCACACACAGAAATGTTTATGGAGCGCCTGGGAAATCCACAGGATTCCCTGAAGGTGATCCATGTGGCAGGAAGCAATGGAAAAGGAAGCGTATGCAGCTTCCTTTTTTCCATCCTCCGGGAGTATGGATGTTCTGTGGGAATGTTTACATCACCACATCTCGTTGATATCAGAGAGCGTTTTATGATCAACGGGGAAATGGTCAGTGAAGAAGTGTTTCTGCAGGCCTATGATGATGTGCTTCAACTGGCCGGGCAGATGCAGGAAGAAGGCGAGAGCTTTCCGACGTTTTTTGAGTTCCTGTTCGCAATGGGCATGCTGATTTTTGCAAGAAGCGGCGTGGAATATGCCATCCTTGAGACCGGCATGGGCGGCAGGCTGGATGCGACCAATGTTGTAAAACGGCCGCTTGTCTGTGTGATCACATCGGTGAGTCTGGAGCATACGGAATATCTTGGAGATACGATCGAGGCGATCGCATTTGAGAAGGCGGGTATTATCAAACCGGGCGTTCCTGTTATCTATGACGGAAATGATAAGGCGGTCTCACAGGTGATCAGGAACAGGGCCAAAACGCTGGAATCGGATTCTTATGAAATTACTAAAAATATGTGTAAATTTCATGAAACCGTCGGAGGCGGTATTGATTTTTCACTTGTCAGTCCTTATGATAATAAAACAGACTTCCATCTGTCGTTTTCGGCACCGTATCAGGCAATGAATGCGGCACTTGCGGTCACGGCTTTTTACAGAATTATCGGGCAGACAGAAATCCTCAAGAAGCTTGTACAGGCCGGCGTGGCCAAAGCTTCCTGGCCGGGGCGGATGCAGCAGGTCAGAGAAGATGTATGGTTCGACGGCGCACACAATCCAGACGGAATCCGTGCATTTCTGACTGCAGCAAAGTCTCTTTGCAAAGGCGACAGTCAGAAACCACTGCTTTTGTTTTCCATGGTGCGCGATAAGGATTACCATCAGGCGGTGAAGGAGCTTCTTGGCCGGATGGAGTGGGAGGAGATCTGTGTGACAGGAATCCCTTCCGAACGCGGACTGACCGCAGAGGAACTGGAAGCAGCACTAAAAGAAGAACATGATGACACGCCGTTTTACGGTGTGAAGGACTATAGAGAAGCGTTCCGGCGGATGCTTGAAAAAAAGAACGACGGCCAGAAGCTGTTTGTGACCGGTTCGTTGTATTTTATCGGAGCGCTTTTGAAGGAGATACAGGATGCTGAACTTTGAAGAAGAATTAAAGAAATTTGAGCCGAGTCCTGAGATTGAAGAAGCGGATAATGCGATCTATCAGCAGGACCTGACAGATATTATGGACATTGCGGAACAGCTGGTTGAGGCAAGCAGGAGATAAGTATACATGAAGTGTTATTATTGCGGTGCACGGCTGAACCGTACCAACACCTGCCCAGCCTGCAGACGAAATGTCTATGTCTGGAAGCGGGCAAAGTTTGTGTCCAATTTTCTCTATAATGACGGCCTTGAGCTTGCTAAGCGGAGAGATTTTACCGGAGCAACGGAAAGCCTTGTCACCAGTTTACAATATGATAAAAGAAATACGACCGCCAGAAATCTGCTCGGTCTGATTTACTATGAGATCGGCGAATGGTATCAGGCGGCTGCGCAGTGGAACATCAGCTTAAGCTATGAACCGGAGGAGAACCCGGCCGCTGCCTATTTAGAGGAGCTGCAGGACAGCACCTCGCAGGTGGAGCAGACCAATCAGGCGATTCGCAAGTACAATCAGTGTCTGCAGTATTGCCAGCAGAAGAATTATGACCTGGCACAGATCCAGTTAAAGAAGGTCTTTGAGCTGAATCCGAACTTCTTAAAAGGCTATCAGCTCGCAGCGCTTCTGCAGATGCGGGAGGGCGCGTTCGATGAGGCAATGAATCTGTTAAAGCAGGCGGCCAAGATCGACCGCCGGAATCCGGATACACGTGCTTATATCAATGAGTGCCGGAAGCATCTGACAAAAGACGGAAAGCTGATCGAGCCGGAGAAAAAGAAGACAAAGTCCTTAAAAGAGCTGTTTATGGGATTCCAGGACCGCGTGGTCGTGGCGGCGGTTACGAATATCGCGATCGGTGTGGTTGCGGGTCTTGCAGTGTTCGGATTCCTGATCCTGCCGGCGATGCGCCACAGCAATACGGTACAGAACAGCAAGGAGCTGATCGCGGCAAATGAAGCGTCCGCAGCAAAGGATCAGCAGATCACCTCACTTGAACAGCAGATCGAGGACATGCAAAAGCAGGTCGAGGATATGCAGGCACAGGTTGATACTGAGAAGGGAAACACCGATTCCGTACTGGCACGGATCGAGTCCTATAACAACCTGATCACGGCGTATGATGAGGTGAATAACAAAGACTACTATTACGCACAGGAGGATCTTGAGAAGGTCAACCGCGATGACTTGGACGAATCGAGTGCAGATGCATACGACGCGTTAGAAAATAAGATCGAGCGGAACATCCAGGCACTTGAAGAAGAATCTGGCGGATCCGATGAAGAGAGCTCCGGAGATGATTCCGGAGAATAAGAAAAAACGAGCCGGTCAAAACTGACCGGCTCATTATTATTTTACTGATATTAACTGATCAGGCATCTGTACTGTAGTTCGGTGCCTCTTTTGTGATCTGGATATCATGCGGATGGCTCTCGCGCAGTGCAGCTGCGGACATCTTCATGAACTGTGCATTGTCACGCAGATCCTTTAAGGTCGGTGCGCCACAGTATCCCATGCCGGCACGCAGACCGCCGAGGAGCTGGAAGATGGTATCTTCTACGCTGCCCTTGTAAGCAACACGGCCTTCGACACCTTCCGGAACCAGTTTTCTGGCATCGCTCTGGAAGTAACGGTCCTTGCTGCCCTTTTCCATTGCAGCGATGGAACCCATGCCGCGGTATACTTTGTATTTTCTACCCTGATAGAGCTCGAATTCGCCCGGTGCTTCGTCGCAGCCTGCAAACATGGAACCCATCATAACGATCTCAGCACCTGCTGCAAGTGCCTTGGTCACATCGCCGGAGTACTTGATACCACCGTCGGCGATGATCGGAATGTCGTATTCTTTTGCAACTGCATAGCAGTCCATAACTGCGGAGATCTGCGGAACGCCGATTCCGGCAACCACACGTGTGGTACAGATCGAACCCGGTCCGATACCAACCTTCACACAATCTACGCCTGCCTCGATCAGTGCCTTGGTCGCTGCGCCTGTTGCAACGTTACCTGCGATCAGCTGCAGTTCCGGATAAGCATCCTTGATCTCGCGTACGGCGCGGATGATGTTTGCGGAATGGCCATGTGCGGAGTCTAATACGACAGCGTCAACATGTGCATGTACCAGTGCATCGATACGCTCCATGATGTTCGCAGTGATACCGACACCTGCACCGCAAAGAAGACGGCCCTGGTCATCTTTTGCAGCCAGCGGATATTTGATCGTCTTTTCAATGTCCTTGATCGTGATCAGACCCTTCAGATGATAGTTCTTATCAACGATCGGGAGTTTCTCCTTACGTGCTTTTGCAAGGATCTGCTTTGCGTCTTCGAGCGTGATGCCTTCCTCTGCTGTGATGAGGCCCTCGCTTGTCATGGATTCGCTGATTTTCTTTGAGAAATCTGTTTCGAACTTCAGATCACGGTTTGTGATGATACCAACGAGCTTTCCGTCGCTGTCGGTGATCGGAACACCCGAGATGCGGAACTTGCTCATCAGATCATTTGCATCCTGCAGGGTGTGATACGGAGAGAGATAGAACGGATCAGTGATGACACCGTTTTCAGAACGTTTTACCTTATCGACTTCTTCAGCCTGCTGTTCGATCGACATGTTCTTATGGATCATGCCGATACCGCCCTGTCTTGCCATGGCGATCGCCATACGGTGCTCAGTTACTGTATCCATACATGCACTCATCATTGGGATGTTCAAACGAATCTTATTGGTCAGACGAGTGGTTAAATCTACCTGGTTTGGAGTTACTTCAGAATAAGCTGGTACAAGTAATACGTCATCAAATGTAATGCCTTCACCGATGATTGTCGCCATATTGTGTCCTCCTGAAATTTGCGCGAATTTTAAGTGATTTTTTCAATTATATCATCCAAAAGTCAAATGTCAACGGCAAATAAAGGTGTAACATTTCTTTTTATTCCTTTTTTGGAAAAAGTGTGTTACATTTAAGCGACAAGAGGGCAAAAAGCCCTGAATTATTTAAGGAAGTTGTAGTTTTAGGGGAGCAGTCACATGGAATTCCGGCCTTGTATTGACATTCACAACGGAAAGGTAAAACAGATCGTGGGCGGCAGTCTGACAGATGAAAAAGATCAGGCCAGCGAGAACTTTGTTTCAGAAAAGGATGCAGCCTGGTATGCCGGTCTTTACAAAAAGGACGGGCTCGCGGGAGGACACGTGATCCTTCTGAATGCGAAGGACTCTCCTTATTATAAAGAAACAAAAGCGCAGGCGCTTGCAGCACTGAATGCATATCCGGGCGGTCTGCAGGTCGGCGGCGGGATCACGGATGAAAATGCGAAGGAGTTTTTAGATGCCGGCGCTTCTCATGTGATCGTTACTTCATTTGTATTCCGGGACGGAAAGATCGATCAGAGCAATCTGGAAAAGATTTATCAGGCAGCGGGAAAAGAGCATCTGGTGCTGGATCTCTCCTGCAGGAAGA
>OCTX011725759.1_pt1 | contig 10803 bp, 8 predicted proteins | sample 1539691 | NCBI WGS metagenome assembly OCTX01 (sample SAMN02144231, study PRJEB22623) | gut metagenome | biome: sheep rumen | host: Ovis aries | place: New Zealand | reverse complement strand
TACGCGAAGTACCTTCATGACAGCCTTCCGAATGCGACGTATATCGGCTTCACAGGCACTCCCATTCAGGAGACGATTGATGTGTTTGGCGATATCGTTGAGTCCTATACGATGCGCGATTCCATCAAAGACGGCATCACAGTCCGTCTTGTATACGATGGTCGTTTTGCCCGTGCTGTTCTCGACACGAAGAAGATGCAGGAAATCGAAGCCTACTACAAGCGGTGTCTGGAAGGAGGGGCCAACGAGTACCAGGTTGAGGAAAGCAAGAAAGAAACGGTCAATATGCGCGCCATTATCGGCGATAAGGACGTTTTAAGGAAGGTTGCCGAGAATTTCATCGAACACTACGAAGGACGCGTAAATGAGGGTTCCACGGTCGCAGGAAAGGCCATGTTTGTATGCGCCGACCGCTTTATTGCCTGGGATTTTTACAAGATCGTGAAAGAACTGCGCCCTGAGTGGGTGGAACTGAAAAAACATCCGGATAACGTGACCGTTACCGAAGATCAGCTGAAGAAACTTCGCCCCATGCCCATGATGAAGATGGTCATGACTCGCGGGAAGAACGACCCGAAAGAACTGTATGACATGCTTGGAACTGACGCAGACCGTGCGGCCGACGCAGTACAGTTCAAGGATATCAACTCCAACTTCAAGATTGCCATCGTTGTCGATATGTGGCTGACAGGCTTTGATGTTCCGTTCCTGGACACCATGTATATCGACAAGCTGTTGGTGCAACAGCATAACATCATCCAGACTATTTCCCGAGTCAACCGTTCTTTCCAGGGCAAGGATTACGGTCTTATCGTTGACTTCATCGGCATCAAGTACGGAATGGATCTGGCGTTGAAGAAGTACGCCAAATATGAAAGTGGCGACATTGAAGGAATTGAGAGGGCTATTGATATCGTCCGTGACCAGCTTGAGGTGCTCGCAGCTATGCTCCATGGGTTTGACGGGACGAAATATTTCACTGGAGATGGCACAGACAAGCTGAAAACACTGAATGCTGCGGCGGAGTATATACAGGGGACGCAGGAACTCGAACGGCGTTTTATGCAAAACGTTGCCCGTATGGCTAAAGCGTTTAAACTCTGCAATGCATCCAAGGATTTCTCAGATGACGAGCTTGATTATATCCACTATTACATAGCGATCAGGGCCATAATTCATAAGCTGGTCAAGGGCGATGCCCCAGACACACAGCGTATGAATAAGGTCGTGTCAAAGATGATCCAGGATGCCGTATCCGCAAACGATGTGGAGATCCTGTTTTCCACAGAGCGTGATTTCGACTCCACTGCCGTGGATATGTTCAGCGAGGAATATATCAAGCGCATTGATGCGATCCAGATGCCGAACACTAAGATAAAGATCCTTCGTCAGCTGCTCAATCAGGCGATAGATGATTTTGGCAAAGTCAATAAAATCAAGGCACTGTCTTTCTCGGAAAAGCTTCAGGCTGTTGTTGACCGTTACAATGATCGTGCCCTCACCGATGCTGAGATCAATGAGATCCTGAACGAGGTAGCCGAGGATCTCATCAACCTGATGTCCGAACTCCGGAAGGAGAAAGAATCCTTCGAGGAAATGGGCATAAATTACGAAGAAAAAGCCTTTTATGATATTCTTGTGGCTGTTGAAGAAAAGTATGAATTCTCCTATCCAGACGACCAGAACCTGGTGCTGGCCAAAAAGATCTACAAAATGGTGACTGACAAAACCAAGTATGCCGACTGGGCAAATCGGCAGGATATCAGAGCGGAACTGCAGGCTGACATCATTGTAATGCTCGCAGAGCACGGCTTCCCTGCTATCCCGAAAGGAACAATGCCTCCAGAAGATTATCAGAAGGTCTATGACGATGTCCTTGACCAGACCGAGAATTTCAAAAAGTATTATAATAAATGAGGCCAGAGTGAGGATAATGATATGCCAAGGATAAAGAAGGATGCGAAAATCCTGAATATCAAACTTGATCGTGAGATACATGAGCAATTGGAACAATTCTGTGATGAGTCGGGAATGTCAAAGACTATTGCCGTGGAAAAGATCTTGCGACGCTATTTCGAAGAATATTTTAAACGTCCAAAAGAGGATAGAACTCTTTTTTGACCACAGAAGATGACAGAACCCACAGTGTATATGGCTGTGGGTTCTTTGTTTACAGGAGCTTTCCAGCTTCATCTATGAACTTTTGGATATCCTTCAGGTCTACAGTACCGCTTGCGGGGTTGTTGTAGAGTCTGTCTATTACTGTCTGCATCAGCGGAACCAATTCGTTCGGAAACCGCATTATTATGTCGCCAGTGGGCCTGTTGGACTTTTTCCCTGGTTTCTTTGCGGTAGCTGTAAAAGGAACCACAGGAACAGGTGGATTGTCTTTTAGGTTATTTGTCGTGACATTATGGAGAAGCCAGATGCGTACTGTGAAGATATCGTACAGACAGCTACAATGGCCGTAGAGCGCATTCTGGATGATTACCTGACAAGTCATATGGCGGAAAAAGAAAACGCCTCAGAAGGCGGAAATAAAGCCTTTTAGGGTAATGTTTCCAGGCATGAAGCCACGTCGTCTTTACTTTTAAAACATTTATCAACAGACATGGAAAAGTCACAGTTTCCAGATAGGTCGACTGTGACTTTTCTTTTACAGGTTTACTGACAATGCTGTATAACAATCGCAATATCATAGTAACATGTATTTCAATAAGCATATCTGTTACACCCTTAACTGGCTGGGTGTTGTAAAAAAGTCTTCCCTGAAATGTTCGGGAACGTAGACATATCTTTTCAATCAAAGCGCTTTTTGCTATGCTCTTCTTTCCTTTTCATTTTTCGAATATGATACGCATCATGACTCATTATATACACACAGCAATCATCAATCGACGGCCTGTTTTTTTGCGGGTGATATGAATCTGAAATGTTATGCTTGTGCCTAATTTGAAAGGTTCTATGATTATTGCACATTTGCTCCATAAGATACCAAAAATGGCCCGTACAACGGGAACGGAGCACAATCCCGAATTCCTTTATTTCAACTATATCAAAATATTGTTTGTCTATTCCGTCGATTTCTGTTTTTCCGATCATGTACTTTCCATTTCTTCGCACTTTACAGGTGCGACTCAGTTATCGGTGTAACCGAACACCTTTCCGGCTTTGATAATTATTCATCAAGGTTGTTCATTAATTGAAAACAGTTACTGAATCTATTCATTTTTTTCCGTCGAATTATACTTAAGCTCATTTTTATATTTATAAAAGGTATTGGGAGCTATACCGATCAGCTTAATCGCATCTTTATCAGAAAGGGAACCACCAAAATCTCTGCAGATTTCAAGCATCCGCTTCTTTGCTGAGATAGATTTCTTAGTGGCAAATCTTGTACCCTTAGGCGTTCCGACACGTTTACCATTAAGTTTTGCTGTGAGAATCCCTTCACTTGTCCTTTTATGAAGATCTGTTACCTCTTTCTCCGCCTGCTCAAAAGCAATACGTATCTGTATTTCAGCAAGGCGGAGTAAAAACTTATTGACCCCTTCAAGGATAAGGTCAACATCGCCCCCAGTCATCGGGATCTGTTTTGCCAGCGCTTCCTTATAGGTATCTGTATTTATCCCAGGTTCCTTCAAGAAAATAAGGGAAACGCCTTCATTGTAAAGACGCTGGTAATCAGCAAACCCTTCTTCTGCATTACGAGACATTCTCGATACGCTGTCAAAAACAATGATGTCTCCACTAGAAACATTTTTGACAAGTTTTTCAAATTCTTTTCTTCCGTCAGTCTTTGTCCCAGTGTACACCTCTTTCACGATATAAGCGTCAGGGTAAGAGGATTGAATATTCCTCACCTGCCTGTCTATGCTCTGTTTAGGGGTTGATATTCTGCAATAACCATATATCATAAATCATGCCTCTATCTAAATTAACGACCGTTACTTTTGATATATTATTATACCTCTGAATAATCTACAGGTAAAGCCAATTTTGATATAAATTCAGTATAGGTTACTTTTAATAGTCTCTTTTTCGACTCTGCGCCCTTTTCTTTTTAGAAACTCGCTTCCACTCAGCAATCTCTTCCTTAATTCCAGACCATAAATTATCAGGAATGTACAACTGCACTCTGTCAGATTTGTAGGCTGGCGAATATGATAATTTCAGAAGATGTCCTTTTTCTATTTCTGCCCGAATATGCTTTTCAAGCTGTGTCGGGACCCAGTGCTGTGATGCGCCCTCTTTGTACTTTGCAGGACGGCCCATTTTATGCTTCGCCAAACCATTGGATTCTTGCTCGATATACGTATAAAAAGACGATACTACAGGGTCCACCTTTAGGTCCTGTGGAAGGATTTGCCTGGTTAGATAAAGCCCGCTGAGAGAAGTTACTCTGGACAAGGCCACATACATTTGCCCCGTCGTAAACATACGAGGATCCACTACTACCTCCTGATATGTACGACCTTGACTGCGATGTACCGTGACCGCAAAAGCCAGTTTCACAGGAAACTGGCGGTAATGTCCTAACAGTGTTTTGACGGGTTTTCCATCTGTACCTTCTTTATAGCCATAGATCGGATATGTAGATCTGTAAAGCATGATATGACGTTTACTAGCCTTGATTTCAAGAATCAATCTAGCATTACTATCGTTTTCACCTAAAGCATCTACACCAAGGATCTGGGCCAGACTGCCGTTGTAATATAATGGTCCTTCATCAGCAATATAGTTACCAGACATCTTATCCAGATCATCTATTTGTGAGCCATATTGGTCTGAAGACAGTAAAATAACATCAGCTCCGTCTTTAAGTACCAAGGATTCATGTATTTCTTTAACAGCAATTTGAAAATCAAAAAAATCCGCACCTTGGGCCATTTCAAAAATCGGATCTAGTTTAAATAATCTGCCTGGCAGGTTGCTGAGTCTTTCGAGATTTACAGCCTGGACGGCAGCATTAGTAGGATACAGCCGGGGAATATCATCTGTTCTACATGGCAGGACTCTTTGATTAAAGTATGGTATGCAATTACAATCGCCCCTTCTTGCGAGATTCAGATTTCTGATAAAATCTCGGTCCGAGTCCTTTACACGCACCACCTCGGTCAATATAACAGGAAAGAACTTCCTTCTGGCCCAGTATTCACTTAAAAAAGCATATCCCGGGACAGCCTTTCCTCCATAGTAGGATCTAAGCAGATCATATTCGTCTCTGGCTCTCCAATCGTTGACTGGTGGAAGCTGAAAAAAGTCCCCTATTACAATAACCTGGATATGTTTTCCATTTTCTTTTTCTATTTTTTCTATGGAGGCAAGCACAGCGTCCATAAGGTCGATACGGACCATGCTTATCTCATCAATAACAATGATATCAGCATGTCTGATTTTTTTAGGAGTACGTGTCTTTATAGACATGTTCCCTCTTCCTGTATTTATACATGTGCCTACTGGAAAACCAAAAGCCCTGTGTATCGTCGTTCCAGAGATCTGGACAGCTGCTATTCCAGTAGGGGCCATAACAATGACGCTTTTCCCAATTTGCTCAGATTCTTCGATAAACTGCTTTAATACCGCAGTTTTTCCAGTTCCGGCATCCCCGGTGAGAAAAATATCTTTTCCTCGCCTGGCATGCAGAAGGAACCGTCGTTGACCCTTTGTATTAGAATATTCCATGACTTCTGCACTTTCTCTGAAGTTCGTGACATTCGCCGAGAATTCTTTGATATTTTTCATTCAGGGCTGTAAAGTCATTATTTAAGGCATCATACTTCATTTGCTGTTTTGCCAGTTCCTGTTTAAGACGACTTATTTCCTTTTCTTTTTTATCAAACTCGGCCGCACGGTGTTTTTCGATGTGTGTTTTTATATCTTCGTCAGATCTGTTTCGAGGCCGATATTGGCATACCTGGTTCTTTTCAAGAAGAGCTTTTACATGAGGTTTAGAAAATGTAGCAGGAGACAAACCTGTCATTTCGTAAAGCCGCTTCTTTGTCACGACCTCGCCTGTCTCCTTCATTTCATCTATAGCTTCCTGTATGATATGCAGTGTATTATTTCTTTTTTCAGCCTGAAGTTTCTGAAGACCCTTCGGGATATCCTTTTCCATCTTCTTCCTCCACCATATCAGTTATACGTTTTATTATGATTTCCAGTGACGAAATCTTTACTTCCAGTTTCTCCCTCATAAAAGGTTTTTCCTTATAAAGAACGATCTGTTCCTCAAGTTTCTCTTTCTGTTTTACGAATTCTTCAAGATCCTCGATACACGGAACAAAATAGCTGCAGACAAGACAATCATACATATCACTGGAACACCCACTTGAATCGCTGCATACCCCCATATTACCTATCCTCTGTGCACGGGGCATCTTGAGAATTTTTTCAAATCTTATAGCTTTAGTTATTATCCTGCCAGGGAAAGCTTTTTCTTCATCACTTGAAATAGCGTTTGCCATCTTCTGAAGTTCCGGTTCCTTTGCATGTACATAGCTTTGCTCAATCATTGCAGTTGTTTTGTGATGTGTCATATCTTTAATCTCAAGAAGATTAAAATTCTCATAAATACGGTCCGTAATAGCATTGTGCCTAAACTGATGAGATGTAAGTCGAAACGGCTGTCCATTTTCATCTGTTATAGAATAATCCTCGGCACACTTTGTCAGCCACGCACGAAAATTTCTATCCGTAAGGGCAAACAAATTCTTACCGTTTTTATACAAAATATTCCCATTTTCCCCTCTGTACCGTATGATTCTGTGAGATATGAGCAACCTGTCTTTTTTCTCTTCTTGACAGTAATCTTGTAACTTTAAGGCTTCCTTCTGCTGTTGCATGATAAGATCCACAAGATACTTCCCCATGTCACTATACTTGATACGGATCATACGCTTTTCAGGTTCGTAATAACCGCCATTCTGTTTGTACATATAGAGTGTTAAAATGTAATCTTCCTCGTATTCGCGCAGGCAATCTATAGGTAAAGGAATGATTTCTCCAATTCTTGACGGGATAAGGCGGCATATCCAATAACACACCTTAATATGTAGAGGAATCTGTTCATTTTTAAATATGGCATCAAACTGAGTTGCCACATCCTCAGGTATATATTTTTCTGCCTTTTTTCTGTCCTCGATTGTTCTGGAAAAAGGATTGCCCTTTTTCATGAGAATTCTATCTGGAAAATCTGAACGATTTTGCATCATCTGAAAGAAGTTCTTTATGCTCCCCCATATACCTTCCTTTTGAGACTTTGATATAGAATCATTCCTTTCCAGAAATGCCTGATATTCATCTATAGTTTTTCTTGTAACATGTTTCAGTGAATAATCAGGATATCTTTTTATAAGCCATACCAAAAAGCATCTAATGTGATTAATATTAGTTGCTATAGTTTTTGCAGCTTTAAGATGCATCAGCCGCAATAAAGAGTATTCCTTGACTATATCACGGAATTTTACAGGAATCCCTGAAAAATACAGACTTTCTCTACGACGTTTAGACCTCAAGTCAATGACCCATATATTGTCTGAGAATTCTGATACTGTAGAGAAAATTTTTAAATCATCATAGTCCAGCCCAGATTCTTCCGGAGGGACTACTACAGTGGCAGTATTCAAAATGATATTATTCATCACTATTCTCCTGTATCGCATCTATCACATGCTTGACATGATCCCTTACCTTTACTTCTTTCTTAAATTCCATAAAAGTCTCATATTCAGAAGGAGGTATGTCTTCCTTTTCATATTTTTCTATCAGGCTGTTAACGATACTATTGTGGGATTCATATGCTTTTTCCCATTTGGTCAGATACTTTTTGCCGGTGCATAATTTTGGACATGTAGCACAATCATAAAAAGACCCTCGACCACAGGGGCCTTCTGATAAATGGCGGGAACACTGTCCAAATTCAACTTCTCTTAGGCCCATAGAGAACTCTATGTATAAGTCTTTACGTTCATCTTCGGTAAACTTAGCCAACGTGTCTTCACCAATCTGCAGATAAAATTTTTTCTTAAAAAATTCGGAATTCATTTCGGCAAGTTTTTTTTGTCTTACTTCTGCATAGTATTTTTCAGATGTCCTTATATCTGCATGGGAAAGAGTAATGGCAATCTGTGCTGCTGTTGCCCCATTCTCCGCCATCTGGACCGCGATAGTCTTCCGAGCCTGTCTGGATGTAAAATGCCATTTGATACCACCATCGGTTATATTATGTTTATCAATTATCCTGTTTACAGACGCCACAAATTGTGTTATTTGCGGTAAAGTAAAACGGCTTTCACTTCCAAATGCCCTGCCCGACACAAAAATAAAATCTGTTTGCGATCTCTCTCTTATCGTTTTTGTATTGTCTATAAACTCTAATATCTCTGACGCCAATTCTTTAGAAATCAATGTGAGTTTTCTTGGATCACATCCGTTTTCATTACATCTCCAAAGATTTTTATACTGTATATACCTTATTTTCCAGAATTCTTCGAACTGAGAAGGGGAGAGATCTTTTGTTTCAAGAAATATGATTTCCTTGGCATGAATACCAGTCTCCATAAATATCTTATATATCAATCTATAAGATTCAGGCATCTCGTCAAGATATTGGTATATTTCGAAAGCAACATTTTCAGGGATACAGTCTGTATTGGATTCCATAGAGTCAGCATTGCGAAATAAATATTCGGAGAAATGATTATAAGCAGGTACGGGGTCCTGTCCAACTTTAATTAGAAAGTCATTGATTGCCGATAATCTCTGAACCATCTTTCTGATACTGTTAACAGAATACTTCTTCCCACGTTCTGTTTTGACCTGCCCATTCTGAAAGGAAATGATAAGATCCGTTATAGCGGGGACTGTGACATCTGCAAAATGTAGTATCTCTCTTTTCTGCGAAATAAAGTTGAGTCCTGCCGTCACCAAGGCTATGCCCCTGTCATTTCTGAAATCATGCATGTTTTTAAATAGTTCACGATAATATAACTTTACCTCATAACGAAGTGTCGGGCGGTTTATTTTATCAAAATAAAAAGTCCTCTTATTCAAAGAAGGTCCCTTAAGAAAACATAAAGTCCAAACGTCACTACGGATATCCATTTGCTTTTTGTTCTCAGAAATAAATATCTTTTTTTGCTCCTCATATACGGAATCTATGGTTTTCCGAAGAAGAATTTCTATCCATTCCATCGAACAATCTTTAAATTTGAGATAACTTGCTTCTTTCCCCCAATAAGCCAAAGAGAATTTACTATTTGATATTATTATCCGCTTTTTTGTAAATTCTCTATCACAAAATTCATGCAGACTATCCAAAAGATCCTGTTCCTTAACTGTCTTCAGTAACCTCCCGGTTGCTGCAAGTCCTCTTGCTGAAACAATAGATGATACCGATTTTGCCGAGTAGATATATTCTTGTATTTCAGGTTCCATTATTGTCCCTTTCCTTTTTTTTCTTTTTCATAGTTGCTGCAAGTATACGTTCATCATTCATATTCAGATACGGTTTCATACTCGATGGAGATGACCATCCTCCTGCAAGCATAATAGCTGCATCTGAGATTTTGTCTTCCGGATGTTCTGCCTGATGATGAATCATATCCATAGTCCAAGTGCTTCTTCCAGAATGGGTTCTGACCATGTCCGGGTTTAACCCCGCATGCTCGGCAGCCCGTTTAAGTATTTTAAGAATATTAGAATACTTGACAACCTGACCAAAGTTTTTACCGCCCCTTATATTCAAAAACATTTCTTCTTTTACGCCAACTTTTTCTTCGACGGTACTGCGTTCATTCATAATGTAGTCTTCAAGGTATTTTATAGTCTTTGCCGTAAGAAAGACCTTTCGAGACTTTCCACCTTTTGCATAGTTAATCTGAATCGTTTTCTTTGAAGGTTCATAATCGTCAAGCCGAAGCATTAATATTTCATCGATCCGCATTCCTTGAAGAGACAACAAAAAAATGGCCTTATCCCTGTTTGTATTCAGATTGGAAAGTATTGCTTCCTTCTGCTCTTCTGTATACCATTTAACATGTTCTTTTTTACTTTTTGGAAACAGGACTTTTTGCTTAAGAATCTCTTTTGTGTCCATGTCCCATATCTGCCCATATAAATACGATTGATTAGATACACGATGCACTCTATTTTCCAGTCTAACGACAAGGTCAGGATTATCCGAATCCTCAAGATAACGATAGAAATATTTGATTACTCCAAGATAATAGGCACCTGTACCACCAGTAACAGCAGATTTTATAGGTACTATTTTTTCATCACCACGCATTACAATGCCTATAAACTGCAAAATATCTTTTTTCGTTGCCGATTTATAATCTTTTCCATTTTCAGATAAAAAATTCAAAAACCGCACGATTGAGTAAGCATACTGTCTTCCGGTTCGTGGTGAACGGGCACTTTTCATATCAAGCCATTCATTTACCGTAAATTCAGGAATTCCATTATCCATTACCATATAAAACACATGATCTTTCATATTTGGACCAGTTAAAAGGCTTTTTTCAACTGTATAGCGCATATTAATCTCCATTTTTATAATAAAAAAAACGGCATATATAGCCGTTGCACTTTCAAGAAAGATACACTATATATAGTATATAGTATACACTATATTAAAGCCGTTGTAAATAAATGCTTTTTCAACCATTTGCATAGTATATTATAATAGTGAGTTATTAGTAAATATAACGCCTCCGAGAGTTCCAAGGCTTCTCTCCAGACGATCTGTATCCCGGAGAATGTCATAGCAGCGGAGCTGCCGCAGGTCAAAAAATTCTC
>OCTX014525002.1_pt1 | contig 10804 bp, 8 predicted proteins | sample 1539691 | NCBI WGS metagenome assembly OCTX01 (sample SAMN02144231, study PRJEB22623) | gut metagenome | biome: sheep rumen | host: Ovis aries | place: New Zealand | reverse complement strand
GAACCATTTCTCGAGGTTCTCTTTCTCGGGAGCCACGCCGCCGGTAACCATGATCTTCGACCACGGCATCGGAGCCATCAGACCCTTCACAAGGTTCGGACCAACAACATCGCCCGGGAACACCTTCGTGAAGTCGCAACCCACCTCCTGAGCCGCACCGATCTCGCTCGGTGTGAGGCAGCCCGGACAGTAGGTCACGCAACGGCGGTTGCAGACCACTGCGATGTCTTTGTTGAAGAGCGGACCAACTACGAAGTTAGCGCCTAACTGCAGGTACAGCGCAGCAGTCGGAGCGTCAACAACGCTACCGATACCGAGAGCCAGCTCCGGGCACTCTTTAGCCACCCACTTGCTCAACTCGCCGAACACCTCGTGTGCGAAATCGCCGCGGTTGGTGAACTCGAACGCACGCACGCCGCCCTCATAGCAAGCCTTAATAACATTCTTACATACTTCTACGTCCTTGTGATAGAACACAGGAACCATCGGTGCAGCGGCAATCTTCGCCATCACCTGAAACTTATCAAATTTTGCCATAATTTTAAGTACCAAGGGACAAAGTACCAAGTACTATTTCGTCTCCTTGGGTTCGTTAATAGATTTTCTTGTTGACACAATTGAACTTATAGTGATTTTAAGTAACTCAGTACACTCGCTAATTATATCCTGCATCCTTTCTGAAGGCAACATTTCACATTCCTCGATCAGGGTTAACCAATGTAAAGTTTCATCCAATTCTTCCTCTACCATTTTTAATTTATTGATAAAGTCTTTCTCGGATTTGGCAATACAAGCTGCTCTATAATTAGCCGAAGGAGAAGTGCCGGAACGGACGATTTGACGCGCGATAGCCATAGCAGAAATGGTATGTGGCATTGCATCTACCATCTTTATTATACGTATGGCAAATTGCTTGTGTCTTTTCTGTAATTCTGCTCCCTGCATAGCTCCTTGGTACTTGGTACTTAGTCACTTAGTCACTTAAATTTATCTCTGAACTCGTCCATTCGCATTGCCTCCGGCAAGGCTCAGCACTTCGTCTTCAGAAACGAGGTTGAAGTCGCCGTTGATGGTGTGCTTCAGTGCCGAAGCTGCTACTGCGAACTCAAGAGCTGCACCTTGGTTGTCCGGGTATTTGAGCATACCGTGGATCAGACCGCCGGAGAACGAGTCACCACCACCTACGCGGTCGATGATCGGGTTGATCTCGTAACGCTTGCTCTGGTAGAACTCTTTGCCGTTGTAGATCATCGCCTTCCAGCCGTTGAAGGTAGCGCTGTAGCTCTCGCGCAGCGTCGAAACGACGTACTTGAAGCCGAACTCTTTCATCATCTGCTCGAAGATACCCTTGTAGCCCTCAGCGTTGGTCTCGCCGCCTTCTACGTCTGCATCGGGTTTGAAGCCGAGGCACAGCTCTGCATCCTCTTCGTTACCGATACAAACATCCACGTACTTCATCAACGGACGCATGATAGAGATAGCTTTCTCGCTAGTCCACAGTTTCTTACGGAAGTTCAGGTCCACGGAAACGGTCACGCCGTGACGCTTGGCAGCCTCGCAAGCCAGTTTGGTGATCTCTGCAGCCTTGTCCGAGATAGCCGGAGTGATGCCGCTCCAGTGGAACCATGCTGCACCCTCCATAATCTTGTCGAAGTCAAAATCCTTCGGATCAGCCTCAGCGATTGCGCTGTGAGCACGGTCGTAGATAACCTTCGACGGACGCATCGAAGCACCGGTCTCGCAGTAGTACAGACCTACGCGGTCGCCGCCACGAACGATGTACTCGGTGTTCACACCATAGCGACGCAGCGAGTTAACGGCAATCTGACCGATCTCGTGTTTCGGCAGTTTGGTAACGAAATAAGCCTCGTGGCCGTAGTTAGCGCACGAAATAGCCACGTTAGCCTCACCACCTCCAGGAATAATTCTAAAGTGATCAGACTGGATGAAACGATCTTGTCCCTCCGGACTCAGGCGAAGCATGATCTCGCCCAATGTAATAATTTTAGCCATAGGTTAAATGAATTAAAATTGGTTAATAAATATTGTTAATTAGTTGTCGTTTCTTGTTGTTATTTCACTCCTCTTGTTCATAGTAATAGGAGTAGTCGATGCCTTTCATGAATAGCTCACGGTCGTTGATTTGGTCAGTAAGTGCCTGTTTGATTTACCGTCTGCTGCAAGTAGTTTCAGTTGGGTAGTGGCACTAACCAACTCGTTTCCGTTCTTCTTTAGTTTAGCCTTCATGTACTTCCAATAGTTACGGTTCTTTTGGTAATCATCCTGCTCATTGATAGCGCCGATGATGTCCAGCACAGAGAAGAACCATCTATTCTGCTCCGCGCTCCAGACAGCACGCACTTTGCTATCTTTGTAGAACCATATGGATACCTTGTCTGGCATTAATTTAGTTTTTCTTTAGTTTCCTTTGGTTGTTTTTTCTCTACTACCGGCTTACGAGAGACGTACGAGACGGGTACGGGACGATAACTATTCGCGATAACTTAGCGGTCAATCAGCCATTCTCAAGCCATTGATTTATCCGTTACTTTCTGTGGCTTCTTGATACCATGCGGGCGTGTACATTTACATTATTCTTTCTGTTGGGATTATTTTCTTCTTAAAAGCGGATTATGAATTCTATTTGGGTTGTATCTGTTCTGTTTCCTTCGCTTCTATTTGTTCGTCATCCGCATTTATTCCTATAGACTTTGCAAAAGATATAACTTTATCATCCTCTATCCCTTTTATGGAATCTGCAAATATTTGTCGAAAACCATTCGCTTCTTCTCCCACAGAATTAATTAGACTAACATAAAACTCAGAATGTTCTATTAAAACTTGCCTACAATCTTTATTAATAATTACGGGTTGTAGTATTTTATAAATTGTGTCTGACGCTCTATCTGCAAGATGCCCCTGTGTTCTAAGCCACGGTTCTAAATATATAAATTTAGCGACATCAATACTTGCTTGACCATTACAATATAAATCTCTCATACTAGAGGATGTAGAAACCGTCGTTCTTTTATCTATTCGTTTTATGATTTGTTCAAATTTTTCGGGTAAAGGAAGTGGTTGATTCCCTGATGCAATATCCATTAGCAATTTCTTTCCTAATTCCGCAATATTATTCGGCAACATCTGCATATACGACGTATTCAGCAGATATTCAATTGTAAGATACCAATAATCTGACTTATAATTTGCACGTTGTTTGTACAGATCATCAGTAGGAATTTTCGAAACGGCTGTAGTCGCAAGTTTATTTATTTTATCTGTTAAAATATTTTGACTTGAACTTTGCGCAGTTATATGATAGAATTTAGGATCTGGGATTATTTTTTGAAATTCATTTAAAGAAACGTCTTCTATAGATTTTATCCATTTAGCAAAGTGGGTAAGCAGTTCTTCATCTGAAATTTTCAAACGAGTCTTAATATTATCATATTTAGGCAATAACATCTTTAGATCCAATGTATCTCCTAAATTATTCAATATCATATACTTTACCACTTTATTTAATGATTCATGATTCCATGATATCATGTTGAGTAATATTGTTCCGTAATTGTCGTAATAATCAATAATTTGAGCTATCTCTGGAATGAATTTTTCATCAAAAGTAATATTATGACCTGATACAAGTGCTCGTGCAGCCACATCACAATAACCCTCAGGAATAGATTTAGTCGTCTTATATTGCTGCCACATATTAATCGTCAAATTAACATCGAGTTGCTTCTCAAGTGGTTTCTGGTTTGACAATATCCGATATGTTTCCAGTATCTCACCAACATTATCAACCGTCACTTTATTGGTTGTAATGTTTTGTTCTACAATCCGATACAAACTACTGAAGGTATATTGCTCATCTTTTATTAAAACAGCAACAATACGGGAATAACCTAACTCGCCTTTGGCTGCTTTTGTGGCACAAAAAGCATCCAGTTCGTTTGTATCAGTACTTAATTTATATGTCAAATAATCCGATTGAGCAGCATGCAGATAATCTATGAAATCTTCCACATCAACTTTCTTTCCAATAGGAGTCAAAGTACATGACAAATCATGTTCTTTAATGAATATATCTATATCATGTAATGCATTGTAATATGAACTGCCCTTAAATTTCTCAATATTCGTAATATTAGCACACAATTTTTCTACAATTCTATTTAGTAATTTAGAGTCTTCTACCTTTAACAGTAATATCTTATACTCATTAGGCAAAATTTGTTCGTCAATAGGTTGCTTGATTTTTCTTAAAGCAATATTAGCCCATACTTTTTGTACCGATTTATTTGACTTATGCAAATTATCCAGACTAGTAATTGCACCATTAAGCAAAGCATCGTCAAGATTAAGAACCACCTCTAATAAGACTTGATCAAAAGAAGGATTCGATTCTGCGTATTTATTTATGTCATAATTCTTATCAAGAGAGAAACACTTACTTATGTATTGGGATATTGGAATTTGCCGAGCACGTTCAATATCAACACCATATACCAATGCAGAAATCTCACTTTGTCTTTGAATGTCATTGCTAATAATATTTTGTAATGCTTTTAGATAATCTCCCGACAAGATTTGTATAACAGGATGTTCTAAAAGCAATGACTCAAATAATTTAAACACAGCTATATTTATAAGAGTTACATCGTCACGCTCGTGCCTTAATGAGACTAACGCATTAATAAACATAATGATTTCCCGCACATTTGCTTCAGGATGTACAATGCGATAGATTCTACTTATCAAATCTTTGCTATAATCCTCAGATTTCTCAAATGCTTCTGTAAATAATGTATCAAATAAATTTATATAATCAGTTATAACAGGAGGAGCAACCCTAAAAACGACAGGAAAGGTTTTACTAATAAAGTAATTCGTCAGTTCTTCTGTTTCAAATGTATCTTCTCCATTAAAAGCACAAACTAAATGCTTCTTATCAAACGGAATAATTGCCCATATATTATCAAAACCATCATCAGCAAAAAACGTGTGAATAGAAGACCATAACTCTTTTACTTTTTCGGCAGGCAGGCGGTCCATATTATCAAATACAAGGATAAGTTTGGGTTTCTGATTTCCCTGTATATAATCAGATATATCAGTCATCCAATCTTTAAACTCCTTAACTGTTGGTTCGTCCTCACTTAACGTCTCATAACATACATCATTTTCTATTTTATTGTTATAAATAGCCAATAAATAACTAAAGTCATATTTTTTGTCTTTATGATATGCACACCACCATATTATTAAACTAACAATGACTGGCAAGGCAGCAATAAAAATTGATATTAGTGTAAACCACCATGTTGTATCATTAGGTTTTACAGCATATGCTATATATGTAAAAATTGGAGTAAGTATACCTACTATAAACATTGCGGCCATACCATTACTTATACGAGGAAACTTTTCAGTAATGGTTTCTGTCTTTCTAGCCAACAAATATTTAAGTTTTTCTTGCCATGATACTGTTTTATATCTACCTCCCTTAATATTGATCTTAGTATCGCCAGATAAAAATCCCGTATCAATTAAATCCGTGGTGAGTAATTCTAAAATAGAACGTCTTTGTAGATCTTCCTGATGTCCCCATGCATCATATTCAAAGAAATAATATTTTGCTTTCAGTTCTTTTTTTAATAGTTTGACTACATTCGTTTTTCCTGACCCCCACTCTCCTTGAAGACCTAATATCTTGGGCAAAGCATTTTCGTTATTTAATTCATCATTATAAACTATATGGTGAGCAATAGCTTTGGCCAATCTCACTTGAGATTCTCCTTCAAACTTATCCAAACCTGTAGGTTGGGTCTGAATATACCTCGGATAATTTACTATCATTGCAGATGTATTATTCATAAACAATATTATATTAAGGATTATTCATAAACAATATTATATTAAGGATTTAAGCATTTTTATAATATTTTATTTTTAATTCCTATTTTTCAACTCGCCATGTATTGTATAGAGGTTTTCGTTTTTTGTTCAATCATTTGCATATATTTCTCCATGTACTCCCAATCCGGTGTATTGGAAGAAGTAACCGGCAGCAATATGGAGAAATCTCTGCGCATATGCCGGTTCAACTCATCAATAAATGCTTTATAGTGTATTCGTCCTTCTCTAAATATCATTGTAGATATAAACCGTTTACAGTAATCTGACATGGGATGTTTCGGTATTAATACATTTACATTTTGACTTGTATAAAATGGCGTCTCTTGTACGAAACAAGAGCCAAGATATTCTCCTCCTAATGAAATTGTCAAACAACCGGCATCGTATGGCTTGATTCCTTCTATTTTATCAACACAAGCAGTCACACCATTATTAGCATTAGCACGTCCTACAAAGTTAATAGATGGATTATTTTCAGACATCTTTACTCTATCCAATTTTGTTCCATTATCTATAGTAAATAGTTCGTCATCATACAAATGGAATCTCCGCCAAGTTGTCGTATTGGTCCTTAGTCGGATTTTACCCCCCCCTAATATGCTGATTATCAATGATATATCTCCTTTTGCTTTATTCTCTAAATTTTGCATATATTGCTCCATATATGCCCAGTCAGGAGATTTATCTGGCGTCGCGGGAAGTTTTATTCTCGTCTTTGACATCTTATCTGCCGTCCATTTATCTGCATAAGCATATTTAAAACCTAATTTATAAATAACCGCACATAAATATTTTGCGATATTAGGAGTGATATTAAATTTGGGGTATAGAACATTAACATCATCTGTTGCCCAATAAGGTTCTGTTTGAAAAAATGTTTGACCAATTGAGCCATTATAACAAACGGTTATAGTATTTGCGGGATGAAGATGTTCTGTATTTCCTATTTTTGCAGTTACTCCATTATTAAATGCAGTAGCCCCAACATAATTTATTTCTCCATCTTTCATATTTGCTTTGGTCAATCGTGTCCCTTTTACAATATCAAATAACTCAGTAAAAGGAAATTCCTGCCACTTTTCTGTATCTATCTTCTTCATAACGTGTTTCCTTTCAATGTAATGGTTACCTTGTCATCTTTTGCTGAAATAGTGCTACTATACATAACATGCTGTAGTAGCTTTTCGCCAAACTCTTTAGCGTCTATTCCCTGTTTAAATAGTTCGTAATCCATCATAGTTTTTATAAAATCCTCTTCAAATATCTCAAAAGGTTTTTCTGGCATCTGATACGAAAGATGTTCATTCGGATGAATGATTTGACGAGTATGGAATTGATCATCTTCTCCGTTCTGAATCGCGCGAATCCAATAATCCTCTTTTTCTTGCCAGCGATTCTTGATATCTTGTCGACCTTGGTTTTTTACCGTTTCCAGTCCATCTTCCGCTATATAATATCCAATAATATCACGTCCGTTTTGTGGATGTCCGGCAATAAAAACGAATACAGAAGTTGTAACACCTTGACCAAAGAATAAATTTTCAGGGAACTTGACTATCGTAGTTAATGTATGGTTCTTTAATAATTTGTTGCCATACTTCTTATCTACCATATTTTTCTCCAACTTCTTATCCGGCAGAATAAAAGCGCATTTCGTTCCCTGAGGGACGGAATCAAGAACATTTTTAACTATCTTTAGACAGCCATATTTTGTTTCAAAAGGAGGATTCATCAGAACTTTTGTTATTCCTTTTGATTTTATCCATTCAGACGCCTCTTTTGTGCGCGAATCTGCATGTTCGAGGTTTGTTTTACCATCTTTGTGGATAAGCATATTAGCACAAGCAAGAGCATATATTTCTCTATCCCATTCAATGCCAAACAATTGTTCCCTTTTGATTTGTATTGCTTCTTGCGCATGCACTCCACCTGCTTCCTTTATCATATTGCACATGGCCTTGACAAGAAATGCTCCAGATCCACAAGCGGCATCTAACACATGGTCATCTTTATTTACATCAATGAGACGATATATGAAAGAGGTGATATGATCAGGTGTAAATACTTGTCCTGATTCTGACTTCTTTTTATATCGGTTAAACTCATTAAAGAAAATACCCATTACATCTTCTCCGTTCCAATAATCAGAGTTTACACATTCAGAGATAGCAGAAATCCATTTTATAAAATCCGACATGGCTTTTGGATTATCGGGATTATTCATCTTGATTTCAGAATAGACTTCTGTCAACAATTCCAATTTTGCATTTATTCTCTGATCTTCTTTCAAATGCAAAGATAATGTGTCCAATATAGAAGCTTTCATCACCTGAAACGACATATTCTTGTCCAAGATTGCGCCATATCTTTTTGCGACCAAGGCACAAGCAGTAAATATCATTCGATGATACAGATTCTTTATTCCAAATTCAGTATGCAGTGTATCATTTATTTGCTTTGTCAGACGGTAAATCTGCTGTTTGTCTATCTTTTCTTCCGAATAGAGCCGTTTATAATAACTTTTATTCTGAAGTGTAGATGCTATTCCTGTAACTTCCGTTTGGTTCTTGAATACACGAATATCAGAACCATTGTAAAGAATACCTACTACTTTTGTATACTTTGCGCGGACAATAGCAATATTCTTTTGTATCTCAGTCTCCCATTTCTTCTTGTAAAGATCTTCTTTTTCTGACTTTGTTTCAAGTATAATAGCCACTTCCCCTTTGTCGTTGGGCAAGTACCAACCATCAGGCTTATTACTGTTTCCAGAAAAGCCTAATTGGTTAAATGTAGTGATTTGTCCAGTACCCTGTAGTACATTCGCTTCACCATCATCAAATCCGAGAATAATCTTGGCTTCGTCTCTTACTTGATCTTCTGTTCTCATAGTATACTATTCTTCGTTTTCTTTTCTTATATCGTCCAATATTTTTCCGTTGTAGGAGAAGTATTTGGATCCTTGGTATGCGCCAGAAGCGTTGCGGTGGTCTTCGGGCATAAATGTTCCTACGAAAGGAGAGAGTTTATATATCCGTCCTTCATACTCAATCGAATCGTCTGAAGCCACTTTCACCATAATACCCGTCGGAATAAAAGTGACTTGTTCCCCAATCTTAATTCCGCACATAGAGAACTTGAAGCGTGCGCGTTTGACTTCCCGTTTCGGTTGAGGTTCCGGTTGCTTCTCCACTACCGGTTTGTTGTCTTCATAGAGCGTAACCTCTGCATCGTCTATGGTCGTAGCTATGTCACGGAAGATATCCAATGCCATTTGCGGCGGTACGTTAAAGAACTCACGGTTTTGGCGGATACGCAAATCCGTCAATCTGTCAATAGTTTTATGCACCAACTTCTCAACCTCGTTATATTTGGAGGTTTTCATTGTGGCGAAAATCTCAAACGGAAGCGGCACTGCAGTATTGTCCAGTTCTTTGCTCCGTATATCGACAGGGCGGCTGCTTTTACCTATCTTCACCCAATCTTCGCGAAAACTGGGATTGGTGAGAATATACACATATCCGGGTTCTTTATTCATTATTATATAGTGTTATTGTTGTTTACTCATTTGCGTAATCACAAAGCCACAGAGGATTATTTGGGGTTTTCTTTTCCCGGTCATCTCTCGGTTGTGAGTCGGTCATCGCTCGGTCTTCGGTCGGTGGAATCAGTTCTTCTGATTTATCAAATTCACTACTACCTTGACCATGGTATCTTTTTCTTCTGTGCGGCTCTCGGCAATCATCAGGGTCAAGGCGACAAGCGTGTTATCTGCTATACGCTTGGTGCCATCCTCGCGGTATAAAATACCGTTATTGTTTAGGAACCACAGGAACAACGTAGCCGCAATACGTTTGTTTCCGTCTGAAAAGGAGTGATTCTTGGTCACTAAATACAGCAACATGGCTGCTTTCTCCTCCACACTCGGATATAAATCCGTTCCTCCGAAAGTCTGATAAATCTGACCTATACTGCTTTTGAACGAGTCGTCTTTTTCGTTACCAAACAGGGTGCTACCGCCAAACTTCTCACGCAGCGCCGCTATCGTTTGCATGGCGTTCTCGTACGTGGCATGGAAGCGCTCTTCAGGCGTAGTCTCTTTGACGGTCAGCCGCTCGTAATCATAGTTGTCGAGCGTGTCCAGCGCGTACGTATAATCCGAAACGACATCGAAAATAGCTTGCGTCTCATCTGCGCTCTCTACCGCTTTGCTTTGCACCGTCCGTCCTACTATCTGAACCAACTGACGCAAATCCGACAACTGCTCACGGCGGAGTTTTTCATTGATGGCAAAACCTTTGACAATAAATTCTTTAAGTATCTTCGATGACCACTGGCGGAAAGCTATAGCTCGTTTGGAGTTAACGCGGTATCCAATAGATAGAATCATATCCAAATTGTAAAAATCCAAATAACGTACAATTGTACGTTTACCTTCAATTTGAACTGTTTCCATTTTGGAAACTGTTGCGACCGGATTTAATTCTTCCTGACTAAATATATTGGCTATATGCTTGGAAACTGCAGCTTTTTTCACACCAAACAATTCAGCAATTTGCTTTTGTGTCAACCACACGGTTTCGTTCTCCATGCGCACATCGAGTTGTACCGTGTTGTCTTCCGCACGATAGATGATTATCTCGCCTCTATTTTCAATGGGTTTCTCGTTCATTTTAAACTGTTGCATTTTTGCAACAACCACCCGCCTGCCTCTCAAAGAAAGAGAGACAGACGGGTGCATGTAGTCATTTAGAACTTGAAGTAGTTCTTTGCGTTGTTGTAGCAGATGTCTTCTACCATCTGTTGAACGCGGGCTTTCTCGTAGCCGGTGTACGGAATCATGCCGTTCTCGATGTCGTTGCCGAGGACGTTACAGAGCGTG
>OCTX014556010.1_pt1 | contig 10805 bp, 7 predicted proteins | sample 1539691 | NCBI WGS metagenome assembly OCTX01 (sample SAMN02144231, study PRJEB22623) | gut metagenome | biome: sheep rumen | host: Ovis aries | place: New Zealand | reverse complement strand
AAAAAGGAGTTAGATTTCTCTAACTCCTTGATTTTCAACGCGCTTCAGGATGGGCTTGAACCAACGACCCCCTGATTAACAGTCAGGTGCTCTAACCAACTGAGCTACTGAAGCAAAAGCATTCATTTCTGAATTGCGGATGCAAAAGTACAGTGTTTTTCTGAAACCGCCAAATTTTTTTGCGAAAAAATTCAGTTTGTCGTCAAAAATAATGTAATTTTGCAGAAATTTTAGTGATTTTGCCCAATGAGAAAGAGAATTATAGACCTTTTGCTGCTGCTGTCAGTGCTTGTACCCGTCAGTGGTCAAGAAAATAAGGACCACCATTTCGAGGTGGCCAAGAACCTGGAAGTGTTCAACACCATCTATAAGAATCTTGACATGATTTATGTCGATACTTTAGACGCTTCCGAAACGATTGGCGAAGGGATTAATGCAATGCTGAAGAGTCTGGATCCCTATACGGAGTATTATCCTGAAGAGAAGATGCAGGAACTGAAGAGCATTTATACCGGCAACATCTATGCAGGCATCGGTTCAACGATTCATTATGACTCGAGCATCAAGCGTGTGCGTATTTACGAACCTTACGAGGGCAACCCGGCTCATGAAGCAGGATTGCGTATGGGTGATATCATTCTGAGCATTGATGACGAGTCGATGGAAGATAAGGATGTCAGCTATGTGAGCTCGCATCTTCGTGGCGATGCAGGCACCAGTTTCCTGTTGAAGATAAAACGTCCCTCTACCGGCAAGACGATGCAGATGAAAATTACGCGCCGACAGATTCAGAACCCCACTATTCCTTATTATGGGATACAGCAGGACAGCATAGGATACATGCTGTTGAGTGGTTTCACAGAGAACAGCAGTCGCGAGGTGCGCCGTGCATTTATTGACCTGAAGAAGCAGGGCATGAAGAAACTTGTGTTTGACCTTCGTGGCAATGGGGGTGGTTCTGAGCAAGAGGCTGTTCAGATCGTCAACATGTTTGTGCCCAAGGGCATCAACGTGGTGAGCAACCGTGGAAAGCTGAAGAAAGTGAGCCGCGACTACAAAACCACCGTCGAGCCTTTGGATTCGCTGATGCCTGTGGTGATACTGGTTAATGGAAATTCGGCATCGGCGAGCGAAATAACCAGTGGAGCCCTGCAAGACCTTGACCGTGTGGTAGTTCTAGGAACGCGGACATATGGCAAGGGGTTGGTTCAGATGACGGTCGATTTGCCCTACAACGGCAGTTTGAAACTCACTTCCAACAAATACTACATACCTAGCGGACGCTGCATTCAGGCCATCAATTACCGGCATGGGCGGGGCGGCTACACCGAGCATGTGCCCGACTCGCTCACCAAGGTGTTCTACACCAAGAACGGCCGCGAAGTGAGAGACGGCGGCGGCATCAAACCCGACGTGGAAGTGAAACCCGACTCGTTGCCCAACCTGGCCTACTACCTGCAGGCTTCGGGGCGCGACTCGGCCGACGTGCTCTACAACTACGAGCTGGACTACTACCTCTCCCACCCCACGATTGCCAAGCCGCACGATTTCCAGCTGACTGACGCGGAGTACGAGGATTTCAAGGAGCGCGTCATCAAGAGCGGCTTCACGTACGACCCCGAGAGCGAGAAAATACTGAAAAACCTGAAGAAGATGGCTGAATTTGAGGGCTACTACGAGGATGCCAAAGAGGAATTCGACAATCTGGAAAAGAAACTGAAGCACAACATAAGCAAAGACCTCGACAAACACAAAGCAGTCATTAAGGAAATGATAGAAAGCGACATTGTTGCGTTCTACTACTACCAGAAAGGCTCCATAGAACTGGGTTTGCGATACGACAAGCAGTTCTTGGAAGCCTGCCGGCTGCTGAACAATCCTGCTGAATACGAAAAGATTTTGCAGGTGCCACAAACTGCTTCTGGAAAGTGAAGGGGCACAGCGTCTATGTGTAGATATGAAAAAACGAAAGATGGAAAACCACTAAATATCCACCTTTATTTGGCCGGTCATAGAAAAAGAAGTATTTTTGCAGAAACAAATAATAAAACATCCCTACGGAAACCATGAAACGAACAGCCCCACTCGCACTGACACTCTTGCTGACCGCAGCAGCAACGACAGCCTCAACGGCAGTACTGGCTCAGGGTCAGCTGCCCATGAAACTATGGTACGACCGCCCCGCACAGTTCTTCGAGGAGTCGCTGCCCATCGGCAACGGCAAACTGGGAGCACTCATCTACGGCGCACCCGACAAAGACAGCCTGCTGCTGAACGACATCACCCTGTGGACGGGCAAGCCCGTTGACAGAAACGAAGATGCAGGGGCCGCCAAGTGGATACCCGAAATACGCAAAGCCCTCTTCAGCGAGGATTATGCGTTGGCCGACTCGCTTCAGCTGAACGTACAGGGACACAATTCACAGTTCTACCAGCCACTTGGCATCCTTCACATCAACGATCTCAACGCCGGCAACTACACCGGCTACCGCCGCGAGTTGGATTTGGACAGCGCCCTCGCACATGTGTATTACAAAATAGGCGACGTCAGCTACGAACGCGAATACTTTGCTTCGGCTCCCGACCGTGTGCTGGCCTTTAGGCTCAGGGCAAGCAAGCCCCGCAGCATCAGCACCGAACTGACACTCACATCGTTGGTGCCCCACAAGGTGAAAGCCTCTGACAAACAGCTCACAATGACAGGCCATGCTACAGGCGATTCCAGTGAAAGCATACACTTCTGTTCGCACCTGCTTGTAAGGCTGAAGGATGGCGAGTGTACAGCCACCGACTCCACATTGATTGTCAGCAATGCCTCCGAAGTGGTCGTTTACTTTGTCAACGCTACCAGTTTCAATGGTTTCAACCGCCATCCCGTCAACCAAGGAGCTCCTTATGTGGAGCAAGCCTCCGACGATGCCTGGCATCTGGTCAACTACACCTACGACCAGCTGCGCCAGCGCCACACAGACGACTACCGCAGCTATTTCACCAGACTGGAACTGAATCTTGAGGGGTCTGCTTTCAACCACGACCGCACCACCGAACAAATGCTGCGCGACTATACCGACGACTATGCCAACCACAAGGCCACCAATGCCTATTTGGAGACTCTCTATATGCAGTACGGACGCTATTTGCTCATAAGTTGCTCCCGTACGCCGGGCGTTCCCGCCAACCTGCAAGGCCTTTGGACGCCCCATTTGTGGTCGCCTTGGCGCGGCAACTACACCGTGAACATCAATTTGGAGGAGAACTACTGGCCTGCCTTCACAGCCAACTTGGCAGAAATGGCTGCGCCGCTTGACGGATTTGTTGGTGCTTTGGCAGAAAACGGCCAATTCACCGCAAAGAATTACTACGGTATCAACCGCGGATGGTGCAGCAGCCACAACAGCGACATCTGGGCCATGACCAATCCTGTTGGAGAAAAAAGCGAGAAGCCCGAGTGGGCCAACTGGAACCTGGGCGGAGCCTGGCTGGTGAACACCCTGTGGGAACGCTACCTGTTCACACAGGACACCAACTATCTGCAGCAAACCGCACTGCCCCTGATGCGCGGTGCGGCTGACTTCTGCATGGACTGGCTCGTCAGCAACCCTAACAAACCTGAGGAACTCATCACCGCACCGAGCACCTCGCCCGAAAACGAATATGTCACCGATCGCGGATACCACGGAATGACCTGTTACGGTGGCACAGCCGATCTGGCCATCATACGCGAACTGCTAGCCAACACCATTGCCGCCGAGCAGGTGCTCAACCCGTTCGACCACGCCATTGAAACGCAACAGCAGGCACTACAGGCCCTTCACCCCTATACGGTAGGCCACATGGGCGACCTCAACGAGTGGTACTACGACTGGGACGACTTCGACTTTCAGCATCGCCACCAGAGCCATCTCATCGGCCTCTACCCTGGAAACCACCTCACACTAAGCGAAACTCCCGAACTGGCCAAGGCCTGCCGGCGTTCGTTGGAAATCAAGGGCGACAAGACCACCGGATGGAGCACCGGATGGCGCATCAATCTGTGGGCCCGTCTGCACGATAGCCAGCAAGCCTACCACATCTACCAGAAACTGCTCACCTACGTCAGTCCCGACCGCTACGAAGGCCCCGACCGTCGTCGCTCAGGCGGCACCTATCCCAATCTGATGGACGCTCACCCACCCTTCCAGATAGACGGCAACTTTGGCGGCACAGCAGGCGTCTGTGAGATGCTGGTGCAGAGCAGCGGCCCGCGGCCACAGTTTGACGGCAACGGCTCGGCAGCCCATCGCACCCCCGCCTACACATTGGAGTTGTTGCCTGCACTTCCCCAGGCATGGCCTACAGGCAGCGTGAAAGGCATTTGCGCACGTGGCGGATTGGAAGTGGCCATGACATGGCACAATGGCAAAGTGACCCAAGTCCAAATACTCAACACAACCAACAAACGCACAAACATCACGGTGAAGTACAACGGACAGGTGAAAACCATCGCTATTGACGGCAAAAAAACAAAGTCGCTGAAATGACACGCTTGCTATTGGCCCTTCTGTTGGCCACTTTCAGTATCACTGTGCAAGCTCAGGACTGGAGCATGCATTGGATTCATGCCACCAGCCCCTGTCCAACAGAACAATTGTGGTTTAAGCATAGCTACAGTTTTAGTGCCCAGCCTACGGAAGCCTTCATCGAAGTGGCTAGCGGCGGGCGCTTCATTCTCTACGTCAATGGGCGCAACGTCACCACGAGCCTGTTTGAGCCAGGATGCATGGAGACGGGTGACTCGATTGGTGTGGTGCGCTATGATGTGAAACCATTCCTTCGTCACGGAACGAACATGGTGGCAGTGTGGTATTCGCCCCTGCCAGCAGGAAGTGCGCCTTCCGAATCCACCTCGCGCCCAAAGGCTGCCAAACAACTCTCTTTAGAACTATTTGGCAGTGTTGGAGGCAAGAAATTTGCCCATTTCACCGACGAATCATGGGTTTGCCAGTCGGCATTCGCCCACACGCTGCCCAATGGTGACGAAATCATTGACGGCCGCTATCACATCAACGGCACATCCACCCCGCCGGCTTTTCGCAAGCAGGTGGAGAGACTCCGGCAGTATGCACCGTCAGCCATCGTCCCTCAGCGGACTGCCACCTTTACCACCCGCGTCAACCTGATACGCGACTGTCATCTTTGGGAGGACACCCACATTCCGGTTCAACTGTCCGACAGCATTGACTCAGTCTGTCCCGACAGCAACATGGTGGCCAAGGCCGACAGCGTGGTCCCTCAGTCGCCGACATGGCTGAAAAAGGCAGAGAAGCGCCGGATGGCCGTAGGGTGCGGAAATCGGTTCGAAGGTCGTGTGCGGGTGACGTTGCAGAAAATGAATGCCGGCGACCAACTCAGCATCAACGGACTCAGCTATGTCTGCAATGGCAAGGATTGTGAACAGGCCTGCCGCAGGTTCACTGTCGGACCATCAGGGTATGTCGAGATGGAAGGACCATCCTACTTCAACTTAGACAACATTTTGGGCGTTGAAGCCATGGACATGCTCTCGCCTGCAGCCCATTACGTCCGCCCCTATCCAGAGGACCGAGAAAGCCATCAGCCCGATGAAACCGTGGTTTTTTACGACAATGACGGCGACGAAGATGCTGAAGAAACTGATTTGGACGCCAGTGGCGGCAATGACGTTCCAAAAGCAGAAAGCCCCATTAAACACGAACTATAACAGACCTGAATCTATGGAGAAAAAAACAATTCAAGACCTGAATGTCGAGAAAGTGAAAGACATGGGTACCGGCAGTTTTCTCGAGGACGACCTCGTGCTGCTCGACGACATGGCACAGGCACCCATCCCACGCGACCCACGGCGCATGAACCGCATCGTTGTGGCTCTCTGCACCCACGGAAAGGCACAATACACCATCGACACACAGGAACAAATGGTGAAGGCCAACGACATACTCATCATCTCGGAGGGCCATATCCTCGACAATTTTATGGCCAGCCCCGACCTGGAAGGGCTTTGCTTCATCCTCACGGCCAACTTCTTCAACGAAATCATCAAGACTGTGAGCGACATCTCGGCCCTTTTTCTCTTTTCGCGCTCACACCCGGTCGTGTCAGTCAACACACGCGAGGCCAACGTGTTCAAGAGCTATTTCTCCATGATTAAGGAGCGCACCGCCGACAAGGAGAACCATTTCCGCCGCGACTCGGTCAGAACGCTGCTCCTGGCCATGTTCTACGACCTGAGCAACGTCATCTACCGTCTGCAACGCAAGAGTGACCGCCGACAGACGCGTGCTGACATCATCTTTACGAAGTTCATCAAGATGGTGGAGGATAATTTCCGGCGCGAGCGACGGGTGGGTTGGTATGCCGAACAATTGTGCATTACGCCCAAATACCTGTCGGAAACCATCAAGCAAGTGAGTAAGCGCACCCCCAACGAATGGATAGACAGCTACGTGACGCTCGAAGTGCGCATACTGCTGAAAAACACTACCAAGAGCATCAAGGAAATCGCCGAAGACCTGCATTTTCCCAACCAGTCGTTCCTGGGAAAATTCTTCAAGGAGCATGTGGGCATGAGTCCCTCGGAGTACAGAAAGAGTTAAAATCCCAACTCGCTGGCCACTTGGCAAAGCTCGTCGTACCATTGTTCGCCGAACCGTCTGATGAGTGGCCCACGCAGAAACCGGTATAGGGGCAGCTGCAGCTTGTTGCCTTTCTTCACCGCTTCGCTGCACACCGCCCAGCGGTTGTAGTTCAGCCCCGTCAGGCCGTTGCTGAACTCCTTCACACGGATGGGGTAAAGCGCACAACTTATGGGCTTGCACCAATGCGTCTTGCCCGCCCTGTAAGCTTTTTCCAGTGTACACAAGCAACATCCTCTGATGGTTTCGCCCGTTTCGTTGTCCGTAAGGTCGTCGTAACAGGTGAACACACAGTCCTTCCCGTTCACGATGCTCGTCACCAAGTCGCCGTCACGATCGGTGTAAGCCACCCCCTGCCTATCGACCACCGCCTGGGCCGAAGCCGACATGTCCGTCCAGACGACATCGAGCAAAGCCTCAATTTCGCCGATTTCATCGAGCGAAACGGGTGCTCCCGCATCGCCCTCCACACAGCAGATGCCTTTGCAGGCACTGAGGTCGCAACAGAAGTTTTCCGTCAGCACGTCGGGCGAAACCAGCACGTCGCCAACCTGCACGATGGGTATCATTTTCTTGTCTTTCATCATCAATTTCCAGTTTTTCCAGTCTTTGCTCAAAGCCCACTGTCCAGAGAAGGCTCACTCCCCCCAGCGGATAGGCTCCAGTCCGTTTTGTCTCAGATACTCGTTGCAGCGCGTGAACTGGTGCTGCCCAAACCATCCGCCCCTGTTGGCCGACAGCGGCGATGGGTGAACCGACTCGAGCACAAGGTTCCGCTTCCTGTCAATCATGTAAGCCTTGCCGCGGGCAAAGCCTCCCCATAACATATAGACAATGTGTTCGCGTCCGTCGGCCAAAGCCCTGATAGCCGCATCGGTGAACACCTGCCATCCCAGTCGCGCGTGCGAGTTGGCCACATGCGCCCGCACCGTCAGCGACGCATTCAGCAGCAGCACCCCCTGTTCCGCCCATCGGGTCAGGTCGCCAGACGCAGGCATTGCGCACCCCACGTCGTCATGAATCTCGCGGAAGATGTTTTGCAGCGAGGGCGGAAAAGCCACCCCCTCTCTCACCGAAAAACTCAGCCCGTGCGCCTGGTTGGGTTCATGGTAGGGGTCTTGTCCGATGATCACCACCTTCACCTTGTCGAAGGGACACAGGTTGAAGGCGTTGAAGATGAGCGGTCCCGGCGGGTAGCAGGCAAACGACGCATATTCCTGCCTCACCGCCTGAGCAAGCTGCGCGAAGTAAGGCTTCTCGAACTCCGTTTGCAGATGCTGTTTCCACGAAGGTTCTATCTGTACATTCATAGCTACATTCTCCTTGCTTGGTCAAAAAAACAAAGGGTCCATTCCCGATATGCCGACAAAGATAGTCATTTTTTCCGATTTTGGCTTCTAATAATTTGGTAATTCGGAAAAATATTGCGTACTTTGCGTTTCAAAGCAATGGCGGCAACGCATGTCGTCATTACAACCCCAAAGCAATCGCCATGAGAAACTATTTTTTACTCAGTATCACCGCCCTTCTGCTCTCTACAGCAGCAGCAACGGCACAACCCCCAAAAGACATGGACAAACTTGCAAACATGGAGCATCAGGCCAAGGAGCTCATCGCCCAGATGACGACGAGCGAAAAGATAGCCCAGTTGATGAACGAGACCCCCCGCATCGTCAGGCTGGGCATAGAGGCCTACGACTGGTGGAACGAGGCCCTGCACGGCGTGGCGCGCAGTGGCAGGGCAACCGTCTTCCCCCAGCCCATAGGGTTGGGAGCCACGTTCGACACCGCCCTGGCCCGCCAGATAGGCGACGCCATCGCCACCGAGGGGCGCGCCAAGTATGCGGTGGCCCGCCGCAATGAGAACCACGCCCGCTACACGGGCCTGACCTTCTGGAGCCCCAACATCAACATTTTCCGCGACCCCCGCTGGGGGCGCGGCATGGAGACCTTCGGCGAAGACCCCCTGCTCACGGGCTGCATGGGGACGGCCTTCGTCAGAGGCATTCAGGGCGACGACCCCGTTTATCTGAAGGCGGCCGCATGCGCCAAGCATTTCGCCGTTCACTCAGGCCCCGAGGCCACCCGCCATACGGCCAACGTCAACCCCTCCAAGCACGACCTGTGGGAAACCTATCTGCCCGCCTTCCGCATGGTCGTGCAGCAAGGCGGAGTGGAAGCCGTGATGGGAGCCTACAACCGCGTCTATGACGAGAGCTGCTCGGGCAGCAAGTTTCTGCTCACCGACGTGCTGCGCAAGCAGTGGGGCTTCAAGGGCCACATCGTGAGCGACTGCGGTGCCGTGACCGACATTCACGAGGGCCACAAGATAGCCCGCACCGCCGCCGAAGCCTGCGCCATCGCCATCAAGGCTGGCCTGAACGTTGAGTGCGGCAACACCTTCGAGAACATGCAGGAAGCCCTCGACCAACATCTGCTCAGCGAGTCCGACCTCGACCGCGCCCTGCTGCCGCTCATGATGACCCGTCTGAAACTGGGCATCTTGCAAAAGGACGACGAATGCCCCTACAACCACATTGGCGAAGACCGCATCGGCTGCGACGAGCACATCGCCCTGGCACGGCGCGCGGCCACAGAGAGCATGGTGCTGCTCAAGAATGGCGGCGAGCAGCCGCTGCTGCCACTGCCCAAGGACCTGCACACGCTGTTCGTCACAGGTGCCGGAGCCGCCGACGCCTTCTGGCTCATGGGCAACTACTTCGGCATCAGCGACCGCTACTGCACCTATTTGCAGGGCATCGTGTCGAAGGTGAGCAACGGAACGGCCGTGAACTACCGCCCCGGCGTATTGGAAAGCAGCGCTACGCGCAACACCATCAATTGGGCCGTTGACGAGGCCGTAGGCGCCGAGGTAACCATTATCGTAATGGGCAACAACGGCAACCTGGAAGGCGAGGAGGGCGAAGCCATCGACTCGGAGCGAGGCGACCGCGACAACATCAGCATTCCCGAAAGCCAGATGCAGTTTTTGCGCGACATCCGCGCCCGCAAGCCGTCGGGCGTCGTGGTGGTGCTCACCGGCGGCAGCCCCGTCGATGTGCGCGAGGTGTGCCAGCTGGCCGACGCCGTGGTCATGGCCTGGTATCCCGGCCAGGAGGGCGGCTATGCGCTGGGCGACCTGCTCTTTGGCGACGCCAACTTCTCGGGCCGTCTGCCCGTAACCTTCCCCGCCGACGGCAACCTGCTGCCACCCTTCGACGACTACTCCATGAAGGGGCGCACCTACAAATACATGGACAGCAACATCTACTTCCCCTTCGGCTACGGACTCAGCTACGGACGCGCCCAGTACAGCCATCTTAGCATCACCAAGAACGGCCGTCAGGGCATCAGTGTGAGCTTCACCCTGAGCAACCCCTCGGCTACGGACATCTGCGAAACGGCTCAAGTGTATGTCAGTGCGCCGTCGCAAGGCGAAAAAACGTCAGTCGTGCCCCTGGCTCAGCTGTGCGACTTCCGCCGCATCGACGTGAAGGCTGGCGAAAGCCGCGAACTGACGTTCCAGATTCCCGTCGAACGCCTGATGACCGTGGGCGACGACGGCCAGAGCCGCCTCATCCGTGGCGAATACACCATCACCGTGGGCGGAGCTGCCCCCTCGGCCCGCACCCACCAGTTGGGCGTGAGCATGGTGGAGCAGGTCGTGAAGCTATAGCGGACTTAGGTTTCCGCGTATTCTGCTCTCAACAACGAATGCAACGAATGAAGCGAATAAAACCATGGCGGGAATAGAGAAATGAAACGAAACGCGAATGGCCGCAGGCGGCCAACGAATCTTGCGAATCTCTGTATTCGTCGCATCTTCGATGCATTGTATATGATACGATTCATTTGTTTCATTCGTTGTTGCAGATCAGACCCAGAACTTGAGTAAAGAACCGTAGTTCAGACTATCGCTCGAAATATTTACCGTCGCCATTGAGTATCAGCATCTCCAGATGCGTCAATTACTGTTGTTATCCTTATCATCTCAAAAGAATATCAAATTCAAATACTCACTTTTCGGTGGATTGCAATTGCTTTTCCCTTCGGCCAGCGACCGTTGGTTCCACCGAACATCCGCCGCAACGGGTAGCTGTTCTACCAATTCTTATAAATACCCCAAGTCTCAGGTTTGATGAATGGATGCTTCCT
>OCTX011314621.1_pt1 | contig 10806 bp, 6 predicted proteins | sample 1539691 | NCBI WGS metagenome assembly OCTX01 (sample SAMN02144231, study PRJEB22623) | gut metagenome | biome: sheep rumen | host: Ovis aries | place: New Zealand | reverse complement strand
TTGGAATATCTACTGAATTTGTTTCATCATTAATTATTATAACTGCAATGTCTTTATCAGTATCATCAATTACTAAATTAGTGTTTTGAAATGAAACCGTTTCATTTTTAATCTGTATTCTATCATAATCGTTAATGCAATGTGAGGCGGTTATACAATAAAGTTTAGAATGATCCTCAGACCAAATCAAACAACCACTTCCTATCTGCTTGCCATCAGACACGAGCTCTACTGATATCAACGATAGAATATTACTCATTATAATTTTACCTCATTTCCCACTTGTACATCAAATTGTCCGCTTGCTAATTCGTCAGCCGAGAAGATGTTTTGATAAATATTATTATTAAAAACAAAGCATGGATGATTCTGACTTACAATAATACGCGAAAGTGTTTCCTTATCAGGATGATTATATTTCTTACCATCAGTGCTTATTAAGTATTTATCACTTTCTATGATTTCTAAAAGCTCATCTGAAGTATTATTTCTACTTCCATGATGTGATATCTTAACTATATCAACTTTTAGTTTTTTATTTTTTGAATATCCAAGTTTTTTTAGAGCAGTAGTAATATCCGATGGAATAGAATCTCCTAAAAAAAGCAACTTAAACTGTTTATACTCAATAAGCATAGATAAACTTGAACCATTTGTCGGGCTATTATCCTCTACGAATATTTTCTTTGAAAGATCAATAATGCATTCATTATAATCCGTATGTACGGATGTATACGCAATCGTATTCTGTTCAACCCATGATTTATACTTGTTCAAAGTCTTTGCAGTTGGAGATAAGAAGGTGATAACTATATCATCAATACTAATTCTATCAAGAGATTTAATGCTTGAAACAACATTCACTCCTAGGCTCTTAACAAACTCTTCTAAGCTCTTACCGCTTGCATAACTTGTATAACCATTCCTATTATCACTTATTAAAGGAATTTTGGGCTCATCTTGCACATTAGGAGTGTATTTTTTTAAGCTATCAAATGTATTATAATACATATTCTTAAACATCCGAACAGTATTTAGATCATGTTTACACAAGAATAAAACTCCCCCGATATGATCATCATCGATATGTGTCAAAAACAAATAATTATTAGCAGTTAACAATTCTTTTATGAGTTGATCTCTAATATAAACTTGAAATGCTGTTTTTGTACCGCTATCTATTACAAATTTAGTATGACTGTCATTCTCAAAATCAATTAAAAAGCAATCTCCAACGCCTGCATTATAAAAATGAATAATCATATTCAGCTCCTAAATTAGTCAAATGTTATATAATTCTAGTTCGCAATATTATAACATAGTTTTCCACCGATTACAATGACTTTTGTAATTAAGTGTAGACAAGGGATTCGATGTTCTTCCCACATTTTTATGAGAAGTTTAATTCCAACATAGATTATTGAAGAATACCAACAACCGATAACTATTTATTATCATATAATTAGAAAGGCTTTTTATGAAAAGAAAGCAATCAGAAATAAGGATATTGGACTGGTCATTGTTCTCCAAGGACAATCAACTAGGTTATAGAGTAAATAAAGGTATTGCGTTTGAAGACGTAGTTGAACAGCTAATAAAAGCAATGTTCCCAATGGAGAAGTGGCGTCGTACACCTAAATCGCACGATGAGAAGCGTGATTTTGTATATCCTCAGGATGAAAATCTTCCGGATCAAAAATGGGCAGAGTGCAAGAATTATAATGAAAATTTATCTATAAACACTATTGCTCCGACTTTGGTAATGGGTGCAATCAACCGGATACAGTGCATATACTTTTATTCATACAGCAATTTGAATGACAATGCTATTGAGGGAATAATGAGATATGCTGAGTCTTCTAAAAAGAAAGTTAATATATTTGATGGAATTCTCCTTGATAATTTGATAATAAAATACAACAGGCAAATAGAAGCAGAAAGATTTTTCCCAAATGATGATTTTAGCAAAATAACGTACAATAATAAATTGCCATTCCGTCTTATATGTTCTATTACAAATAATATTAACAACAAGGCAATAATTAATCCCAGATTTAATATTGGTTCCAAATTTGTATTAAGAGTCATCGTACAAAATCTGATGCCAAATGAGAATTATTATAGCTTTAATATCGAAGCACCTGATTTTAAGCTAAGTCGAAATCGATACGATGGGAAATTGAAATTCGGAAGCATAATTGAGCACAAGATCATTTGTGAAGGGTTAAAAGCTGGGAAATGTGATATATCCGTCAAATTAATATTACCCGAAACTGATATCTCTGTTAAGACACATATAGTGGTTTCTGACCAGACTTATAGTTTCTGGAGTGGAAAGAACGCTTTAGAAAGTTATTTGGTATGCACTAATCATCTGACAAGGTACACAGATAAGCCCTTATTTATAACCGGCGGTTCTGAAATAGGAAAAACAACCTTGTTAAAGCTTATCACAAACAACGAAGATATATTTAAAAAATATGAAATACAATATATCAATCATACCTTGACAAGAGAAGCATGCCTTAAAGAGCTTCTTTTCAATCGCTTTGGATTAGAAGCGGATAATTCTGTTGATAGCGAAGCACAGGAAACTGACAAGCTAAATAATCTTAAATTACTGTTAACTAATTATACTCATGGTGCAGATGACCTGGCAAATGTTCTGATGAATACTTATGAACTGAAAAAACCATTTTTGTTTATCATTGATGATGCTCATTTGCTTAGTTCAGCTTACACCAGGTGGATAAAGGAAATAATAATACAGTCTCAAAAACAGCAAAAAAATATATATTTTATATTTGCAATGGATTCTTCAATCATATCAATTGAGGAGATTTATACTGATTTATATGATACAGATGTATTTTTTGATGAAGCTGTGACTGATGTGTGTCTAACGAAATTCGATAAACAGGATACGATTGCGTACATACAACATCTTTATGGTGCCATAGATGTCAGAAGATTTTTTGATAATTATGCTGATCAAATGGTCGTACCAGCAAATGTTCAAAGGTTCTGTTCATTGATATCGGAAAAAAAGATACTTATATCCTTGCCAGATAAAAAAGGGATCACATACAAGATCGTTGACGAAAGTGCGTTTGCTGACTTCGTTGAGAAATATATATATTCCGACTTTGTCCTTGATAGTAGTGATTCTATTTTTGAAAATAAAAAAAGTAACGAATGCCTAAAGCATATCTACTTAACTGAATCGATAAGCTTGCCACAGAGTGGTAATCGGAACAAAATACTATACTGGTTGATAGAACGTGGCATACTTGCCAGACATAATAATGAAGTATTCTTTTCATCGGGGAAAGTAAGGAAAATCATAGGAAATATGCTCGAGTTTTCAGATGATGATTATAATGACTTATATGAACGTGAAAGTTCTAGTCAGGAAACAAAAGCGTTGTGCATATTAAATCTTCTGAGAAAAAAAGAGGATGCTTATGACTTTCTAGATAATTTTTTTAAATCAGAAAGCAGTTTTATAACAAAAAATCAGAGATGGGAAACCTGCTGTTTAGTCCTTGATAAATTCGATGATCTGTGCGATATGCGGCTTATCCATCAGCTTTTGATGTTCCTAAAAAGAAACTACACTCCACTTTATGATGAACAAGGACATTATAGGTTCTTTTCGTTCTTGGAATTGGCAATGAAAACTTTTATATCTAACGATTGGGATGTTGACAATGAGAGTATTGAGATTATAGCCTATTTCATTAAAAAGTATTTTGACAGGGCTTTGAGTACTTATAACTACTCTGCGGTTAGACATAATTACAATGCTATAAAAGGAAAATTTATGTCGCTAAAACACATACCTGAATCAAGGAAAAACTACTGGCTGTGTTACTATTCAAACAGGGCAGCGATACTTGCTGACAGAGTAACAGATGTTCTATTGGGCGATACTCATAACAATGCTAACGAATTATATAAAGAATCAAGAGATCGCTGTTCAGATGCTGGAAATCCCAGTGAGCTAAGTATGCAAATCTTGATTGATGAGTTTTACAGGTATTATGTATACGGTCATACTTTAAGTGTCAAAATACTTAACTCCTTCTATGAGGATCTCAGTAAACTTGATACAGGAGCACTTCACCAAAATATTAATCTGCAATATCACCTAATCCTTATGAAATATATGAAACTGAAACTGATAAACGCAGGTGCTGACAAGCTAAAGGATCTTCTGAAACCCGTAATTAGTTTGAGGGAAAAATGCAATTCGCCATTTTATGTAATAAAGCTGTATCTTATCGAAATATATATCCTTATTGAAATGGGTGTACACAATCAGGCCTATGGGCTACTTAGCAAGGCAAAGGAATATTCAGTGATAAAAGATATGCGCGGTTGGATTTATAAACTTTCTTGCACAAAGGCTTTTCTGATAAAAATATGTCCAAGCATTGATAAAGAGATTGATCTGCAAGGTCAGATTCGTATAGCCTTTGAACAGTTTATTCGCATACGAAAGAATTCCATACAAGATCTGAAAAGAGAAATATTCCTTCCAATCGAACTATCAAAAATGTCAGAGGACTCTACCAAGAGAAAACTTATTGAGTGTATTAGGTCACAGGATAAAACTCAAACATTTTGGCGTGAACTTAATAATTTTATAGCAAGCAACAATCCTTCTGCCGATATCAAGTATTTCGAGAGTTATTTCACTATATATGGCATCAGCTTTCCAAACATATAATCATGTGATATTTGTCATAAATTCGATGTTGGCATTCCGATCGGCAACAATATCATTGCGGCCATCTCGGCAGCTTTTCCAGAGGGAGTTGTTTTTAAATGAGTTGAAATTGTCAACGAAGTACAAAATTGGAACCTTGTATTCACGAATGAAAAAGGGAATGAAATTTAAATAATCAACGCATACCGCATCTCTCTGTTGGTAAGGAATACAAGCTCTTTCCGTTTCATCAATGTGTAGGTTGTCAATTATTCTGTCAATATATAAATCTGAATTTGCGATTGTCGAACAATCCAGTACAAAGTAAGCTTTGTCTAAATGCCCCTTTTCCCTCACTATAAGTTCACAGGCTCTGTCAATATACTCTGTAATCGATACAGGAATATTTGGATGCTTAGCAGTAAAGATTCCCTTAGTATCCTCCTTTAGACTGGGACTCATGCCGCTTCCCGTCGTGGAAGAACCGCAGTGATAAGCTATCGCATTTGACACGCAAACAGTTTTATATTTCATGTTCATTAGCCTTATGCACAAATCAATATCCGAGTATGAGTGAACCAACTTTTCATCAAATCCGCCTATCTGAAGAAAAAGTTCACGTCTAGTCGCTGAACAAGCTGCACAACCTGCCAAAGGAGAGTGATCCTTTGAAACAAGTTCAAAGTCTGACGGTCTTCCTGCGTAAGGATGTGGAAAGTTATAATAACTGGAGGCTATTCCAAACTCCTGAATGCAGTTTGTATACATATTAAGAAGTTTTGCTGACGAATATCCTACGGAATCATCTTTAAGTGAATCAGTAAGACCAATCTCAAATCCTTTGGTCACGCATGTATCAGCGTCGCAGAAAATCAGAAATTTCCCCTTGGCATTTTCAGCTCCGATATTTATTGCACGAGGATACATCAGGTTCTCTTTAATAGAGATTAATCTGCATCTTTTTTGTATGTTCAAATCTGCTGGTATTTGTGAGCCACAAGAATTGTTATCAACAACGATGATCTCGCTTTCAGATGGATCAAGGGAATTTTCAAGCGAGGATATGCACATGGAAAGCAGGTTTGAATTACTGTGAAAAGGTACTATAACTGAATTTTTAATCATAATTTACTCCTTTGAAAGCTCATTAAGCATGTTTTCAAATATATTTTTCATCTCATCAGGACAAGATGTGCTATGATTATAATAATATATAATATTGCACATTGTTTGATACCACAGATACACCTTAAGCTTAGGTATTTTGCATGCTTGGCTGAATGTGATGAAATCTTCGGTAAGAAAGGGAAACATCTTTTTCTTATAGTTTTCAGAAAATGAATTGAACTGTGTTAGAAGCACCTGTACAATACCGAAATCCAAATCGCCAAATCGAGCAAACTCGAAATCAATAAGAGATGATTTTTCTGTTTTAGGATTAAAAATAATATTGGCAGGTTTTACGTCCATATGTATAAGTGATGGTTCTGAAAATATACTATCATTTAGTATTCTCAGACTGCTATCATATGCCTTCTGTAATTTGCTTCTATCATAACTGTTAAGGGATAAATGATTAATTCGTGTCTTCATCTTTTCCTTAAACATTTTCGGGTACCCATAAGTAAAAAAAAGATTATGCTCTGAGTAACATGAAGTATGTATACTTGCCAACATATTTAGTTGTTTACGAATGTCCTCGGCTGCCTTTATCCATTGTTCATCCGATAACTTTGAATCAAGTGCTTCAAGATCGTACCCCTCAATATAATTTGTGATAAAAAAGATATCATTATGAAATGAAAATGGAGAAACCAGTACATGAGGCAACATATATTCTTCATTTTGATAAATGGCTTGAATATATTCATCGCAGTGTAAGATATTGTCAACCTTTTTTTGCAGTTTTAAAAAGAACTTGTTTCCGGTTTTGCTACAATGAATTATGTAATGATTCCTTGGTGCATTATTCAATATTATATCGTGACATGCAGTAAGCTTTATGGTTTCATCAGAGTCTATCAGTCCTTTTTTCATAAGCTCATTTCGTACGGTAGGTAATAGTTCTTCTGCTTCGTGTATTTTTCTATCCATTTCAAACCTCCTGCCATATGATAATAAATAGTTATCGGTTGTTGACGCTTTATGGGGTTAAATCTACCAAGCACTCAGACCATATCCGCTTATCTGCTGTACTTATACCATCATTGTCAACATAGATAACTTGTATATTATCATTATTCTTAACCTTTAATTTCTTACCGAGCTCTTCTGCTTTTTCGCTTTCGGATTTAGATTGATCCTGAAGAGTTATGACAATTAACCTCTTATCATCGTCATCAACAAGTGTGCGTATCATTCCATTGATATGCTCATCATCAGAGCCAAAGCCAAAACCAACTACAACTAATGCATCTGCTTTTTTCCACTTCTTATATGTCTTCACATATTTCTCAGACATATTTATTGCCGTCATAGGCTTAGTACCGCTTTGAGTAAACATCAAAGGTACTATAATATGATTTTCATCATCAAGAATTTCTGACTCTTTGCCAATTTTGTTAATGTACGGATCATACCACAAATCGGTTGAACCATTTAGATATGTCACATTCTCTCCCAAGATTTCTTCAATAAAGGTATTGTAATTTGTGGTAGCTATTTCTGACACTTCAAATAATTTGCTATCAATTGATTCTTTCAGCACATTATAATAACCGTTTGAATTATCATTTTTATTTGAAGCTTTACTCAAAATATACTCTCTAACAGTCATTAAGAAAATACATATCTTTGTAAACTTAGCCCATTCATATCGCGGATTATATAGATAATACCAGTTTGAATCAATTAGTGATTTATAGTCAAGCACGGAAGCATATATATCTTCAATGATTAATTGAATAAATCGTATTATTATTCCCTCTGGTGTATTTGTTTTCGACTCTCTCATATCCAATAGATATTCCAGACCAATAAGACCTGTTTCAGAATAGTTTAAATGTACTATATCACCTAAATCATCAAACAAGTCTATTTCAACCTCTTTTTTTGAAAAGACTCCTTCATTTATTCTTTTTGTTAGATTTTCGCTTAATGCACCTAATTGCAGCTGCATAATTGAAAGAATCATGTTGCCAAATTCTTTCCTTTTTATAGGCGAACTCCAAAAGTCTTTTTTCATATACAATAATAGAAGTGATGAAAAATAATTGCTGCCGAACAATTTGTCGCCATCTTGAAACTCACCAATATATCTTATACTGTTGCTTAATTTGATATTTTTCAGTTTTTTATTAAGTGTAGTTTCAATAACACTTACTACATCCTTATCATCTTTCTTCATCTTAAGGATATGCTTTTTGGCTAATGAATCAAAATCATTAAGCTTAAAGATAATTCTATTTCGGTTATGCTCGATCGTATCTTTTATTATACTTTGAAACACCTTTTTGCCAAATGCACTTATACTTTTCTCACGGTAATCCTTTGGCAGCCAATCGTTAGCATATGATGTTATAGGATCAACGTTATCTCGTTTCTTCTTAAAAACTTCTTTACTATTCGAATTATCAAATCTAAAAATATCAAGAGCAAATTTGCTTCCTAATGGCAAGTTGTATCCTACCTCTGCACCTGCACCAAATAAAAAACCGAATTTCATAATAGCCACCTCTCTCGTTAAACAAAATTATTATGTTCGTGTTATTTGTACTATAAAGTGTTATAATGAAATAATACACACCTATCAGGTAGTGTAAAAATTAATAAGCCGGAGTTGATAAAAATGCTTGAACACCCATTATTTGCGGATGACTTTATATGCTACTGCCAATTTCACAAAAAACTTAGTGAAAAGACGATCGCTGCATATAAGACAGACCTGATGCAATACCGTGCTTTCTCGTGCGAGCTTACTAGAGAACACATTGAAGATTACATAATGCATCTGAATAAATGCTACAAGCCCAAGACAGTAAAACGCAAAATCGCAACGCTCAAAGCCCTTGTCCACTTTTTGCTGATAAAGGATAGGATTGATACCAATCCGTTCGACAAAATTGAAACATCAATCAAAGAGCCTTTGATGCTGCCAAAAACCATTCCGCTTGATACTATCGGCAGACTAATCTCTTTTGCCTACAAACAGATCAATACTGCAAAAACCGACTATCAGATAAATTGCTCCATTCGGAATGCTGCAATTATAGAACTTCTCTTTGCAACCGGTGGCAGAGTTGCAGAAATATGCTCTCTGCATTCAAAAGATGTTGATATCTTAAACAGAACCGTTAAGCTATATGGGAAAGGTTCCAAAGAACGCATTGTTCCTATTGAAAACCAAAGTGTGTTGAGTATCCTTGAACGATATCGAACAATTAGCGAAAAAAGACACATAACAACAGATTTTTTCTTTGTCAATAAGCTCGGACAGCGTATTACGGAACAGTCTGTCCGAAATATGATCAAAAGCTACTACAAGCAATGCGGAATCACATTACACATAACACCGCATATGTTCCGTCATTCATTTGCTACCCTGCTGCTTGAAGAAGATGTGGACATCCGGTACATACAGAGACTGCTCGGGCACAGCTCAATAACGACCACTCAGATCTACACCCATGTTACATCTGCAAAGCAGAAAGAAATAATCAAGACCAAGCATCCGAGGAACAAGCTAGACATTATGTAGCAAATCAAAAAATTATTTTATAGAATTATACTACTATTTGAAATATCAATCAATAGAATAGGCACGAAGCGACATTTTTCGGCACGAAACAGCACAACATAGTACTAATACACCTCAAAACAAACATAAAATAGTACAACAAGTTTAATCTGTATTATCCAATAATGGAATCCCTTAAGATTATACATAACTGTTTTAACAGTGTATTTGTTACATCATTTTTTACATTTCATATACTTGTACAATCACGACGGCAAATACTTGTCTAAAACGACTAAAGCTGATACAAGACTTATTGTAGTTTACGAAATATAAGAACAAGCATATCCTTTTTATAAGTTAATTATCTTCAGACAGAGCTTTATCTGCTGTTTTGAGTAATGTACAAGCAACAGATTAAAGCCTGAGTTTGACAAGGGGGGAAGAACAGCTTGTGTAAAATGCGTAAAAATCTATACAATTTATCCAAATCGGGACACACTGTGTCCCGAATCAAGCTGATCGCATTATCATATTCTTATACTAATTGAGGATAAGAAAATATGAGGCTGTTATACCAATGAATATGCATAAACAATGTGGAGCGTACGGTAGCTTGAACGGCAACTCAATACATCGAAGTATCTCACATATCTTCCGTTGGAGAAAGATTTGAAACGAGAACTTCAAATTGATGATTTTGATAAGATAGAATGAATTACTAAATAATTTGAATAGACATATAATGCACATAATGTAATAGCGTATAGTGAGTAAATATAAGTACCCAAGCATAGTATAACACATCAACCTAAAATGAATCATATAATGTAAAAAATATCATTATTAATGTAATAATCGGACAAAGAATATAAATAAACTGTTCAAAACTTAAGATTTTTTTCGACTGCTCGTACAAATCGGTTTAACGAACCGATAGGTACGAGCTTTTTTCATGCCTAAAACTCAATGAGAGGAGTTGAAATCATGGCCGGAAACTTTGAAGGTATCAAAAACAGGCGCTTCGGAATCGAGATCGAGATGACGGGAATAACCCGCTGCTCTGCTGCAAAGGCTATACGAGATGTGCTTGGCGGTTCTGTTGAACATATTGGCGGCAGCTACGACAAGTACAAGATCTACGATGATGACGGCAGAGCCTGGAGCATTGTGTCCGATGCAAGCATTGAGCCGTACAAAAAGAACGGTGACAGGGCGAGTGATCTGTACAAGGTCGAAATGAACAGCCCGGTGCTTGACTATGAGGATATCCCTCTTCTGCAATCGGTCATACGAGGTCTCCGAAGTGCGGGTGCGATCACAGGTCCGCAGTATGACTGCGGTACGCATGTGCATATCGACGCTTCGGACTTTGATGCGCAAAAGATTCGCAATCTCGTAAACATCTGGTCAAGCAAGG
>OCTX012278200.1_pt1 | contig 10812 bp, 5 predicted proteins | sample 1539691 | NCBI WGS metagenome assembly OCTX01 (sample SAMN02144231, study PRJEB22623) | gut metagenome | biome: sheep rumen | host: Ovis aries | place: New Zealand | reverse complement strand
ATTCGAGGCGAGGATGGCAAGGAAATCCGTAAGGCTTTCATTCCGGAACCAGGCTGTTTGTTTTTCTCTGCCGACTACAGTCAGATAGAGCTGCGTGTGATGGCACACCTGAGTGGTGATGAACAGATGATTAAGGTATTCCGTGAAGGTAAAGACCTACATGCAGCTACAGCAGCTAATATCTACAAAAAACCGATTGAAGAAGTGACACGCGATGAGCGTACTAAGTCAAAACGTGCCAATTTCGGTATTATTTACGGTATCACTGTATTTGGTTTAGCAGAGCGTCTGGATATCCCTCGTGATGAAGCTAAGATGCTGATAGACGGTTATTTCGATACCTTCCCGCAGGTACATCAATACATGGAAGAATCGAAGGAAATAGCCCGTAAACAAGGCTATGTCACTACCCTATTCGGTCGTCGCCGATACCTGCCAGATATCAACAGTGCCAATTCTGTAGTACGCGGTTTTGCAGAACGAAATGCAATCAATGCCCCTATTCAGGGCACAGCTGCCGATATTATCAAAGTAGCTATGATTCGCATCTTCAACCGCTTCAAGAAAGAAGGCATCCAATCGAAGATGATTCTGCAGGTGCATGATGAATTGAACTTCAGTGTTTATCCAGAAGAGAAAGAAAAGGTAGAACGCATCGTGTTGGAAGAGATGCAAGGAGCCTTTGATATGAAAGTTCCACTGGTAGCTGACAGTGGTTTTGGTGAGAATTGGCTGGAGGCGCATTGAGAGTTGAAAGATGAGAATTGAACTATGAGGAAAGTTAGGACGATAGAGATGGAACGACTGACGGTAGAAGAGTTCCATGAGGCAGAAAAGATGCCACTCATTGTGGTGTTAGATGATGTCAGGTCGATGTATAATGTGGGGAGTGTATTCCGAACGAGTGATGCATTCAGAGTAGAGGCTGTCTATCTGTGTGGCATCAGTTGTACACCACCAGCTACAGAAATACATAAGACCGCATTGGGAGCAGAAGACTCAGTAGATTGGAAGTATTTTAAGACCGCACTTGAAGCAGTAGAAGAACTGAAGCAACAAGGATATGAAGTACTCTCGGTAGAGCAAGTAGAACACAGCACTAAGCTACAAAAATTTATTCCCATACTTGGGAAAAAATATGCCGTCGTGTTAGGCAATGAAGTGAAGGGCGTTCACCAGGAAGTAGTAAATGCCTCAAACGGTTGCTTGGAAATACCCCAATTAGGTACCAAACACTCGATGAATGTCAGTGTAACAGCCGGTATCATCATCTATAAATTTGCTGAAACACTGATGTTGAAAAAGTAGTGGATAAGTGTGTGGATAAGTATGGGAAAAAGAGTGGAGAAATCAACAAGACGCACCTCTACCCCACCCGATATGTGGATAAAAAGAATAAATCACAAGTTTTTCACTCACTTTTCCACGAAAAAAGGAAGAAAAAAGATATAAACTTATTAATTTTGCACCAAAATATAGAAATGTGGATAAACTACTTATCTGATTCATTATCAATAGGAAAGTATCAACAGTGTGTGTTGAAAGTCGGAGATAGAATGTGCATAAGAAAATAAAAAAGAAAATCACCAGAAAGTTATGCACTTATCAACGTCACATCATACTATATCATTCTATTTTAAAAATAAAAAAATAAAGAAATAAAAATAATAATGTCATGTTGAAAACGGAGTGGAAAGAACAAGGATTCATTGACGAACCAGTAGCAGAAGGTACAGATTTGAAAGCAGAGATTCGTCGGTTGGCCAAAGAGAAGGATGCTATTATCCTGGCTCATTATTATACCATCGGTGATATACAAGATATTGCTGATTTCGTAGGCGATTCTTTAGCACTTGCCCGTAAGGCTGCAGAGACAGATGCCAAGATGATGGTGATGTGTGGTGTGCATTTTATGGCAGAGACCTGTAAGTTGCTCTCACCAGATAAGACCGTACTCTGTCCTGATTTGAATGCAGGTTGTTCGCTGGCTGACAGTTGTAAAGCCGAAGATCTGAAGAAATTCAAGGATGAGCATCCTGGTTACCAAGTCATTTCCTATGTCAATACCACAGCAGCTGTGAAGGCATTGACAGACGTAGTAGTAACCTCAGGTAATGCCAAGAAAGTAGTCGATCAGTTGCCAAAGGATGCCAAGCTTATTTTTGGTCCTGACTATAATTTAGGTAATTATATCAATGAAGTGACAGGTAGAAAGATGTTGCTTTGGAATGGTGGATGTCATGTGCATGAGCGCTTCTCCGTCAATGGCATTTTAAACCTCAAGAAACGGTATCCCGATGCTGTCGTAATGGCACATCTCGAGTGTAAAGGTCCCGTTTTGGCTTTAGCAGATGTCAAGGGTTCGACGGCAGATATGCTGAAGTTTGCCCGACAGAATCAGGCAACACAGTATATTGTGGCTACAGAGGCCGGTATTTTGCACGAGATGCAGCGTTCTTGTCCAGATAAGGAATTTATACCTGTGCCTCCAGAAATCAGCGAGAACGGCTTAGAATGCAGTTGTAACGAGTGTCAGTATATGAAGATGAATACGCTCTTGAAGATTTACAACTGTCTGAAGTACGAATGGCCCTCTGTTGAGGTTGATCCGGAGATAGCCAAAGATGCCGTAAAACCTATAGAGAAAATGCTGGAGTTGAGTTAAGCTCCAGCATTTTTTTATTTCACAATGGCTATCTTACAAACCGTTCCCTTCTTTCCGTCTTGAGTAGCAGTGAGAACGTTATAGATGCCACTCCCTACCCTATTTCCATTCTTGTCTCTGCCATCCCAAGTGAATAATCCACCATTACTGCGTCCTTCGGCTATGAGATAGCCTGCAGCATTGGTGATTTTAACATCGGCATTGAAGGTAAGACCTGTGACGGTGATCAGTCCGGAATAGTTACTGAAATCAACAGGATTCGGATAGGCATAGACGTGGTCGTCGTCCATCGTCTCAGCTGGTGCTGTGGCATCACTCATATAGGAACATAGACCTTGCTCAGTTCCAAAGAACACTTCTCCTGACTTAGGGTCGATAGCAATAGAAAGCACTATATCAGATAGCAATTTACTATTTTCTGTCGTGAAATGCTGAATCTGCGTCATGTTATCGGCACTGATGAGATAAACCCCATTGCCATTGGTACCAAACCATTTACGGCCACCTCCATCAATGGCTATTGCTGTGATGTCAATTCCACTTAGCAGATAGTCCGCATAATCGGTACCATCATTGCGAGGTACTTTGACTTGTATGAACGTAGGATGATTATCATTCATAGCATTTCTTTCGAAGACGAGAGGTCCTGCATCAGTACCTATCCACAGGTCGTGGTTAGCATCTTCCGTGATACATCTCACACCATTATTCAGTGTTATTTTTATGCCATCCTGATTGACAAACGACTCATAGGCAGTGATATCATCATTCTCCCTATCATACTGATAAAAAGCAGGAGTCACCCAGTTATTATTGACAAACCACATGATGCCCTGACTGTCTATCATTATATTGGCGAGATTACCATTACTCTTATTGGTAAACCCACCGTCATTGAGTTTCATCAGTTCAGCGTGATTATGCTTGTGGAAGGTACCGTCAGTCAGTCGGATGAGCGAAGAAGCAGGTGCCTGACTATTTAAGAACCACAAGTTATTTGAAGCATCAAATTTAACACCTGTAACCATTTCATAGTCATTGCTTTTACCATCGAAGCGTTCTATAGGACTATTCTGGTAGTTATAGTAGTTCACAATGTTGTTGTCTTGAAATTCAAATAGACCATTGCGGGCTCCTAAAAACAGCTGTTCACCTTGAGAAGTCTGGCGTACATCAAAACACAATGGTCCTTGAATGCTGACGGGTTCGTTGCCTTTATCGAATGTCTCCTGATAGATACTCCAGTCGTTTCCGTTCCATACCTGTAAGGCAGCAGGAGCATAATACTCGCCGCCACATGTATAGAGTTTACCGTTGATAAAGCGCATCCATCCGAAGGAGTTGTGTTTCGGTCCACCTGGTTGCAGTTTACTGACTACATCTATATATTGATTGTAATCGCTGTTATTCTCGTCAGGCAGGTTTGTGGGATATTCTGGATGGTTAGGCATGTAACTGTCAGCAATTTCAGCACGTTCCATGTTTACCTTCACGATACCGAAGCCACAGATCAGATAGGCATAGACACCATCAATACGAACGCTACTGACCGTCTTATCGCCTGTAATCACCTTCAGATAGAGGTCACTGATGTTCACCACATTCCCATCCGGTTCTATGAGGTCGATATTCGAGTTCTGATAAACAACTATGAGTCGTCCGGCAGCTGATGACCACGCGATATGCGTGATATGCGTATCGCTCATGCCATTGGTTTTATCATAGGTATAGATACTTTGGTCCGTCAGATTGTATTGATAAAGACTATTACTTGCCATTACGAAGAGTTCATCACCTGCCTTTTGTATCTGTTGTACATCATGATAAGCCATATAGGCTTTCCATGTACCTATTTGGGCAATTGACCATTGACAATTGACCATTGACAGGAGCAAGATGATGACGATTTTCTTCATACTTATTTTTGCCTTTTCAAGTAATCTGCCAGTTTTTGGGTAGCCATGGCTCGATGGCTGATGTGGTTTTTGATGTCAGTACCCAGTTCGGCAAAAGTTTTGTCGTAGCCTTTCGGTTGGAAGATGGGGTCGTAGCCGAAGCCCTGTCCTCCTCTGCGTTGGGTAATGATTTCGCCATTGACAACACCCTCGAAGTTCTTGACTTTTCCATCTATTATTAACGTAATGATGGTGCGGAATCGTGCCTTGCGATTGTTATTATTCTCTAATTCGTGCAGCAATTTCGTCATGTTCGCCTCTGAGTCGTGCCCTGCCCCACCCGCATAGCGTGCGCTATAGACGCCAGGGGCTCCTCCTAAGGCATCTACTTCCAGGCCTGTATCGTCAGCAAAGCAATTAACGTGGTACTTATTATACACGAACTGGGCTTTCAGCAGGGCATTGTCCTCCAGTGTCTGTCCCTTTTCGGGTATGTCTTCATGACAGCCTATGTCTTCCAGCGACAGTACTTTAAACTGGTCACCCAGTATTTTGCGAACCTCCATCAGTTTGTTCGTGTTGTTGGTGGCAAATACTATTTTCATTTTTTTCTTTTCTTTCTTCACATTCACTCTCATCTCATCGAATCCCTCACCATAGACACCAATAACACTCGACTGGCTGACAAAGGCATTGGGGTCGATCATTTTGATGAGTCGGAACATGTTGACACTCTCGTTTTTCTTAGCCAGAATACACAGTACTTTACTCTTCCGTCCTGTGTACCATCCATGTCCGTCGAGGATGGTCACACCATGATTCATCTCCGTTCCAATGGCATTGGCTATCTCCTGCCATTTGCTGGAGAAGATAAAGAACTGTACCGATTGGCGACGTGCGTTCATCACATAGTCGAGCACATAGTTTTCCATTGCCATTACACAGAAACCGAACATCACCTTATGGGCACGTTCCAGATAGGTGCCGAACTGGGGGAAGAACATACACGAACCGATGATGCAGAAGTCGGCAGCAATCAGTACAGAGCCCAGTGACACATTACTGTGGTATTTGTTCACAGAAGCCGCAATAATATCTGTTCCACCTGTCGAACCATTATGCAGGAAGACCGTAGCCAAGGCTATACCTGTCATCACACAACCGATAATCATCGACATGAAGTCCTGTCCTTCGCCCATCAGTTTGAAGGGCAGACCATTCGCCTGTTTTGGGATGATGTCCTGTGCAAACATCAGCATGAAGTAGAGGGTGAAGATGGCAAAGATAGTCTTCATCAGGAATTTCACACCCAATATCTTCAGGGCTACCACCAACAGGATGCCGTTGATGATGATATACGTATTCTCCAAATGGAACCCAGTGGCATAATAGATGATAGCCGACAGACCTGTCACACCACCAGCTACTATCTGGTAAGGCATCAGAAAAACGGTAAATGCCACTGTATAAATGGCAAGGCCAAGGGCTATAAACATATAGTCCTTGGCTTCGTTCCATATCAACTTGTGCTGTTCAGTCATTTATTTCTTAAAAACGATGTTCACCATACGCTTAGGGACGATGATAACCTTTAAGATTTCACCCTCAATATACTTCTTAGCACGCTCGTCGGCTAAGACGGTGTCCTGGATGGTCTGGTTGTCGGCATCAGCTGGGAACTCCATATCAAAGCGTGTCTTACCGTTGAAGGCAACACCCAGTTTCACAGAGTTCTCTACCAGATACTCCTCGTTCCATGCAGGCCACTGTGAGTCGCAGACACTACCCCGCTCTCCCAGTGCCTCCCACAACTCCTCAGCGATATGAGGTGCGAAAGGAGCAATCAGGATAACCAACGTCTTCAGCATTTCCCGATTGTGACACTTCATCTGCGCCAGTTCATTCACACAAATCATGAAAGCAGAGATAGAAGTGTTGTAAGAGAATACCTCAATATCCTGCGATACCTTCTTGATGAGCTTGTGAACACTCTTCAAAGCCTCCTTTGTAGGTTCTGAATCATCTACCAAGAGCTTGCCATCAGGATTCTCGCGTAAGTTGCCGTAGAACAGTGCCCAGAACTTCTTCAGGAAGCGGTGGCAACCGTCAATACCGTTGGTATCCCAAGGTTTCGACTGTTCTACAGGACCCAGGAACATCTCATAAAGACGCAAAGTATCGGCACCATATTTCTCGACAATCATATCGGGGTTCACCACATTGAACATCGACTTCGACATCTTTTCGATGGCCCAGCCACAGATGTATTTACCATCCTCCAGGATGAACTCAGCCTTTTCGTATTCAGGACGCCAAGCCTTGAAAGCCTCGATGTCCAATACATCGTTGGCAACGATGTTGACATCCACGTGGATAGGAGTCGTGGTGTATTTATCCTTCAGTCCGAAGCTGACAAACTTACCCTTGTCACTCCCCTCCTCTACACGATATACAAAGTTGGAACGACCTTGAATCATACCCTGGTTTACCAGTTTCTTGAATGGCTCGTCCTCGCAAGAGTAACCAGAATCATAGAGGAACTTATTCCAGAAGCGTGAATAGATCAAGTGACCAGTAGCATGCTCTGTACCACCAACATAGAGATCGACATTACGCCAGTATTCATCGGCATCGTGACTTACCAAAGCTTTTTCGTTTTTGGGGTCCATGTAACGCAGGTAGTAGGCACTCGAACCGGCGAAGCCAGGCATGGTGTTCAGTTCCAAGGGGAAGACGGTTTTATTGTCGATTGCGGAACAATCGACCACAGTGTCGGTCTTGGTGTCCCAAGCCCATTTCTTGGCGCGTCCCAATGGGGGTTCGCCCGTTTCTGTGGGCTGGTATTTGTCGATTTCAGGCAATTCCAGTGGCAGGCACTCCTTAGGAATCATATAAGGCATGTTATCCTTATAATATACAGGGAAAGGTTCGCCCCAATAGCGCTGGCGCGAGAAGATGGCATCGCGCAAGCGATAGTTCACCTTGACGCGACCCAAGCCCTGCTCCTCTACAAATTTCTTTGTGGCAGCAATGGCCTCCTTGACCGTTAAGCCGTTGAGGCTGAACTTAGCCGAAGCAGAGTTGCACATGATACCCTCTTTGGCATCGAAGCTCTCCTCCGAGACATCAGCACCCTCAATAACGGGGATGATGGGCAGGTTAAAGTGTTTGGCGAAAGCATAGTCGCGGGAATCGTGAGCAGGTACCGCCATGATAGCCCCCGTACCATAGCCAGCCAATACGTATTCAGCAATCCAGATAGGAATCTTTTCTTCTGTGAAGGGGTTGATGGCATACGAGCCGGAGAACACCCCCGTCACCTTATGGTCCATCTGACGGTCGCGCTCGGTGCGTTTCTTCACATAGTCGAGATATTCATCTACCGCCTGTTTCTGTTCAGGAGTAGTGAGTTCAGCCACCAGTTCCGACTCAGGAGCCAGTACCATGAAGGTCACACCGAACATCGTATCGGCACGGGTGGTGAAGATGGTGAAGTGCTTATCGCTGTCAGCCACTTTGAACTCCACCTCTGTACCCTCAGAACGGCCAATCCAGTTGCGCTGTGTCTCTTTCAATGATTCTGTCCAGTCGATTTCCTCCAATCCGTCGAGCAGGCGCTGAGCATAGGCACTGACACGCAGGCACCACTGGCGCATTTTCTTCTGAACTACAGGATAGCCGCCACGGACGGAGACACCCTCTACTACCTCGTCGTTTGCCAAGACAGTACCCAGTTTCGGACACCAGTTCACCATTGTATCAGCCAGGTAGGCAATACGATAGTTCATCAGTACCTCCTGTTTCTTCTTCTCAGTGAAGGCAGCCCATTCAGAGGCCGTGAAGTGCAGTTCCTCCGTACCCAGGGCATTACAGTTCTCCGTACCCATCAACTCAAAATGCTCAATCAGTTTGATGGTGGGTTGAGCCTTATGTGACGAGAGTGAATAATAACTCTTGAACATACGTTGGAAAGCCCATTGTGTCCACTTATAATAGATAGGGTCGCAAGTGCGCACCTCACGTTCCCAGTCGAACGAGAAACCAATCTTATCCAACTGCGAGCGATAGCGGTCGATATTCTCAAAGGTCGTTTTCTCAGGATGCTGTCCTGTCTGGATAGCATACTGTTCGGCAGGCAGTCCGTAGGCATCGTAGCCCATGGGGTTCAGCACGTTATAGCCCTTCTGACGCTTATAGCGTGCATAGATGTCCGATGCGATATAACCCAATGGGTGTCCCACATGCAGTCCGGCACCAGAAGGGTAGGGGAACATGTTCAATACATAGAATTTCTTCTTCGTTGGGTCTTCGGTCACGCGATAGGTCTTCATTTCCACCCATCGCTTTTGCCATTTCTGTTCAATTTCTCTAAAATTGTATTCCATATCTATATTGTTTTTTCTATTATCTTTTGCAAAGATACGATTAAAATTGGAAAGTGAGAAAAAAATGGTTAATAATTTGACAGTTCAACAAAAAATACCTAACTTTGTGGCTTATAAATTAAAAGCATGGCAAAGAAGGAACTGACTCCCATGATGAAACAATTCTTCGACCTCAAGGCGAAACACCCTGAGGCTTTGTTGCTGTTTCGTTGTGGCGACTTCTATGAAACCTATTGCGAAGATGCCATTACAGCTTCGCAGATATTGGGTATTACACTGACCCGCCGTAATAATGGGGCAGGGGTGAGAGGCGACGAGATGGCTGGTTTTCCACATCATGCATTGGACACCTATCTGCCCAAACTCATCCGTGCTGGCAAGCGAGTGGCCATCTGCGACCAGTTGGAGGATCCCAAACTGACCAAGAAACTGGTGAAGCGAGGCATTACCGAACTCGTCACACCTGGTGTGGCCATGCAGGACAATGTGCTGAATTACAAAGAAAATAACTTTCTTTGCGCTGTGCATTTCGGAAAGGGGTCCTGTGGTGTGTCGTTCTTGGATATTTCCACTGGTGAGTTCCTTACAGGCGAAGGTACCTACGACCATGTAGAGAAGCTGATGGGCAGTTTCCAGCCTAAGGAAGTGCTCTACGACAGGGAGCGCAAAGCCGACTTTGTGAAATATTTTGGTTCGCGCTATTGTACTTTCGAGTTGGACGACTGGGTGTTTACTGAACAGACAGCCAACCAGAAGTTGCTGAAGCACTTCCAGGTAAAGTCCATGAAGGGTTTTGGTGTTGACCATCTGAAGAGCGGTCTTATTGCTGCTGGTGCTATCCTGCAATATCTCGACCAGACGCTGCACACCCAGATAGCCCATATCACGACCCTGACGCGCATTGAGGAAGAGCGTTATGTCCGATTGGATAAATTCACCATCCGTTCGTTGGAGTTGGTGAATACGATGCAGGAGGATGGCAAGTCGCTCTTGGATGTGATAGACCGCACGGTATCGCCTATGGGAGGCCGTTTGCTGCGTCGCTGGCTGGTATTCCCCCTGAAAGACGTGAAGCCCATCAATGCACGTTTAGATATTGTTGATTATTTTTTCCGCGAACCGATGTTCCGTCAGTGTATTGACGACCAGTTGCATCAGATTGCCGACTTGGAGCGTATCATTTCGAAGGTGGCTACAGGCAGAGTGTCGCCTCGCGAAGTGGTGCAGCTGAAGGTAGCACTGCAAGCCATAGAACCCATCAAGACCGCCTGTCTGCATGCCAAGAACGAGGCAATCCAGAAGGTGGGCGAACGGCTCCATCTGTGTGAAGTGATTCGCGACCGTATAGCTGCTGAGATTAACAACGATCCGCCTCAGTTGGTGCAGAAGGGTGGGGTGATTCGCGACGGTGTGAACAGCGAGCTCGATGACCTTCGCCATATCGCTTATTCAGGCAAAGACTATCTGATGCAGATTCAGGAGCGTGAGACACAAGCCACAGGTATTGCTTCGCTGAAGATAGGTTATAACAATGTGTTCGGCTATTATCTCGAGGTGCGCAATACGTATAAGGACAAGGTGCCGGCCGAGTGGGTGCGCAAGCAGACGCTGGCTCAGGCAGAGCGCTATATCACACAGGAACTGAAGGAGTATGAAGACAAGATTCTGGGTGCTGAGGACAAGATACTCTCCCTCGAACAGCGACTCTTCAGTGAGTTGGTGCAAGCCCTGCAGGAGTTCATCCCTCAGGTACAGCAGGATGCCAGTATCATTGCCCATCTCGACTGTCTGCTCAGTGCTGCCAAGACAGCCGAGGAACAGCATTACATCCGTCCACAGATTGACGAAAGCAACGTGATAGACATCC
>OCTX011853023.1_pt1 | contig 10812 bp, 4 predicted proteins | sample 1539691 | NCBI WGS metagenome assembly OCTX01 (sample SAMN02144231, study PRJEB22623) | gut metagenome | biome: sheep rumen | host: Ovis aries | place: New Zealand | reverse complement strand
ACCATTGATAATCAACATGTTACAAAATCACCGCAAAGGTATATATTTTCACCTAAATAACCAAAAGAAAACACAGAAAAAAATCACAAAACTGATGATATTTCTTGATTCGGATGGATTGTACATGGAAGAGGGAAGATGTCTATTCCAAGATTACATTGTTCTTATTTTCTCCTGCGCGATTATAATTGCATCGTTGCACAAGTCACGTTCTTGCTCATCATCAACAGCATCAATGAACTTGTCTGCTAGCCATAAGGTAAGCATTTCTTTCTCATCTTGATGCAGATATTCAGCAAGCTTGATGACCTGCTCACGTTTTGCTCTTCTGTCACCTCGCTCAATCTTGCTGAACATCGGCGTGTCTATTTCCAAGAATGCTGCCAACTGTCGTTGCAACAATCCCTGCTCTTCTCTGAGCTCTTTAATTTTATTACCCAATAACATATATATCCCTTTTGTATCTTTAGTAAATTACTAGCAAATAACCGACAAATTGAACTATGCCCAGCTAGGTATATATTCTTTTGCCAAAAGTTAACATTCCTAATTATTTAATCACCTAGCACCCATACCAACTATTCTCTTGTTGGGACTTGTGGAGTTTATGATATTATTATTCGAGTTGAGTTACAAACATTCTTCTAACGTTTTAAGAATTCTTTAAGTGTAATAGTTGCAATCTTCAATCCTTTTGCTTTAACCTGCAACCCATTATCCGAAGTCAATAGGATTGGATTATCGTTTTTGAATTTCAATGCGACCGTTAAGATGTTATTATCTGGAGATTTCTTGTTGAAATCGTCAGGTAATAAATCTGGATTAGACAGTTCCATAGAAACATTTTTATTATCCATTGCCTTATTAATTAACCTAAGTGCTGTTTCAACATTACGCTTTTCTTCATTGCTCAGTTTGATTTTAAGTTTGTCAAGTTCATCGATTACTTTAGCGGACAAAACGACTTTATATTTTGAATCTATTTTTGAAATAATATCAGGATAATTGACAAATATATTAGTATCTATAATATAAATGTTTTCCTTCGTAGTTGATTTAACCGATTTTTGTTTCGGTGTCTCGAATTTAGATAAATCAATTATGCCAACTACTTTTATTCCAGATATGCTTTGAGAATTATTAAGTTCTTTAGTCCTATCATTGCCAAGAGACAAATTTCTCTCAATATGAGTACAACAACTAAGATATTTTGATACTTTGGGAGAAATTGTAGTGAAATCTTCCAATGGAACATCACTTATTATTAATGTTGTACTTCTTGAACGGCTGGTTGCAACATTAAATCTGTTTTCGGTTAAAGCAAAAGATATATTCCTTTGTGGAAAATATAGAATGGTATAATCAACCGTCATTCCTTGAATTCTATCAATTGTCTCAACTGTAACATCTATTGCCTGATTTTCAGTATAGAACTCTCTTTGCAACTCCTGAACAGTCTGTCTAAAAGGTGATATAATGCCTATAGAACGTTTCGGATAATTTTCACTTATCAATGATACTATACTTCTTATTGTCTTTCTTGCAGCATTAGAACAAATCGCGTCCATTGCTCCTGGAACATGTTTAATAATAGTTCCTCCTTCAAGTGGAAAATAGATTTGATTATCTATTTTCTCAAATGATATTGATTCTGTTTGAACGGATTTTAAACTATTTTGGTAAAAAATACCCGTAAGTTGACAGCTTTCCTCTGTTAATCGGTATGATGTTGTTATTCTAAAACAAGATGTGTCTGTTCCTAAAGCATACGTTTTAAGACCATTCGCCTGAATATCTACATTCCATTGAACATATTCACTTTTTTGTGGGGTAAGAATAATTGGAGGCAACTGCATCGGATCACCAACGATTAAGCATTTCCTGCCTAATCGTTTGAATGCAGCAATTGATGTTAAATATGCTTGTGATGCTTCTTCTATAACGATTAAATCAAAAAGCGGTTCTACAACATAATCCGCATTAGTAGAATATTTACCTGATAAAATATAATATGTACAACATAATAGTTCTCCAGCAGGAACTACCAAATCTTTTCCTGCCATCTTCGTTCCCTTTATCTGTTTTAATTCATCTGCGGTTAATAATGTTTTTGATATTTTACCTTGTTCTCTGGCTTCTTTTAAAGGATCTTTTTCAATGAGTTCTGTAAGACCTTTGTTACTCATTGTTGTAACACAGACAGTTTTACCTTTATCTAAGTATTGTGATACAATAGTTGCTATTGTATAACTTTTGCCAGTTCCTGGAGGGCCTTGTAATATACAAAGATTCTCTTTATCAAGTTTCTCTGCTATATGACCCACGATGTCATCTTGATTTGTTAGCTCCTTTGGTTTCCAATCGTCATATGTAATTTTGGGCATAATTAGAAGCTCGGAATCAAAACTATACCTATCAATATAGTTGCAGAGGTTTTGTAAATATTGAGTTGGAGGAAATGTCTCTGTCATTATATACCAAACGCTTCTTCCTGCATCCAACGCTTGTTTTATACTCATAAACAATTTTAAATCTACTCCAGAACAACCGATATAGTCATTGTTCTCATCATGTTTTTTGAAATATATAGGTTTTATTTCAGAGAACATTGTATGATATGATGTGTTCTCTAGGAATTGTTTGCATTGACAATTCCATTGGGAGATGCCACTTCCTAATTCATTCCATGCATTCTGTCGGAGAATACTGAATGACTTACTAATTTTCAATCTTGGACAATGACCTTTTGGAACTTGGATAGTAAGATGGCCAAGATTCTCATTAATAGACATCACCTTCCCCCAGAAAGCTCGATCCTCTTGGAATAACGAACTTAGAGGCGATTTGAGGTAAGAAATGAATTCTTGTTCAGACTCTCTTATTTGATCTTCAAAGAATCGCTTGTAGTTACTTAATTGTTCATTCATATTTAGAAACCTGCATCATTAGTATCATTGTTATTATATATATCAACGAACAAAGCATTGTATCGTTCGTTACTTTTAATTCTTATAAGCACATAGGCTTTGCCGTTTTCTTTCAAACTGCCCGAGAATATCGATTGTATTGTGTTATATTTTTCGGAGCCTTTAACTTGTACTATGATATTATCATCTCCAACAAGATCTATAAGTTGTGAAACGCTATCAATAAGTTTAAACTCTGAACCTTTATTGCCATAATACATACATAATCTGTGTCCGCCTTCATTCAGTCTCTCCCATAAATACTTCGATAAGAATAATATTCCGCCTTTTGCACTACGTGCATGAATGTAGCCTTTGTTTGTTTCAATATCAGAAGTTTTTTTCGATTTGTCATTTATAAACTCTCGCTCGTCACCAAGTTCAATCCCTTCAATATTTGTAAGATAATTATACAAACGATAGCGGGAGAGATATTGCTCATCAATAATTTCATTGTCGTTCTTTGATCCATCAATAAAAGAGCGACATGCTTCAAGTTCTGAACTGTTAGGATCAGCGACACCTAATTCGATTTGTGGTTGCTTCTTCTTCCAGTCTGTTATATCAGCATTATTACCCCTAGGTTTGTATTTTTCAGAAATGGAATCTTCTTCGTACAGAACTGACCTTTGCGGTTTTCTTGTACGATTCAATAGTTCTTGATTCCTTCTTACAGGTTCTTCCTTTTTTGTGCCATCTGTGCCATCTGCAGATTCCTTTTTTTCTTGATTGCCTGAAGAACCTGCTCCTGATTCTTGAGACTTTTGCTGAGAAGAATCTGTTTGTGCTTTTTTATCTGCCTTGTTTGCTTGTTCGTTATTATTTTCTTTACTATTAGAATCTCCAGATTCATGTTCGTTGGTGTCTTTTGGATTAGGATCGTGTTGCTCTTCAATTTTATCTACAGACTCTGTCAATGACTTCTTTTCATCTTTTTCTTCTGCTGTGTCAGGAATATCATCTATATTTGAGTTTTGTTCTATCTCTTTTTTATTATTTTCGTATGTGGTAGTACTTATAGATGTTTGGGCTGGTACATCATATGAAGTATCAGCTGTATCAACTGTTTCGCGAAATGATAATTTATTATTTAATTGAGGGAACAACAATATGAGTTCATCATAAAAATCTTTGTCTTCAAGAAGAGGAGAACAGTATCTGTTTACCAATTTTGTAAGTCCAATAATGGATAAATCCTCATCTAGTATGTTACCTACCAACATCATATCAGCAGAAGATGGTACTTCCAACGCTTCAGAACATGCCTTCACAAACTCCTCATAGAAGACTTTACCTTGCCATTTCTCTACATAATAGAAAGAATCGTTTTCAACGTCTCTGAAGAACATAATAGCATCATCATTTTTTATGGCAGGCATTACTTTACATGTTAGTTCAATAGAACCGCAGTTGACAAATGAACATTTTTCAACATTCTCTTTATATGCATTATAAGCATCTTTCCATGTCTCACATCCTTCTTTTCCTATAACTGATGCAAGAAGAAGACATCTTTGGTTGAGAATTCTCTTACATTCTAATGTCTCTGTTTTGTAATTTTGAGGAGTCGCAGTAAAGCTTTTTTGTTTTGATAAAACATCGATCCTTAGCAAACTACATATGTCATGAAGCTTTCCGACAGGGAACATTGATCCTTGAAGTATATGAGGATCTGTACTAAAGTGTTGTACGATATATGCATCGGAAGGATCAATGGCACACATTTCTTTGATAAGCATTTTGCCCTTCTCGCAATTATGCCAAAATGAGGTTTTGCTTTCTCGATACTTAGTTATATCCTCTGTGTTTACATTTTCCTTATCATCAAGTAGCCATTCCAATGCTTTCCTTCTTAACTCATAATGAGCGGGATCGGAGTTTTCCAAATACAATAAACAATGCTTTCCTGACAATTTTTCTTTGTACCCAGATATCTTATCTACAGGATTGTCTTTCCCTCCGACAGATAATGGTATTGAATCATCACAAATTAATGTCGGCCATATCTCTGGTATGCGTTTTACCATATTGCCGATGGTCTTTCTATTATATATTTGACATGGCTTCTCTGTGGAAATTGCGGTGGGAACACATTTCGTTTGTGCAGTAATTTTATTGGCACTAATTAATTGAGTTACATAATCAATCATTCCTGGCATGCTGATGTATGTATTCCAGAAATAGAGTGCAAACTGATGATTTTCTAATAGCTGGATATGCTTTTCTTCAAATTTGAAATGAACATTGAAATAAGTGGTAAAGATATCTCTAATAATATTCCAATTATCATACTTCAAATACTCTTGGGAGAGATATTTGATTATGTTATTTGCTTTTATTCCATTTCCCTGAAAATCACAAGCACCATTCTTTGACACTTTCGGGAGGTATTGAGTACCCAAAGTTAAATCAGATCCATTGTAATAATTTCCATCTTCACCCTTTATAAATAACTCCTTTAGAGTTGTTACATAAGGTTTCGTTGGTAGTTCTTTAGACTGATACAATACGGAACAATATAATATTATGTCATTAAGTGCTGGCTCATAAATTGCTCGTGATTTTCCAAGGAGATCAGCTTGATCCGAATTTATGTTAGCCATAAGCTTACACTTTACATATTGTATTTTACGACTAACCCAATCATCTGTAGAGGAGATAATATTATTACTATCCGCTGTTTCTGCGATTTCTAATATGAATTTCTTTACTTCTAGTGAATAATAGTCGTCTATCTGTTCGGGTAAACGTATAGAACTTAACGGCTCAGTGTCTATGTCTTTTATAAGTCTAATATCGCTGACGGAATAGAAAGAACCACATAAAGACTTAACTCTGAGGTTTTTAAATTTGTCAATGTCATATCCCTTTTCTTTCAGTCCATCCCTATTTGCCAGGAGAACACTCGGTACGTCAAACAAATCTAATGAACCCAATTTGGGTATTATACTTGTAATTAGAATTTCGGATATCTCATGTTTTACTCCTAATTTCTTCCAGAAATTGAACCAGCTAGCAATATTCTCTGTGGATGTATCATTTTGTAGATAACGGTCATCGACCAGATAGGCCTCTTTCGGATCATATATTTTCAGTTGAGCATCAGTACCCTTTTGTGAGCGATAAGCATCAGATATATATGTTTTGGGCTTGCTGTTTAAATACAACCATGTACAATCTTTTTTCTCGTTATCTTGATTGCAAGCAATAAATGGCAATACGCTGAAAGCTTTAAGGTCATCAACTTTAGAAAACACTTCCTTAATAGTCTTCCATAGAATAACATTATTCTTGTTTTGGTCATTCTTCTGATTATCTATGGCAAAAGCATTTACCTTTTCGAATTTGGTTTTGGTGAGCCATTGAGATATATGAGCAAGATCAAAAGAGATGTTCTTTAAAATATTACACCAATAATCTATTGCTCCACTTACGATGTATGCAGAGTCAATAACGTCAATATCCTTTATTGATAGTATTCCATTTTCGACGAATTTCAGTATTTCTGGTGAAGATAAATTGTGACCAGTTGATGAAACAGAATATATTGTTTTATTATTATCACCCAATGTAAATACTGGATATTCTGGCAATTTCTCTTGTAAATCTTTTAGTGCAATTTCTGTCCTGTGCGAAATCATGAACTTGTGGAATGAAACATTTTTATTGAAATCTTTCAAATTCTCTGCCAGTGATGATTTCTTTTCATAAATTACAGAGTTAAAAAATGCGGTCATGCTGTAATCACAGAATCCCAGTTTTGTGAGAACCTTTGTACCCAAAGTTGAATATTTAGAAGATGATGTTATAATCAGGTCTTTTGGAAGCCATTCTTCTTTCTCGAAACCTATAAGTTCTTTATTATACAAATATTTTACTGCTTGCGCGTCAATCTCTGACACAATTTTATCGTTCCCGTTAATGTATGGCATGTTGGCAAACGTTTTTTCACCACGGATGTTCCCGCTACCATCAAATAGAATGTCATAGTTCTTGGTTAGATAACTATAGAAATCTAAGAGTATGGCTTCATTCGTCAATTTACCATATATCACAGATAGTTTCTTTGTCAGCACATTGTGATAGAAATTGGCCTGTCCAAAAGTCTTTATATCAAACTTGTCCTGGAAAAATGAAGTAATATCTTTTTTCTGTATTTGAACATCTTTATCAGATTTATTGTCAACAAGAAGATTGAAATACTCTTCATTCAAAGAATACATCCAATTATTTTCTATCCATTGTTTTTGGGCATGTTCGTTATAAGCTTCGCTGTATATAAAGATCTTTTCTTCAACGTCATTGGTATGGGTGGTCTCATTTCCTTTCGCATCTTGAACAAATAATGGAAAATGTATAAGAGCACCATCCTCAATTAAATCTGAGTTGTCAAATAAAAATCTTAAAAAGCAAACATTTGTCGATAGATTCTGAACGACACTTGTAGATAGAGAAGGACGATTGTCTGGATTTAACACAACATCATTTATAAATGACTTGTTAGTAAACTGCTTAACCCCGAGCTTAGATAAGACAGAACGGATAGAATTGTTAAAATCTTCGTCTTCAACGAAATAGTCATCAGAAATAATACTTATCAAATCTTTGCTTAACCAAACACAATTAATTGTTTCAGTAGCTTCTTTAGATGCAAAATAAACGCATCTGTTAAAATCAGCTATGATGTTTCCTGCAATATCAAAAAATGGAACAAATTTAAAAGAAGGATCCGCTATTTCATTATATGCAAGTAATCTGAAGAATTGTATAGACCTTTTCTTTTCTGATAATTGTTTTATCGCTGTTTCTAAGTTTTCCTTTTCAAAGAAGATATTATCTAGAAATGATTTTAGACTAAATGATTTGAAATATGTAGAGCATTTCTCTTCAACAATTAGTCCTGTTGAGCTATTTAAGATTCTTGAAGATTCATACGACAAACAATTAAGTTTTTCTTTATATTCTGGAAAAACATTTCTGACATTAAAAATATCAAAATATAATGTAGGGGCTGTATATAGGTTACTGCCATTATCTTCGCTTAAGAATATCTGTTTCTCTTTAAAGTCACCAACATATTTCCTATATCGTAGAAAGGTTATAAAATTAGCATTGTTAGTCTTGTCAGCTATCCATGTCTTAAAACTTTCTTTTTCACAGAAAGAAATAAGATTGGTCTTGCCAAATATATTTGATTTATCTACATAATTCTCGTGTAAATGATTGAATGTATTATACTTTGTTAGATCATCACTATACCTCAATTCTTTTATGACAAGATATGATTCCTTACCGATAAAGTCGAGGAATTCACTGTCTGTAAATACATTCTGATATGTAATCTTTGTTTCATCATAAAGAACCTCAGAAAGAAGTTTGACCTCAATTTTGTCGTCAATCCTTACAGGTGCTATAGGAACTCTTTTTATTGCCTCTACAAAACCTGCTTCAAACAGATTTATAAACTCCGTATATTTATCATGGTTTTCACGGCACTTGTCAAAATCGGGAATAAGATTGAAGATGCTAGAATACTCATATTTGCCAGAAAGGACTAAATCTCTCAGCCATTCAACGAACTTTTGGCCTGCAACGTTTGCTTGTTTTAAATTGAATCTACACAATTTTTCGATATCATCACGAGGCCCAGTTGGAATCATATCTGTATTCATTAGGAAGGGGAATCCGAATGAAGCTGTAGTAGGAAGATAGCAATACACATAACCCGTTTGGTCAAGTATTGGTTTAATCTTATTTTCTTCGACAGGACAAGCAAAAGATATATATATATCCTCTAGATTTTTATATTTATCTGGAACTCGTGATTGAGGTTCATCAATTTCTTTGTTAATTTGCTCTTTTTCTTCATCGTTTAACTTATAGACATATGGGGTAGGGGTGACAGCCCATTCATTGGATTCTTTCTGACATATAGTAGTCTCTCCGTCTATGTTTAATGTAACAGAATTGATGTTCGGAATAAACATAATTGCTCGCTTATCCTTAAACATATCTTTGAAAAGATACACATAGCTCTTTTCAATTTCTCTAATAGTTCTATGTTCGATAGGCCTAAGTGCAATTTGAACATTATAATCAGAATTAGTAAATATATCTAATACTTCCTTGTCGATTTCCTTATCTTCTGTCCATATAGGAGTTATTTCATACGGAATATCCTTGACGGATTTAAAATGTGAGGAATCAAATCTAAACTTAAACTCTCCTGTATTTAAAAGGACATAATTGTTGTTTACGAAAACGGTTTTAAATCCTATTCCTTTATACCCAATTGCATTCCTGTTCTTTGTTTTATTCTTAGCGTTTATATCACAAATAGCAGAGATGTTGGCAGCAGAAAATGGTTCGCCTGTATGACTATAGATCAGATAATTCTCTGAAATTATAAACTCTACATTTACAGGGATTTCAATATCGTTCTCTATCTGAGGGTTGTCGTTGGCATTTTGTAACAATTCATAAATAAAAGTACCGTCACTACTTGCTGTTAGTTGTTTCTTAACAGTATCCATGACACCGCTTAAAGAACCAACAGCTCTGTCCCATGGTCGGTTATATGCCTTATAAATAATATTAATGAAATCTTTGGGATTAAGTTGTTTTACTGTCTGCCATTTTGGCCGAATCTGATACGGATTATCTTCATCCGTATTTGTGAATTCCCATTCGAAGGTATAATATTTCCCTTCAATCAATCCGTTCTTTTTATATTTAAATGATACGATGACATCTTCTTTTATTTTATCATCTGGATAGTTTATATTAGTGAAATTTTCTCTATGTATGTCTTTAAACTCATATCTCTCCTCAGAAAAGTTGGAATTAAACATTCCGACTAGAGTACGCCCCCATAACTTTCTGCATTCTTCCTGTTCTGTCGTCAACTGAATTCGGGGTGTATTTACAAAGGTTCTTTTTACACTGGGAACTTTTTTCTTTATACGAACAACCCTGATGGTGCCAGCCCCCTTATCAACGGTTTTGCTCTCAAATATATCGTCATTTTTTTGAACGATAGCGCCAATCTTTCCTTCAATTTGAATCCCTTTCAAGTGAAGTTTCTTGCCGATGTTCATACAATCAACAAAGCCTTCTTCGTCCTTTTTCAGGGAAAAGATAGCTTGTTTTATATACTTAATTTTCAACTCGTCTTCAGTTATTATCTTTCTTTCCATAAAAGTTCTAATTTACGAATTAATGTAGTAGTATATATCCGTTAGGATTTGTATAAAAGATTATACTTCCCCCTCATAAGACCAATAAGTATTGCAATGATTGTTCAATGGAACGTTGCTCCATACTATTCTGCCAATTGTTGATAGTGTTGCCTTATGGAACGGCTCTCTCGTTAGGGATGATTGGAATTGCACAAGATTCCCGTGATATTGCTCTGATTTCATGAAGAAGTCCATCGCTTCCTCATGATTCAAGGCCAGTATGTTTTTCGCAGTTTTTGCCATTGAATTAGGTATGAATGATATGTGATTTAACTATTCTTGTTTTGAATTGTCAGATTTTGAACACAAAGGTAATAATAAATAATGAAACAAGCACAAAATAACATGAAGAATCTGTCGAATTTGAGTACAATTAACAAAAAATACAACTATTTGCATCATTTTTATCCAGGCCATTCCCCTTTACATCCCTTTGATTAGATAAGGATAATATTCCCAAAATCGAATTTTTGTATGTTTTTCGCTTGATTCCTATTGTATGGCTGTTCCTGCACTCGGCTTTGCCGCTTGGCTTGTCCAAGAACCTTATGAGGGTGAGTTCCCGATCTTATTGCGATTGTCTCCGAACTTCTCTCCGAACTTTTCTC
>OCTX012038509.1_pt1 | contig 10813 bp, 12 predicted proteins | sample 1539691 | NCBI WGS metagenome assembly OCTX01 (sample SAMN02144231, study PRJEB22623) | gut metagenome | biome: sheep rumen | host: Ovis aries | place: New Zealand | reverse complement strand
CCGCCGCGCTTGCAGGCGTGACAAAACCATGTATTCGTTTTAGGGTAATACTCTACTGCGCCGGTTCCATTTGGCCCGTGTCCGCTGTTGCAATTATCAAACGGGCAGCAGTATTGGCGGCCTTTCGATTTTTCCAAATACTGTGTGCAATTGACTAGCCTGCGGATTTCCTGCCGCGCTGTCTCTCTGTCCATATAAAATCCTCCTGCCCTTGTGGGCTGTTCCTTGCATCCGATCCGGCATTAATGCTAAAATGCAAGAGCCGTATTCGCTGCGCCACGGTGTTTGCGGTTCCGGGCGGGCTCCCTCTTTAGCCGATTAGGGGCCTGCCCTTCTTGTTTTGTTGAGGTCTCCCCCGGTTTTGTCTGCGGATTTCGGCAGATTTCGGCAGCCTCCCCCCTGCTGCATTTTTTTCGCCGTCTCTTTTTTATGGTGTGTCAAAAAATGCCGATAAAAGAAATACCCCCCTCCTGCTGTGATCCCATTTTGAATTTCGCGGTTTTTTGTGTGAGGTTGGGCAGCGGTCTCCCGTCGCTGATCCGGTAGAGATTTCACCCCGCCCCACCCTTGCAACCGGCAAGGATAGGCTAACGGGGCGCGCCGTCTCCGTCAAGGTAGACGGCAGCGCAGAATAAATCATTATATGATTATATTAGCTGAAAGCCGCACCCCCGAAAAATGCGATACTTACGGGCTTTTTTGGCATTTTGGTTAATCTCTAGCACCAATAAACTAATCTCTAGCACCAATAAACTAATCTCTAGCACCAATAAACTAATCTCTAGCACCAATAAACTTTTATTCCGTTTCAGGGGTGATTCTACGGAATTTTATAGTTATTTTGCCATCCAGGGTGCTTTTAGTCGGTGGGATAAATTCTAGCTTGCCGTCGTTTTCTTTAGTGGGCGTAAATTCTATAAACTCAAAATACTTTAGTGCGTCGCATTTTTCCTGGGTCATTATCAGAGAATATGCACGCGCTATTTTTCTCAATTCGACGTTGTATCGGGCCGTGTTGTTTCGTTTCTTTCCGTCGGGCAGCTTTTCTGTATTGGGCCGTCTCCCGATCTCATCCAACTTTTCTTGCAGCCGCGGGCAGTTTTTTATTAACGTTCTGAAAGATATTTCTGTTTTGTGTGCGCCCTTGCCTGCGTTTAGCAGTACATTTGTTATGTAGGTTGCAATCTCTAGTACAGCATCATCTTCTTTATAGGCCGTCCCCTTGAAAAGTGTATTTATCTCTAGTGGTTTTAGATCGTTTTTAAGAGGTTTTTTCCCATTTGCAATGCGCTGCTCTTTGTCTTTTTTTCTTTCTGCAAATGTGGTTTGAGTTATTTTCCATAGCTGGTATAAATACGGGGTTCGGATCGTCATTGTATCGGATTCGACGTTGTATCCATCGTAGCTGAAAACACTGTATCTGCTCCCGTCGGGAGTTGTTCCAATAAAGGATAAAAGCGGCTCGAACTGTTTTTCCAGGTAAAGCACTCCCGCTGTTTTCCTGTCAAAATCCAGCTGCATATTATTTCTAACACGCGGATCAACGTCTAGCCGATCTAATACTCCTTTTACATAAAACGTAATGGATCCATTAGAGATGAAATACTCTCGGAAATTTTCGACGGAATTTGCCAAAATAGCATTAAGTAATAAAAATGCTTTGTATGATATTTCTGTCGCATTTAGGGGCAATATATCCCCCTGTTCAAGACTTATTTTTTCAATTTGCCCGGTTTTTTTGTTTATCATGTCCGGTGCTAATGTTCCTATTTTGGAGATTCTTCCAGGCGCGAAAGCGTCCCATAAATCCTTTTGAGAAAAAACCGGCAGCGCGCCGTCGTTCCGCAATTCCATAATTGCTCCTTTTCTCTCTGCGTTTTCTTTTATTTGTCGGCGCAATGCTCGGCCGGCATTTTGGGCGGCTATAATATCTTCCCGCGCTTTTGCCTCTCGTGCCGCTTTGACTGCTTGCATTAATTGGGAGTTTTCCGAAAACAGGCCGTTGTCGTTTTCTTCTGCATCTTCCCATAATTCGTCTATGGTCTTTCCGTTGTATTGAGGGTTTTTCAATTCCTCGTCAATATATGGGGCAAGGTCTCCTGTTATTTCATCAAATAACATAAAGATTGGATTATTTGCCCGCAATTTTGCCATAGACTCCCGCAGTTCTGTAAATGCTGGGAATAAATCAGATAAAGGTTTTATTGCTGTTTGTATTGTCTCGTTCATTATCACCGCCGCACGCGCTGCTGCCTGCACTCCATCTATTATCGGCCGTACTGTCTCGGCAATGCTGGTTAGTGTTTCCTGCATTTCGGGAGATATTGTCGTCGTTGTTAGTATGTTCTCTAGTTCCTGCCTGCGCGGATCATCCTGCGGCAGTCCGTTGTATATTTCCTGGGCCTTTTCTCTAATGATTGGGGATAATTCGCGCTGCACTGTTAGTGCTAGCAGGTTTGGTGCTTTCCCGTCCCATTCCTTTTCAAGAGCTGCCCATTCTTCTACGCGCTGCGGATCGCTAAAAAGAACCTTTGCCGCGTCGTCTATGAGTTGGTGATAAACAACGGTGCTAACAGGTCGCCGGCCATATTCTTGCAATATGTGCAGGGCCTCCCGCGCATCTAGTTCCAGCGGATCACGGCCGGATAGGTCGGCAGCCGCTTTTATGAATTTGTCAGTTGGTATTTTATTGTTCATGGGGTGCCCTTCCTTTATGGGCGCATCAATCATCCCCACCCATTAAAGAAGAAAATGCGCCGCTGTTGATCGTATTTAAAAATGCGTTTGCCTGTTCCATGATTTCGGGGTGTTCTCTGCGATATGCGGCTATTACCAGGTTTGTGAACTCTGTCATTGTTTTCCCGCTCGCCTTTGCCATCACTTTGATAAATTGGTGATTTTCAGGAGAAAATGCCATATTAATGCGTGTTGCCTTGCATCCTTTGCGGCCCTGGGTTTTTAGCTCTGCGGCTCTCTCTGCCTGTTCTTGCGGGCTTGCGGTCCCCTGCTGCCCTTTGCTGCCGGTGGCCTGTTCTATCGCCTCGTAAACTCTGCCGGTGTTCATTGCTGCAAAATCCTTTTTTGCCATCGTTTATGCCTCTCTTTCCTCGATTTCCTCAAATATTGCCATGTAATCTCTCGCCGGCTTGCTGCGGGGCGCATACTCGTATATTGATTGTTGGAAGCCTTGCGCCTCCCGGATCACTATGCCGGGGCGCACTATCATTGCAAAACCTGCGCCGATCTCCATTCCCTTTTCCGTTATCACTTCCAGCAAATAACGGTTTATTTTGGGCCGGGCGTCGAACCTGGTAAACACTATGCCGGTAATAGACAAATCCGGGTTGCTGTTCTGCATTTGGTGTGCAATGTCTGCAATTTGGTAAAGGCCCTGCAAGCTGCTGTTATCCGTCTCCAATGGAATTATGAGGCCTGTGCTTGCCTGCAATGCATTAAAGGTCATTTCTCCAATGTGGGGCGGGGTGTCGATGAATACGTAGTCGTATTTATTCTCTAATGGCATTATTGCCGCCTGCAATCGCTTTGCGCTGCCTGGTGCCGTTCTCTCTGTCGCAAGGTCCGGGCTTGCCGCAATTACATCAATCCGCTGCGGGGTCTGCTGGATCACTTGCGCCGGGTCTGCGCCGTGTAATAACTGATAGCTGCCGGGCCGGTTCGGGTCTGCGCCGGTAAAGAAAGAGCAATTTGCCTGCGGGTCCAGGTCTATGCACAATACTCTTTTACCGGCATGAACTGCGGCCTGTGCTAGCGCTGCGGTTGTTGTGCTCTTTCCGCTGCCTCCTTTTATTATGGCCGTGGTTATTATTCGCATGTTTGTGTCTCCTGTGTGTTCCTGCACTTCTTGTGTATATTTCTAATTAAGCTATTCAATATTAGTTTAATTAGAAAATGGATCCATTTGTAAAATCTGCGTCCCTGGTTTCATGGTTTGTTCTTGTCTGATCGTCACGCGCTGCGGGGCATCCCCCCTCAAAATGTGCTGAAAATGTCCTTAAATGGACCGGCAGCAGGGGGCGTGCTCTCTTTTTTTCTGTCTGTGAGGAATTTAAGCACAATTGGAAGCGCTTGCGCCGTTCCTGCCGGGTTTTGCTTCTCGGCATCGGTGTATGCTTTGAGTAATACCAAAATTGCGGGCTGTTCTCTTATAAGTTCTGACAATTCCATATTCCCTCCTTTGGTGATCTGTTATGTTGTTATATCCTCTATGCTGTACACATGCCCGTATTGCATTATTTCATTTTCTTCGCGGTCGTTGGTGTAGCATATAATATGCTCCGGTTTGATCTTGCCTTTATATAGGTGCGTCGCATGTCTCCCGATATACGTATTTAAGAAAAATTCAGCTACGCTTTTGTCGGTTGTCCATGATATTCTGTATTTTGCCTTTTCCGGCAGTTCTTCTCCTGCTCTGTATACTGTGATCTCCTGGGCGTTTTTCAGTTCTTCCGGCAGCTCCGGCCGGCCATACTTTAAAGCACTGCGAACTGCTTTTCTAACCGCGGGGATACTGTCTCCATGATGTGTATATGCTTCTGTGCAAAAACTGTATTTCATGCTATCGGGGACCATGTTGTAAAATTTAAAGGCAATCGGCATAACTTCATAACATGATAGTGTCATGTTTATAAATTCTTGCCATTCTCCCCGGTGATAGTGTTCTAATAGTTTTGGTGTTAAATATTCTTGTCTCCTGATATATTGCCGTCTCTGAAACTCTATATAATCTATTTCGCCGGCGTTCAATGCTTCTGCGTCTTTCTGTAAACTTTCGGACATATCCATTTTATTTACCTCTTGGCGTTGTCGGCCTTCGTGATCCGGGTCCCGGCTGCAACTCCGGCCCGGTATGCATCATAAATTGTGGATAATACGTCGCCGGGTTCCGTTGCCTCTAATAGCGTCGTGGCCTCATCTAATGACATGTCCATCCGTTCATGCTGTTTTATGATCTTGCCGCCCTCTGCAATTAGTTTCTGAAAATCTCGTTTCATGCTGTTTCCCTCCTTTGGTGATCTGTTATGCCATTGCCGCCGCTATGCCTGCAAGCTGTTCCAGCTGCGCCGGGTTCAATCTGTTAATGAATCTTTCCAGCTTTGCCCGGTTGTCTGTGGTTCCGGTTCCGTGATAAAGGTTGTAAACATCCTGCGCTATTGCTCGTTCTGCCTTTTCGGTGCGTTCATCCTCGTGCAAATAAATTTCTGTGGTTGCGGGGCTGCTGTGTCTTAAATACTTCTGCGCCGTGTAAATGTTATCCCCGCTCGCCTGCAATGCCGCCTGCGCTGCGCTATGCCTCAATGAATGTGCGGTTATGCGTTCGCTGTTAAATCCGGCCTCCTGCATTGCCTTCTTTAGCAATGTGCTAATAGTTGTGGTTGCAATCCTCTTGCCGCCGCTGCGGTTCCCTGTGGAAACAAAAAGAGGGCTCGTGCCGGTCGGTCTGTCTGTCCGGCTCTGCAAATAGTCCTTTATGGCCTCTGCTACTTCCGGGGCTATGGGTTTCTTTTGGTCGGGTTCCGTGTGGCCTTTTCCCCATATATAAAGCCATGACTGCCCGCCTTTGGTTTCAAGGTCTTTTATATTGGCTCTGCTGATTTCAACGGTTCTAAGCCCTGCATTTACCGCTAAAAGGTACATTGCATAAAGCCGTTTCCCCTGCTCTGTGCTGCGCTGCATCCGGCCTGCGGTATCCTTTGCGGCCTCTGCTGCTGCCTGCTGCCGATCCCGCGCCCGCTCTGCTATGCTGTTCTCAATCTGCAATACTTCCTGCGGGGTCAGTGCGTCTTTTTTGTGTGTGTCGTTCTTTAGTTTGGGGGCGTGGATATTGGCCGCAATATCCGGGTAAAGCCCTGCGGCAGCAGTCCAGCGGAAAAACTGACATACAATCCTCAAATATGCTGCTATGGTATTCGGCTTGCATATTATCTTTATCGGTTCCCCGGTCCTGTCTTTTCTGTATTTCCAGCCGGCAGCGCTTTCCAGGTCCAGCGCTATTGCAGCATGTTCCACTGTCAGCCATTGCCGATAAGAAATAATATCTTGCCGCTGCGGGTTCACTACTGCTGCATATTTCAGCCACGCGGCGAACTGTTTTAAGTTGGTTAAATATGATCGGGTTGTTTTTTCGCCTCTGTCGATCCATTCCACAAAATCATAAAAGAGGCTTGTGCTAAACTGCTGCCCGGTCGTTACCTCCTGCCGGTTGTATAATGTGATTTCCATTGCTGCGCCCTCCTGTTTCTGTGTGTCCTTTTCCTTTTCCTTTTTTGATTATAACTATTGCAGGGCGCTTTTTCAATAGCTATTTGCACTTCTTGTGCATGTTGTTATTATGCGAAAAAAAGAGGCTTGCCCGCTTTGGGCTCGCCTCCTGCATTTTTTCTGCCTTTTCTATTCCCGGCTTTTTCCCGGTTTTTTCACCCTCCTGCTACTTTTAGTGCACGTTTTCTGCACTTTTTTCTGCTGCCGTTCCTTTTCGGCCTTGACTAACTTTTGCCAACGATCAAACATTGGCATCCCCCTCGTAATATGCGCCGCTTACAATGTCTGTCCAGGAGTTCAGCATATCGCCGCTTACTCCTGCAAGCTCTTTGTAGCAGCTTTCCTGGGAATCAAAAAGAGGGCGTTTCCGCAGCGGGGCATCGGCCCCATAAAGCAGCTGCCCATGTTGAGCATTGAGCCTGCTTGCACGTGTTGTGTCGTGCATTATAAAATCATCGACGCCGGCCCGGATCGCAATGTTAATGTTTCGGGCCGTTGAGCTGGTTATATCCGTATTGTAGGCTTTAAAATTCCGATGAATACCGGCCTTGTTAGCTCGCTCCTGCACAACTTCCAGCGCGGCCGGGCAGGATTGGCAGAATTTTGCCACGGTTTCAAGGTCTCCAACTGTTACGCTCTCGCGCATCTGTAAAAGGTTCAGCATGTTTACCATATCGGCAGAGGGCGCAACAATCGGCCGGGCATCAATTGCCGCGTCCATTTTTGCAATGATCTCAAAACAGCGCTTTTTGTATTCATCCCGCAGAGCTTCCAGGCTTGCGGATTCTTTCTCCCGGATCGCCTTTACATCTTCTTCATATCCGGCAGAGCCGGCAAAACGCTGCATAGCAGAAATTCTTTTTTCGGCCTCCGCGGTGATCGCCTCCCGCTGATCTTGAAATTTTTTTAATGAATCATAAAGCTGCTGATCTAAACGGTTCTTATATTTTTTCTGTCTCAATTGTTCATCCTTTCAATCAAATTTTCTGATTTTTCGCGTCAAAAACCCTTTTTATATATACTCCGCAAAAATCGCTTTATGGTGGTTCCGGAACATCGACGCCGCACCATTCTAAAAACTCCTGTTCAGTTGCAAACGTGGGCGTTTTTTCGGGGCATCGTATAGCAAAATTACACTTATACTGCAATTTCTTTCTGCTGTCCGTGTCCTTGATCCGGTAAACAGCTGAACGAATTTGCTTGCCGTAAATTTCCCTTTTTTCCGTCCACTCTGCATCAAACTGCCTCGTTAGATCGTCAATTACCCGCGCTGATCCTCTGCTAGTGATCTCCTGCAAAGTTTTTACCTGCCGTTCTTTCTTTCTCGCAGCCCGGCTATATTCTCTCTGATATGTTTGTAGTTCCGAAAAAATATAATGGTACTTTTTTTCATTAGAGCTCAATGTCAAAGGGTCCTTTCGCCTCGTTCCTGCTTTGGTATTCGTCTCTTGCAAGTCGGTCCGCAAATTTTCCCGCGTTGTTTATGAGAACTTGTGCCGCTTGCAGTCTAATTGCCGGGTTCGTTTCCCTGTCGTTCATAATGTCCGCAACAACATCAACTGCCGCCGCTAATTGCGTGTTGATAGTAAAAACAGCTTTGCGGATTATGTCGTTTTTTGCCTCCATGTATTGTGATCTAAATTCGCGGTCGTTCATCCGATCATATATGGTCCGGGGCGTGGTCCCCGCTGCCGCTGCTGCCTCTTTTATGGTCCCATGCTGCAATAAGGCAGATATAATTTCCTCATTGCTTATAGCCTTTGTATTACTTTTTCCCACTGTCTGTGCCTCCTGTCATTCCGGCAATTCATCCATTGTTTTTTTGCAGGCGTTCCAGGTCTTTTGAATTTCTCCCACCCGGTGAGTTAAGCTCCTGCAATAGCTTTCCATTTCTTCTCTATTTGCCGCTAAGAAATAGCCGGGCGGGGTTCCTGTGCTCGCGCATATTGGCCGCCCTTGCCGCCGTTCTTTCTCAATTGCTGCGGTCAAGTTCCGCGGTGTAATATTTAGAGCTGCACAGATTTCTTTCCCGGTTATGGCATTTTCTGCGCCCTCCAACAACATTGCCGATATGAGCATAAATGCTGCGCCCTCCTGTTTACTCCGTATCGGCAGAGGGCTTTTTCCCTTCTGCCTGTGTTGCTTTTTTTGTCCAGTATCTTTCCTGCTGTGCCTTTATCTTTTCGGGGTTGGCCTTTGCCCACTTCCGCTTATATTCTCTGCGTGCTGCTTTCGCTTTGTCATTCATGCAAAATCCTCCTGCGCTTCTTGTGTAATCTAAATTATGTGTACTTCTTGCACATATTATACCATTAATAAAAGAATAGTTAAAGGAAATGAAAAGGAAAAGAGTAAAAAAAGGCAGGCCCACTGCCTGCCCTCTGCATTTATATTAATGTTTCTTTTTGTGGTTCTAAATGTCTCCTATATTCTGCGGGGTGCGTTTGTCGCCTGTGAGAATAGATCATCGGCAAATTCTCTGCCGGTGTCCTCAGTGAATAAATCCGCAGCAGGAAAATAATTAAATCCGCAACAATACGAAGAAATACCAAATCTATTTTTTAAGCAAATGAGTTCAATTTTTCGCGGGGTTGCCGCTTTTGCTTTTCTTATGAGTTCCCGTTTTTGTTTTATTTTCTTCTCCTGTTCAAAGATCGGATCATCAAGGCATTGCAGCTGCAATCCCCATATACAATCTGCTGTAAATTCAATTCCGCCGCTTTCCTTTAGACTTTCAAAATCTATCGGGCTCAAATAATTTGCCCGATTCACAGATGAAATAAGGATAACTGTTATATCTAAATCCCTGCTGATCCGCTTTAATTCAGTTACGGTCAAATCTACGGTTTCTTTTGTAGTTAGCTTTTTATCTGTCGCCGGCTGTATTACCTGCAAGTAGTCAACAATAACAACGGGCCGCTCTCCCGTTTCAGCGGTTTTGTTTGCATCCATAAAGCATCTTATATAGTCTCCGATATAAGAAACTGTGAAATTAAAATTCCCCTCAATGATCGAAAGCCGGTTGCCCACTTCCTGTGAATACTCTTGTATTGCGTCTGTGACGCGTTGAGGGAAATAGCCTTTACGGATCGCTAAAGACGTAACAGCGGTTTGCATGTCTTTTTTCGCCATGTGTCGCGCTATGCTCTTTGTTACTAGCTCTAGCCGTGATTGTTCCAGGCTGAAAAATAAAACGTCAGTCCCCGCCGCTGCTATTTGGTCCGCAATTTGCAGAGCAAATGAGGTTTTTCCCAATGAACTAATTGCCGCTAAGATGTAAAGCCCTGGATATAGTCCTCCTGCCTCTCGATCTAAATTGTTAAATCCCGTCTTTATATCCTTTTTGAATCGGGCAATGTCGTCGCCCATTAAATGTCTAATATAAAAGTCTACGCTATCAGGTTTTGTTCCTTTTTGAGCCTCTTTCAGTGCAGCCCGCTCTGCGGCAATAAGTGCTTTTTTAAAGGCCGTCGGATTTCCGACTAATGCCTCGTTTCCATCCTTATATCCTGCACAAATATCTGCGGTAATATGCAAAATATTAAGCCGCTGCAATCCTGCTGCAAGTGTTCCAAATTCTTTTTTTACTCTTTCGGCCGTCCTGGGGTCGCTGTCATTATCCGGGCAGAGGATCAATGTTGCCGCTGTTCTGCGCTGTTCCAATTGCTTTATGAGGGCATCAAAATTGCCGGCACTGTTTAGGGCTATTGCCGTATATCCTGCCTCTAAAACAGAAAGTGCATCAAATGCGCCCTCTGTTATAAACACTTCTCGCACATCTTGTGCATAAAGTGCGCTTGCGTTGAATATTCCAGGGGCGCCGGCTCCTTTTTCCCGTTTTGGATTCATTTTCGCATATTCTTTTTTTCCATCGATCCTGCGCCCCACATAATGTGCTTTACTGGTTGGAATAATGATCCGGGGGCAGGGGTGCGGCTTGTATTCGTCTCCCGTTGCGCCTGGTGCGTTTGCTGGGTCTGCTGCCGGGTCAAATCCCAAATTACAACGCTGCGCAGTGTCTATGCTGATCCCTCGCGCCTGTAAATAAGATACGGCCGCCGGTGTGTCTAGCTGCATCATGCACACGTTGTAATAATCCGTATAATCTGCCGTCGGTGCCGGCTCTGCGGCCTCCTGTGAGGCTTGCGGCCGTTCTTTGGGCATTTCCCCGCCTGCGCTCCTTGTGGCGCTCTGTGGGCCTCCTGCGGCCTCCTGTGGCGCAAAATCTGCGGCAGCATCCGGCCTATATGGATCTATTGTTATTCCTGCCTCCTGTGCCAATGAAACAAGGGCTGTGTTATAGTTTACTCCTTCTTTAATCTCGTAGAGGTCAATAACATCTCCGCCGCGCTTGCAGGCGTGACAAAACCATGTATTCGTTTTAGGGTAATACTCTACTGCGCCGGTTCCATTTGGCCCGTGTCCGCTGTTGCAATTATCAAACGGGCAGCAGTATTGGCGGCCTTTCGATTTTTCCAAATACTGTGTGCAATTGACTAGCCTGCGGATTTCCTGCCGCGCTGTCTCTCTGTCC
>OCTX011977964.1_pt1 | contig 10813 bp, 5 predicted proteins | sample 1539691 | NCBI WGS metagenome assembly OCTX01 (sample SAMN02144231, study PRJEB22623) | gut metagenome | biome: sheep rumen | host: Ovis aries | place: New Zealand | reverse complement strand
GCACGCAGTGCGAAACTGGTGACCTTCTTGCCCTTGATGAACACCTGCTCGACATTCATGAGGTTCTTGCCGGAGACGGTAATGTTCTGGCCAAGTTCGTAGGAATCCTTGTCGAAGGCGATGGATACGACCTCGTCGTACGTAACTGCAATCACATCTGTAACAGTCTCATAACCGCTGTCGGCCGTGAGGGTGAGAGGGCCCGTGTAAGCCTGGGCGGGGATGGAGACGGCAACCGCTACGGGGGCGTCTTCCTCGCTCTTGAATTCAAACTGGCAGTCGATGAAACTGTTTTCCTTGGTGCCTATCTTGACGCCGGTAACGAGGTCGAGGTCGGTGCCGGTCACGGTGATGACACTCTGTCCGGCCACGCACTCGGCTGCATCGACGGCGGTCGCAACGGGCTTCACGACCTCGATTGCATCGCTGTATGCCTTCTTGCCGGACTCGAGGCTGACGACCACGCTGCCGTCCTTGGCAGCTGCAGGGACGGTTGCTATGATCTTGCCGTCGGACAGATACCAGGAGGCTTCCGCATTCTCAAAGTCGACGCGGCTCACAAGGTCGAGGTCGGTACCGGTAATCTCCACTTCGCTTCCTGCCTTGAAACGGCCGTCGGAAGCCTTGGAGACAACTGCAAGCTCGGCAACGCTGACGGTCTCGATGGCACCGACAGTGAATTTCTCGCCTGCATAGGAAGTGAGGACCAGATCTCCGTCAGATGCGCTGGGAGGAAGATTGAAGCTCAGGGACTTCGCGTCGGCGGCGACGGTGAACTCAACGTCGGAAGCCTGTACGAGGTCGATGCCTGCAATCATATCCAGATGGGCGCCGGTAACGGTTATCACATCGCCGCGCTTGAAGACCTGGGTAGCGGTCCATGCGTCAATGGTGGGATTGCCTACTACAAGCTCCTTCTGAGTGTAGATGTGGTTGGGGATGGTTGCCTGATCCTCGATTTCGTTCACGTCACTCAGGATGACGTGGCCGCTTATTGCGTTGAAGGGCACCTTGACCTTGAGCTCGTGGCGGGACTGGCTTTCGAAAGCGGTGACGTTTACTTCCTCGCCTGCGAAGATAATCTGACGCACGACGTTGAGGTACTCTCCCTTAAGGGTGAGAACGTCTCCGGAAAGAACAGTCGCAGGAGTGAAGGAGTCGACCTCGATGGGTTCGGTGAATTCCAGTTCGGAGAAGGAGGAATGCTTGTTGCCGTCCTTGTCGACTACGGTCACCCGACCGATTTCGGGTCCTTCGAGGGGAACGGTCACACGGATTTCGGAATGGGCTCCGGGAGTCACGACCTCGATGTCGGTGACGGAGACGTCGCCGGCAAACTGAACTTCGGTGGCCTGGTCCAGATTGCTGCCCAGGATACGCAGCTCGCCGCCGCGCATCACGGGGTTGGGAGCGATGCCGCTGACCCCGACACCTTCCGTATACTGGTCGGTGTCAAGCCCCTCGGACACGCAGGCAGAAAGGGCTGCCGCACATATAGTGGCAAATGCCAAATACTTGAATATCTTTTTCATATGCGCTCAGATTATTTGATGGGGACGGCACGTATGTTGTCTATCTTGATGACAGGCTGGCAGGCCGTTCCGGTCACGCCGCCGCTCCACACGAAGATGGTGAGCGATGTGAAGGTCTCGGGCTTGATTTCGTAGGAGTTGGGAGTACCGTCGGATTTGTAGACGAACTGGCTGTAAGGGACCGTGACGGTAATCCACTTGTCGCCGGTATCGAACGAACCGCTGTCTTTCCAGGGGATGTACAGGGCGCGGGGAGCCATGGGCAGGCCGTCGCCGCTGATGAACTTGTTGTTCGCGCCTGCGGTCACATTGCCGTCGATGTCCACGACATCGGCACCGCCGCCGGTCACGAGGTCGACACCGCCGATGATCAGCTGCATCGCACCTGACTTCCAAGGGTTGGAACTGGGGACGAAGAGCTCGAACTTGAGAGCCATGTTCTTCCAGTTGCTGAAGTCTGCATATTCGGTAAGGCGGGGGCTGTCGGCGTAGCTCACGGGATCGTCCCAGTCGCCGGGCCAGTACTCGAAGGAGAAGTTGCCGTCGGCCCAGCCGCCTTCCTCATCGAGGGTGACGCCGGGGTCTCCAAGACGCAGGAAGTTGCCGCTGAGAGCGGTGGCGTCGGTCTCGATTACCTGTGCATGCCATCCGTGGTTGGCGGGATGAGGGTCGGTATCGAAGTTGAAGAGCATGCCGCGGCTGTCCTTGTACATGAACAAAGACTGGGCGGTTCCGGACTCGGTAGTGACCTTGATCTTGCCGCTCTGCGCACCTTCGGGAACGGTGACCTCGATGACGCTTCCGTTGGAGGATGCGACCTCGACAGGGTCGACGCCCGGGAAGGAAACGGTCAGAGGAGCGAAGAGATAGGAACCCGAGATGGTGACCTTCTCGCCGGGGGCGGCCCACTCGTTGGACATGGCGTCCACCTTGGGTGCCGGAGGAAGGACCTTGAAGTCGTACAGGACCACGGTGCTGTCCCTGGTAATGAGATGCATCTGGTCGTCCTGGACTTTGGGAAGGTTCTTGGGAACGGTCACGACAACGGTGTTGGCCGTCATGTAACTGGGGTTCAGGATGGCCTGCTGGTCGTTGAAGTAGAGGTCGTGGATGCTGGTAAGGTTGTCACCCACGATGCAGATGGTTTCCTCCATGTTGGCCTGGGTAATCACCACGTCCCTGTCGGCGTAGCGGACAAAGTGGACCGTGGGAACTCCTGTAGTCTCATGGTAGCGGTCGGGATAATCTATCTTGTCCGTCACGTTCTGGCATGAGGCGAGGAAAGCAAGGCCAAGAAGGATGCCTGTATATTTGGTAAATGCTTTCATGGATTCAGGAATTAAAAGTCATAGGAAAAAGTTTCGCGGACGTCAACATGGACAGGTGCCACATCGGAGGCGACATTGGGGTTCATGACCACGTCTTCGGTAGGGAACGGGATGGTGAACATCGAAGCCTTGACGTCGGTGAGCTCTTCTGCAGGATTGTAGCTGATCTGGCTCTTGTCCCAAGGATGGGCGCCGGGGCCGGCGTAATTGCCTTCGTCATCGATGACATATCTCTCGTAGACACCGGAGATACCATCCCAGTGGGAACGGCGCTGTGCCTTGAGTTCGTCGATGCATCCCTGCACGTCATAGTAGGAACGGCGCACATAGTCGTACCAGTTGTCTCCTTCGAGTGCAAGCTCGAGGCGGCGCTCCTTCCAGATTTCCTTTACACTGGAGATGGCGGTGTAAGGCTTGGCATGCGCACGCTCGCGAACCTTGTTGACATATTCGAGGGCAGTGGCGGTATCACCGGTAAGGTATGCAGCCTCCGCGCAGATGAGATAGACATCGGAAAGGCGCAGGATGTGGGTAGGAAGCTGATAGCACATACGCTCAGCCGTTACGCCGAGAGCGGCGACGTGGTCGGAACCGCAACCGAAGAGGTGCTTTGCATAGTTGGCGCCACTCTGGCAGGGCCATGTGCCGACGGAACCGTTCTTCTCCATTGGAGGAACGAAATAGCTCTTGTCGAACAGGAAACGGTAGTTGTCGAATCCGCCTACAGCCTGCCAGAACTGGGGATAGAAATCACCGAACATCATCATGGTGGCCTGGCGGCGGTCGTCGTTGTTGACGCGGAGTTCCGGGTCCTCATCGGCAGACACGCCGAACAGGTCCTGAAGATCTACGCTGGGGCCTTTCCAGTCTCCCCAGAGGTCGCCGAACTCGCTGAAACCGGTGAGGCCCACGTCGCTCTGGATGGAGTTCTGTGCAGTCCAGATTCCGGTGGTGGAGCTCCACTGCCAGGAGAAGAGGTTCTCGCCTGTCTGCTGGAAGAGTTTGGGATCGAGACGGAATACGTCGGAATAATTGGGAGTAAGGCTGCGGCCGGAATTCTGAATCACGTCCAGTGCATATTCCTTCGCCTTGGTGAGGTCCTCGTTGCTGAGAGAGCCGGTCACACCTGCCTTGGTGAGGTAAACCTTGGCCAGGAGGCCTTCGGCTGCATAGTAGTCGATCCGGTTGTACTTGCCGATGTTGGGATCCTTGGGAAGGAGTTCCATCGCCTTCTCGAGAGTCATGATGATGTACTCGTACACATCCGCCTTCTCGACCTTGAGCTGCTCATTGTATGTAGCTTCCTTGATGACCTCGGTGTTGTCGTGGATGATGGGGACGTCGCCGAAGGTGCGGACGAGCAGGAAATAAGCCATCGCCTTCCAGGCAAGAGCCTCGCCAATAGCCTTGTTCTTGGTGGCCTGGCTAGCGGTTCCGGTGGAGTTGCGGATGTTGTTGATGACGGTGTTGCACTGCGCGTTGACTGCCCAGAGCGAATAGGACATGTTCTTGAGGTCGCCGTCGGTACCGTTGACGGTAAGGGTGGAATAAGCGTTGTTGCCCTGGTAGACGTTGCCGCACATGGTTTCGGAACCATAGATGTAGAAACGTATGATGTCGTACCAGGGGGAACTGTACAGATAGTTGACTGACTGCTCCACCTGAATGTCGTTCTGGTAATAGTTGGCAGTCGTGTAGCTGTCTTCCGCAGGGCGGTTGAGGAACTTCTCGCAGGAGGAAGCTACGAGGATGATGACTGCCAGGGTGGCTATGTATTTAAGCAATTGTTTCATAATCGTATCCTCCATTTAGAAAGTAAGGTTCACGCCGAAGGAACAGGTCATAGGAGAAGGATAACGTCCGTTGTCGACGCCGAAGGTCAAACCGGAAGAATCCTGGGTGGAAGCACCGACTTCCGGGTCGTAGCCGCTATACTTGGTAAAGGTATAGAGGTTCTGGATATTCATGTAGACGCGGATATTGTCGAATTTGATTTTCTGGAGAACCGTCTTGGGGAAGGTATATCCAAGAGTGATATTCTTCACGCGCAGGTAGCTGCCGTCCTCGACGTAACGGTCGGAAAGGCGGTCGTTGTCGTTGGGGTCGGCAATGGTAGGACGGGGAGTCTTGGTGTCGGAGTTTACAACGCGTACATTGTTCACGTCCGTCTGCCATGTGCTGCCGTCGGTGTAGGTCTTCTCGGGATCGATTGCCTCGAGACGGGCACGGTTGGCAATGCTGACGTGCTGGTTGGTCCAGACGCTGTTCATGTGTACCAAACCGTTCCATCCCTGTCCCATCATGTTGTAGTTGAGGACCTTGTTGCCGTAGCTGCCGTTGAGGAAGATGCTCAGGTCGAGGTTCTTCCAGCGGAAGGTGTTGGTCCAGCCGAAGGTGAACAGAGGAAGCGGGGAACCGATGTTGGTGCGGTCGAGTTCGTTGATCTTGCCGTCGGGAATGGGATTGCCGTTCTCGTCGAAAGCACCTGCGACATCAGCGAACTTGAGGTCGCCGGGCCAAACGGTGGTATTGCGGTTGAACACGCCGTCTTCGGGGTACTTCTCCGCTTTAGGGGAATTCATGATATCCTCGAAATCCTTGTATACGCCCTCTACCTTATATCCGTAGAAGTTGTACAGGGGCTCGCCGATTTCGGTGACGGAAACGATATCGCTCCACTGGCCGTAACCGACGAGCTGGGCATTCGCGCTGCCGTCGAGGGCTACGAGCTTGTTCTTGTTGAACGAAATCTGGAAGTTGCTGTCCCAGCCGAAGTCACCGGTCTCGACGGGATGGGTGTCGAGAGTGATTTCGAGACCGCGGTTCTGGATGGTACCGTAGTTGCCCTTGGGAGCGGCAAGTGCGGAAGAAGCGTTGCCCTGGGTACCCATGTAAGAAGGAAGGGTCATGCTCATGAGCATGTCGGAGGAGGTCTTCTGGTACAGGTCGACGGTGAGGTTGACGCGGTTCTTGAAGAACGACAGGTCGAGTCCTACGTTGAACTGCTCCTGCTTCTCCCAGTGGATGCCCGTGTTGGAGATGTTTGCGGGACGCTGGCTGTCGCCCAGGGCGCTCGGCATCTTGCTCATGCCGGACTCCCATGCACCGGAGCCGATGTTGGAGTTACCGGTCTGGCCCCATCCGAGACGTATCTTACCGTCGCTGAGGACGTTCTTCGCAGCTGCGGGGAAGAAGGCCTCGTTGGTGAAGCGCCAGCTTCCTGCCACGGAGTGGAATCCTGCCCAGCGGTTGTCGGGACCGAAGTTGGAGGAACCGTCGTAACGGAAAGTGTAGGTAAGCAGATAGCGGTTGTCGTAGTTGTAGGTCTCACGGGTGAAGAAGGAGGCCATGGCGCTGCTGCCGAAACCGCCGCTGGTGACAGGCGTACCGGTGGCAAGCCTGATGTTGTGAATCTCATCCGAAGGGAGGTCAGTGTTCCTTGCGCTGAGATAGCTCCAGTTGGACTCCCAGGCCTCCTGTCCGATCATGGCGGTGAAGCTGTGCTTGCCGATGGTGTTGGCGTAGGTGAGATAGTTCTTCAGGGACCAGTAGTAGCTGGAGTTGCGCTGCTGGCTGACGCTGTTGCTCGTCTGCTGGAAAGTGCCGATGGTAATCTTGGGCCTGTAGGTGTCTGCCTGTGAGGAGCTGATGTCAAAACCGACCTCGCTTCTGAAGACGAAGTGCTTGAGGGGAGTGAGTTCGGCGTACACGTTGCCGGTGAGCTTCTCCCTCTTGAGGAGGTTCTCGTTGTACATCGCCATGGCCACGGGGTTCTTGGTGGTGTAACCCTCGCGGACGACGGTGGAATAATTGCCGTCAAGATCGAAGACGGGAATGTCGGGCAAGCTGGAGAGGGAGTAGAAGATGACGCCTTCCTGACCGTCAGCAAGCTTGAGGTTGTCGTGGGTGTTGGCCCATGTGGCGTTGAGTCCGAGCTTGAACCACTCCTTGAGCTGGGCGTCGATGTTGGCGCGGAAGCTCAGACGGTCGAAGTTGGAACCGATGATGGTACCTTCCTGATTCATGTAGGAACCGGATACGTAGTACTGCACCTTGTCGGTACCGCCCTGGGCACTGATCTGATGCTGGTGCTGCATTGCGGTGCGGAAGACCTCGTCCTGCCAGTTGGTACCCTTGCCGAGGATGGAAGGATCAGCGTAGAGAGGATTGGCCTCGACCTCGCCGAGAGCGACCATGTCGTTGTAGAACTCGGCGAACTGGCGGAGGTTCATCATCTGGATACGGCTGGTCTGGCGGGATACCGCGTACATGCCGTCGTAGGAGAACTTGGCCTCGCCGGCCTTACCGTGCTTGGTGGTGATGAGGATGACGCCGTTCGCACCCTGGGCACCGTAGATTGCCGTTGCGGAAGCATCCTTGAGGATTTCCATGCTCACGATGTCGGCAGGGTTGATGGTGGACAGGGGGGAGATGGTGGAGACGCGGCCGTTGCCGAGTGCGTCGCCGAGACCGAAGTCTGCGCCGGAATTGCCGCCGCCCTGGACTATTACGCCGTCGATGACGTACAGAGGTTCGGCATTGGCGTTGACGGTTGCCTGTCCGCGGACGCGGATGGATGACGAAGAACCGGGAGCGCCTGAAGTCTGTACCGCGGCGACGCCGGCGGCACGGCCCTGCAGGGACTGGTCAAGGTTGGTGATGATAGAACCCTTCAGGTCTTCCTCCTTCATGGAGACGGAGGCGCCGGAAAGGTCGCTCTTCTTCATTGTACCGTAACCCACGACGACGACTTCGTCGAGGAATTCGGCATCTTCCTTCAGGAAGACGTTGATGACGGACTGAGTGCCGACGGCGACTTCCTGCGTTGAATAACCGATGGAAGAGAACACGAGCGTAGCACCGGGCTTCACCGTGATCTCGTAGTTTCCATCAAGGTCTGTGATGGCTCCGTTGCCGGTGCCCTTTTCCACGACACTGACTCCGACTGCGGGACCGATTGCATCGGTTACCGTACCGGTGACTTTGTTCTGTGCGAACAAGCCGGTTGCAGACAGGAGAGCCAGAGCGAGAGTCACAAGTTTTGATTTCATGCTACTTGCTTTGGTTAAATGGTTGATTGGTTAGTTATTATGAATATTGGTAATTGCCTTGCGAATGACGCCCACCGTGCTGTCGGACACGTAGACGCCGTTGAGTCCCTGGGCTTCCTGGGCCGGGTCGCCGGTGTACGGGTCGCCGCTGACCCACTGCACGTGGGCCGGTTCTGCGAAGCCGCTCCAACCCCAGAAATTGGCACCCTGGAGGTACTGCCCTATCATGGAAAAAACTGCTTCGTAGATTTCGTCGCGGCCTGCCGTGCCTGCGCTTCTGTCGGGGCTGAAACCGTCGCGCGGGAATCCGAACTCTTCAGCCACTACCGGGAGACGGAGCTCTCCGGCGAGGGATGCATGCTGACGGATATAGTCCTTCACGCGGTCCTCGGGACAGGTACCGTCGTGATGATGATGCGCATGGTCGTGGCCGTGGTGCAGGTCATCCTCTTTCACCCAGCCCCAGTTGTAGGGCCAGATGTGGATGGTCATGTAATCCACGCCGGGGATGGAATTCACCCGCCTGGTGAGCTCCCAGTCCTGTTCGCAGCCCATGAAACCCTCGTTGCCGGTGGACAGCATGTGGTTGGGGTCCAGCTCCTTTATGATGCGGGCGGACTCGGTAAGCCATGCTATGAATCCGTCACGCACCGCACTGTCGTCAGAGAAGCAGCGGGGCTCGTTTCCAATCTGCCAGGCGAAGATGGCAGGGTCGTCCCTGTAGGGCTTGCCGGTGATGGAATTGGTGCGCCCGACGATGGCGCGGATGTGATTGTAGAAAAGTTCCTGTGCGGGCTTGCAGACCTGGAACTTGCGCATCTGCTGCATGAAAGGCCAATAGCCGTCCACGAGCGGGATGAGGGTCTTTTCGCCGGTAGCCCACTCCAGATACTGGCCGTAACCGCCGCTCCACTCCCAGGAATTGTTGAGGAAGAGGACCGCCTGCATGTCCCGTTTGCCAAGCTCCACAAGGAAGCGGTCAAGGCCTTTCAGCAGGGTGTCGTTGTACACGCCGGGAGCTGTCTGCAGGGTGGGCTCGACGCGGGAGAAGACTCCGTCAGGGCCGTCACCGCCGACGAGTACGCGCAGGTTCTCAATGCCGAGGGCCTTGAGCGTGTCGAGTTCTGCGGTAAGACGCTGCATGTCTCCTCCGCGGCCTTCGGAAGCCAGGATGGGGCCGTACCAGAAATTGGTTCCGATGTAGGTGTAGGGCTTGCCGTCGCGGACGAAATGTCCGTCTTGCACGCATATAAAAGAAGGTTTTGGGGTACATGCCCCAAAAAGCAGTGCAGAAACGAGCAGAGCCAGTTTCAGTGTATTCTTCATTATGTTGGCCGACATAAGTTATTAGTTGCTGCAAATATAAATGGAATTTGCAAGTTGAACTAATACAAATTTAGCCAACAATGATACTTTTTTAACATGCCGCCGAAACAGCACGAAACGGCAGTGAACGCTTAAATGAACACCCTCGTTTTCTTATAAAGGGCGCGGAAATCGCGGGGCGTATATCCCCTCTTCGACTTGAAGATACGGTTGAAGTTGGAAAGGTTGTTGAAGCCGCAGCTGTAGCAGATCTGGGACACGTTGTCGGATGAGTCTATCAGCAGGCGGGCGGCGTTTCCGACGCGCACGTCGGTTATGTAATCCACCACCGTGCGGCCGGTCTGCTGACGGAAAAAGCGGCTGAATGCGGACGGAGCCATGCCGGCGATGGACGCAAGGGCGTCAAGATGTATGGCCTCGGAGAAGTGCTCCTGAATGAAATGCTTGACCTTCTGCACCCTGCGGCTGTGGGGATCCTCAACGCCGCGGGCGTACGCGCTGCTCGCCAGCACCCTGGAATCATCAGCCTGAGAGAGGTCATACAGGATTTTCATCATGTGAAGGTACTGGTCGAAGGGCTCGCGCTCGTGAGCGAGGGTATCGAGCAGAGGGTACACCTTCATGATGCTGCGGAGGCCGAAAGTCAGCCCGAGGCCTGCCCTGGAAAGCATCTCGCGTATGGAATCGAACTGGCTCTTGTCCATTCCCGGCGTAGAGAAAAGGGTGGAGGGGAACTGGATGGTTATCTCGCGCACGTCCGCGGATGTGCAGCTCCCCTGCTCCCACACATGTTCCAGCTCGTTGCCGGCTATCAGGGTGAGTTCCAGCGGGCCGATTTCCTCGACGCTGTCCCCCACCACCCTGCGGACTCCGGCTCCGTTCTCGATGAAGTTGAGTTCGAACTCCGAATGCGAGTGCAGAGGGTACAGGAATTCCGATTTGTGCCTCTCGGCTATGTAGAAGCAGTCCTTTTCGGTCAGCGGTGTTATTTCCCTGAGTACATTGGCCATAGCAAGTGCATATTGTATCGGCAAATATAAGGATTTTTACCGGTTTGCTACCGGCATACGAGACCGCCGTCAATCAGATAGTGCCCGCCGGTGCAGAAAGAGGACTTGTCGGAGAGGAGGAAGAAAACCATCTCCGCCACTTCCTCGGGCCGCCCGGCTTCCTTGCGGGCGAACAGGTCGTTTTCTTCCTGCCAATACTGCTCTATGCTCTTGTGGTCCCGCTCGCTGAAGGTCTCGAAGAGTTTATCCACGAGAGGCGTGTGTATCGTGCCAGGGCATATGGCGTTCACACGTATGTTGAATGGAGCCAGGTCTATAGCCAGGCTGCGGGCCGACTGGCCTATGGCCCCTTTGGTCATGCCATATACGAAACTGTGGGCCTTGCCTACGAAGAACTGGTCCGAGGAGTTGAGCACAACGGCCCCGCCGCCCCGCCGTATGATGCACGGCAGCACCGCCTGAAGGGTATGCACAGTGCCGTAGATGTTGGTCCGGATTACCAGGTCGAGCTCCTCTTCGGTCACGTCCAGCACTGTATTGCGGCGGTGTATGCCGGAATTGCAGAA
>OCTX012128927.1_pt1 | contig 10816 bp, 9 predicted proteins | sample 1539691 | NCBI WGS metagenome assembly OCTX01 (sample SAMN02144231, study PRJEB22623) | gut metagenome | biome: sheep rumen | host: Ovis aries | place: New Zealand | reverse complement strand
CGCCGATGGTCACTGCGATGTACATCGCGCAGATTCGCGTCGAAGACGATCCGGGCGACCTGTCCAAGCCGTTAAAGGCCGTCAGGAACCTTTGCGACCGCGAGGCTCTTGTATTTCTGGCTGAACACGGTCGGCTTAAAATCATTGCTGACGAGGCGCGCGCACGGTTAGCCGCTCTTGATGCTGAGTGAGGCTCGTTTCCCCGCGTGAGATTTCGCCGCGCAAAAAGTGCGTCCAGTAAAATTAGTGTTGTGAAGGAATGAAGATGGTGCGCAGCAAAAACGCTAAAGTGCGTCACATGTCCTCAATGGAGACGCCGGCGATTTCATGGCTGCCAGCCTCTTTGTCGGGATGCTTCCTGAAGAATGCCTCGACCTTCCTTTCCAGCTCGCGCCTGTCGTACCGCGAGGCATTTGTCTTGATTTCATAGAAATCAAGTCTGCCGGAGAACTCGTTCTCGCAGACGAGGTCGATCTCGTTCTCGCCCTTCCTGTCCCACCAGCCGCCGATTTTAGTGTACCGACCCTCCTCGAGGAACTTCGCCTTGAAATACTGCTCCAGGGCGATGCCGGAGAAAGCGTCGAAATCCCGTTCGACAATCTCCATCAGAGGCGCATTTTTTCGCTGTTCCACCAAATGCATGTACTTGTATATGAATCGGAACCAGAACCGCAGAAAGCAATCGTCAATGCGGTAGAGGCAGTTTTTGTTCGATGACTTTTCGTAGATTGGCTGCGTCTTGGACAAAAAGGAATAGAATGTCTCGAGCTTCGTAAGATGTCCGCCGATGTCTGACCCGACAATGTTTTTTATCTCCGCAAAAGCCGTCTTTCCGGAGGCCACGGCAGAGAGGATGGAGAAATAAGTAGAATACTCCTTGCCGAATTCACTTGAAAGTATCACTACCCCTTCGTCAACAAACGGCGAAGCAAGCGAATAGACGAACTTCAGCATGGCCTTGCGCGTATACGCCTTCGCATCCATGAAGAGCGACACATACCGCGCGACCCCGCCAGTAATCGTCCAAAGGGCAAGAAGGTCTTTCTTCGAATAGTTTCCGTTGTGCTCGGCAAGGATTTTCTTGAGCAGCTCCACAGAGAACGGATTGAGCTTCAGTTTGCCTGTGTTGCGTCCGTACAGAGGCTGCGAGTCGTCGAAGAATATCTTGTTCATCAACCTGTTCACGCTGCCGCAGACGACGAGATTGATCTTCGCCGTCTTGTGATAGCGGTCCCATGCCCCCTGAATGTCGCCGAATATGGCTGGATCTATGATGTCAAACTCCTGGAACTCGTCGATTACGAGCGTCAGCGGCTCATGGACGGAATACTCCATTATCGACTCGAAAAGCTGACCGAACCGTTCAGGAGCACCGTAGAGGTTGATCGGCACCGTGCGTTTGACCTCCTCCTGAAATATTCCGCACAGATCCTTTTCGGAGCGTCTCGTCACAAGAAGGTATATATACGGCATCCGGCCATCGTTGAACGCCCGGTCTATCAGTTCCGTCTTTCCCACGCGTCTGCGTCCAGTCACTACCGTGAACCGCGCCGCCTCGCGCGATAGGTCGCGAATCTTTGAAAGTTCCGCAAGTTCATCCTGTCTGCCGTAGAATTTCATACTGTATCCTCCTTGCTACACAAACGGCCATGTGGCACATCGCCGTTTGCCACACCGTCGTTTGCGTGAGTATTGTATCAAATTATCCGCCATTCCCGCAATCCTGAACTTTATGTCACGCTTATCCTGGCGTTGGGGGCGTCCTAACGCATGTCTTTGCGTGGCGTCACTCACTGGATATGGTCTCTGAAATATTCCCGCGTGAGATTTCGCCGCGCGGCGGCAGTATAAGGTAGAGGAGAGGTCTGCCCTTTCCACGGAAGAAGGTGCGGAGTCGCAAATTGGCTGTTCGGATTTTCGCAGAATAACGCCCACAAAAGGCGGAAGTTTTGCTATAATTTGCAATAGACAATTTAAGACTTTGCGTTCTACGCATCGTTTTGGCTCAGGTGAAATGTAGGAAGTTTCAACTGTAAGAGCCGGAACGGAGTGGAGAATGCGCCCCTTGGGCGCATCTTCTTCCGTGGTTCTTACCGGGCATCCTACAGCCTCACCTGGACCGCGGCAGGGGATAGCGCCCTCTTTCTTTGCCGTGAACCAAACAAGGGCAAAAGGAAGAACGGTGACAGGCAGGTTAGAAAAGCTGGCTCAGGAAGGACTGCGCGGAGACCGCAATCGGCTCGCGGTAGGAAAACGCGTCGGTTCCGGAGTACGGGAGGTCGCGCACGACCTGAAAGGCGTGCGTGGCGCCGGTCGCCTTCTGCATCGCCGTGAGCGCATGGGATATGACGGTGTCAGCCGTCTTCGCCTCGACAAGAAACCAGGGCGCGCCGTTCTTCGTGACCAGAAAATCCACTTCGGCCTTCGCCTTGTTCCTTACGTAGTAGAGCGCGTAGTCGCCGAGGCCGAGGATTTTCATTGCGAGAGGTATTATATCAAAATTGGTCATCGACATCAATACCAAACTGACCGATGGGTCAGAATGGCAAATACCAAACTGACCGATGGGTCAGAATGGTATTTGTTTAGAAATCAGGTATGGGCACGCGTCCCGCGTGCCCGCAGGCTCTTGAACCGCCGGAATGTTCCGCCATTTCAAGAACGCGGGAGAGGATTGCGCCCCTCTTTTTTCCCCGCAAGCAAAACAGGGGCAAAAGTGTATGCGAATTGAAGTTAGGTGTTGAAAATATGGTTCAGAATTCTGCCGATAGAGTCATACGATAGAGTGATATAGCCATGAGATTTTATCGATATAACAGTATTGGATGCTCTATGTTAGTCGCTTTCATTATTGGATTAATGGTGACGGCGATTCTTTTATGCTTATCAATGCCACTGATAAAGTCGTTTGGTGCAGACGCGGGAAAGTTGATTTTCTTGACCGTCGGTATTCTTGCTGCGGTTGGGTTCTTCTATTGTTGGCGTCAATATGATGATACACTTGTAATGATTAAATGGATGTGGTGGGAGTTTTTGATGGCGATTTGCTTTTGGATTGCTTTTGCCTTTATCGTATTTTATTTCAAAGTAGACGATTTGTTTAATGCCGACGGCACATCTAAAGATCAGAATATTGAAACTCTAAAGGAGTCCGCAAATGAAGGATAGGCCTTTTGAGTATACCTTTGGATGCTTCAAGGGGTGTCTTTGCATCCTGATTGCTGGCGTGTTGTCTATAGTTGTAGTCGAGCACATTGGCGGTTGTCTTTCTCAAATGAAGAAGAAAAATGCTGCATTATCAGCAGAGCAGAAACGTGTAAAGGCTGAACACGAGCATGAACTTAATAAGCGAAATGAATTAAGGGTTTTTGCTTTAAGGGAAGCACCGCGCTTATGGGAATCTATGTTAAAGGTCGATGCGGAGATTTCTAATCAGAATTTTAGGGTTGAGAAACTACGTGCAGCCATGAGTTCGTTTGGGCGAACACCAGAAGAGGATCATGATTTCCAGCGAATATGTGCGACAAGGGATGGTCTTGTGAAGATGTCCGAGACGATGCGCCTCAAACTGGAAGATGCCTATCTCGCATCCAAAAAATGCGAGGCAATGTTGGATGGTGCTGATTACAAACGACTCATGCAACAGTGCATTAACGATGGTATTAACGAAGCAGAGAAAGCTGAGGGATATTACAACATGATCAAACAAGAAAAGGAGAAGAAACTACAATGAAACAACTGATGATTATTTCGGCATTAGCGACCGTCTGCTCGCTTTGTGTCGGCTGTAGTCAGGAAGATCGTGATGACGCGATAAGTCGTACTACAGGTGCTGCTCGAGAACTGAATGGCGGCAACGGGACACCAGATGTGGTTCGAGAACAAAGAAGGCTGGAAAGACAAAGGCAGAATTCGCAATGGACTGCAGAGAATCAAGCCAAATATCCTGTCGAGTACTGCCAGGCGCAACTTGGCGAAGTGCGTCGTTTTTCGGAACAACTTGAAGTTTCCGAACACAAGATCGCTGTCGCGCTTAGTGCGGCAAAAAGGAAACAGTCTGAAAGCGAAACGCAAGTCAAGGTGTTGGAAAAGTTTCTGGAACAGGCGAAATCAGAGTATCGCCTGTCAGAAACGAATCACCTCGCGACAGTTAAGATCAATGGTCGAGAAGTTGAAAAGAACGACGCACAAAAGGCGATTGTTGAGGCTTATCAGCGGCTTCAGTCAGCCATTGCAAACATTCCAGCGCAAAAGGCCATTATTGACAAACTTAACATCAAGTTTCAGAAAGTGGCCGAGGAACAGAAAAAGTTGGCAGCACTTTCAGATCGTATCAAGACAACATTAGAGGATGTCCGCATGAAGAAGCTCGTAGATGGTGAAAACGGCATAGGCGACGCACTTAATGCCATAGGCGATTCTATGGGGGCCTTATCTAAAGATCAAATTGTTCTGTCACTTGATGACCTGCTATCGCCGCCCGCAGAAGTCCGGCAGCAGGAAACGTTTGAAGCCATCATGGCTCAGTAATTGAACACTCGAAAGGAAAAGAAAAATGAACACACAAAAACTCGCACCAACGCAAATCACGGACGCGCAAGTCCTTGATCAGTGCAAGAAAACCCTCAACAACTGGTCGAACAAACTACCATTTACAGTGACGCGGAATTTCGGCGATGCAGTCGAACTCGTGTCGGCGAATATGTATCACGCCTATTTTTTTGGTGTCGATACTGCGTTTGCGCAGCGTAAGTTTGACCTTCAAAAGGGAGGAACGCCTGTAAGCAGTCCTGTCGACAAGGACAGTCTTGACCTCTGGCGAATTGCAGGTGTCAAGGATGAGGGGGATTTTGATTTCGCCATCAAGGAAACATGCTATCGAGAGACCTGTGATCACTGTCATGGTGATGGTGAGACGACGTGTGACGAGTGCGGCGGCAAGGGGAAGGTCGAGTGTCCGAGTTGCGAGGGTAAGGGTGAGGGGAAGTGTAAAAACTGTCACGGTTACGGAGAACTTCGGTGCGACAAGTGTGCGGGAGGTGGCAAGGTCGACTCGATGTTTAAGGCAACCAGCATGAATACGAGGGACGGTGAGATTCGTGTTGGTAATTCAGATGTCTGGAAAACTTGCCCAAGATGCCATGGCAGTGCAAGAATTAAATGCGACACTTGCCATGGTTCGGGTATTGTAAAATGTAAAAAATGTTCTGGCAAGGGGGAGGTAACGTGCGGCAAATGTAAAGGCAAAGGTGTTATCGTTTGCGCGGAGTGTGATGGACGTGGTTGGAATTCGTTTACGTGGCATCTGATTCAGTCCGAGAAGAACGACGCATTGAATTTGATGTTCTACGATATAGGAATACCAGAAAAAAGGGAGCCGAAGGAGTGTAAAAAGTATAAGGCGACATCGGTCTTTGCGGAGACCGCAAAGACGAGTCAGGTTGATTTGTCCGGAATTCCAGCGAATTGTAGTGATTTTGCAACCGAGCTTCGGACAAAGTGGAGTGAGACACATTCCAAATTTGAAGGGCACGATGATGTGCGAGTGCGGGAGCAGAAGGTCGAGTTGATTCAGTATGACGCTCTCATCCGATATGAGTATAAATACAAAGATAAAACGTACCTCATTTGGATTGATCTTGCCAACAAGCGTGTTTTTGAGGGCGCAGAGGGAGGATTGTTTGCTGAGTGGTCGGCCCAGGTTGCGAAGGAGGGCGACAAGTACTCGGGTAAAAACCCGCAGTTGGCCATTAAGAACTATGCGATGGCCTGCGCTATCAGCAAGGACAACAAAGAACCCGCAAAGAAACTTGGAAAGCAACTGAGGTTGGGATCTTGGCTATTCCGCTTGGCCACAGCAGGTCTGGGCGGATGGCTTTGGACTGTGTTCTTCGCTTCTCAAGGCGTTGACGCGAAAATAGGATGGTATGTTGCAGCGGCACTTGTCGTGGCGGATATCATCTTTGCCTCGAAGCGGCTTTGGTTGTCTTTTGTTGCGGCGGCTGGTGTCTATGGTTTCATAGGATATCTATTCCCTGAATTGATGCCACCGGATGTTGCTGTAAAGATGCAAGATGTTCAGCGACTCCTACCACCCGAGATCACAGGCAATGTTCTTTTACGCGATTATATCGTGTGTTCATTCCTCCTTTGGGTCGGCGGCACACTCTTGTTCGCACGAGATCTTGCCTTGCGTATTCGCGGCGGAATCATCGCGTTTCCGATTCTTGGCGCTTTGGTTGGAGCGGCTTCTGCCCCGACTGGATACCTTGATTTTGCGAAAGACCCTTCCGCGTTTATCATGTACTACAAGTGGGCGACGTATGGCGTGTGCGGCCTTGCCGTTCTGAGGACTTTGAGTCGTGCGTTTGTCCAGAATTGCGGACGCAATGCCCAAAAGTTCCCGAACTTTTTGATTCGACTGGAAGCGAGGACTTTGCACCCGACTTACTGGTTGATTCCTGTTTATGCTCTCTTGTTTGCTGGAGTTGGCGCACTCTGGTATTTCTTTGCGGGTCCCGGTGTAAGCATCGAGGAAAAAGCGCAGGCTGCTGAACGGTTCTTACAGAGTGAACAAAATCAAGCTCGCGGGAAGTATTATCTTGAACTGACAGCGGAAAACGGTTATGGTCCATCTGTTGCACGATTGGCCGAACTGAAAGTGTTTGGGAAGTGTGGATATAAGATAGCAGATCAAGACGGATATGAGCTGGCTAAAAAAGCGGCTGACATGAACATTCCGAAGGGGCATTGGCTTCAAGGTTACTGTCTTGAATTCGGCAAGGGTGTTTCGCAGAATCTTACGGATGCCCATGCCTGCTATGTTAAGGGGGCGAAGCTCGGTGACATTGAGTCGCAATCCGCCGAAAAGAAGACGGCTGATATTGCTGCTGTTTGGAGTCCAGCGCATCAGAATGACGCAGACGCACAATTTAAGCTTGCTTTCTGCTACCTTGATGGCAATGGGATTGCCAAAAACGATGCGACAGCAAGGACTTGGTTGACTAAAGCTGCAGATGCGAATCATGTCAAGGCGCAAATGACACTTTGCGATTGGCTGATTAAAGGGATTGGTGGCGCAAAAGATCCAGAGCGTGGCGTCAAGTATTGTGAAAAAGCCGCTAATCAGAACGACCCTGAAGCCATTGCCGTTTTGGGTTACTATTATTTTGACGGAAAGGTTGTCAAGAAGGACTATAAAAAGGCTATTGAGAGTTTTGAGCGCGCCTGCAAGACCGGTTCTGAAAGTGCTCCCTATATGCTCGGCTATTGTTACCGAGAAGGACTTGGTGTTGCTAAAAACGCAACCAAAGGGTTTGAGTACTTCAAGTTGTCCTTTGAACGTGGCTCTTTGCCTGGTGCCTATGCCTGTGGTGAGTGCTACGAAACTGCCAACGGAACTGCTGTAGACTACTCGGCCGCGTTAGTGTGTTATACGAAATCGGCAGAAAAGCAATGGGACGCTCCATTGCTCGGCAAAAGCGTCTCGGATGCAAAGAGTTCCGTTGCACGAATTGCAGAGATTGGCAAGTGGTGGAAACCTGCCAATGAAGGCGATGCAGTCGCAATGGATAAAGTTGGCGAGTGCTTTGCAAATGGAACTGGCGTAAAGAAAGACGATAAAACAGCTTATGGCTGGTACGCGAAGTCGGCAGAAAAAGGTTGTGTTGACGGTATCATTCATTTTGCGGACGCGCTTTATAAGGGCGTAGGTGTAGCTGCGGACAAAAATGCGGCTGGAAACGCATATGCGAAAGCAGCAAGCAAAGGGAACGCTTATGGTCTTTTCATGCAGGGCGAATGTCATGAGTTTGGCTATGGCGTTGAAAAGAATCTAACAAGTGCATACCGTTGCTATCAGGATGCTGTCAAGAAACAATTTGCAAAGGCGGATGCTGCGGCCAAGCGGATTGCCGAGCCGGCGAGATACTGGGATGAGGCTTTTAAGAAGAAAGATGCCAAGGCCCAATATGCGCTTGCTACTTGCTATTCACGAGGAAATTGCGGCGTCGAAAAGAATGACGTAGAGGCGTTCAAATTGTTCCGTATGTCGGCAGATCAGAAATTTGCTGACGCGCTATTTGAAGTTTCAAAATGCTATGCGAAGGGTATTGGAACGACTCAGAACGATGCGGAGATGAACAAGGCGGTAGTGGCAGCAGCCAAACTCAACCACGCGAAAAGTCTATTCTTCTTGGGCGAACTATGTCAGATTGGACGTTCTGTGAGCAGGAATCTAACTCTTGCGAAGTCGTGTTTTGACAAGGCGGCTAAGGCTGGATTCGCGGAAGGCGCAATTCGTGCAAAGATGATTGAACGGGTTGCAAAGGATTGGGCGAGTGCCGTAGGCGGCGATGCAAATGCCCAGTTTGATCTTGGCGTTTGCTATCGGGACGGAATTGAAATTGCACAAGATCTTGCAGAGGCAAGAAAGTGGTTCGAGAAGGCTGTTGCCCAAGGTCATCATGATGCCGAATATGCACTTGCGGTTGAAAATGAGATTTTGGCAAAAGGTGACGAATCCGCAATTACGAAGAATGTTATTGCGCTGCTGCAAAAGGCGGTTGCGGCAAATCATATCCAGGCCAAAACGATGCTCGGAAAGTTCTTGTACAGTGGCAAGGGAATTGACGAGGACTATGAACGTGCTGTCAAACTTTGGGAGGAAACAGCTGCGGCCGGTGATCTCGAAGCAAAATATTACCTTGCAGATTACTATTATACTGGAAGAGGCATTTTCAATTCAGGGAAGGATCAGGATAAGGCGCTTAAGGTCTGGAATGAAGCGGCAAAAGCCGGTAATGTTTCGTCTATGCTACGGCTCGGAACGCTATATGCCAAGGGATCGGGAATGTTTGGAAGCGGCAAAGACGTCGCCAAGGCAACATTCTATCTCTCTAAGGCAATTGATTCTGGCTCGCGAGACGCAATGAAGGTTCTTGGCGAGATGCTTTTGGATTCTGATTCTGACAAGGAAAAGGCCAAAGGGAAGGAGTGGCTTGAAAAGGCAAAATCCGCTCCTGCAAACACCAATCCCAACCTTAAGTGGTACAGCCAATCCATGATATTGGAGTGAAGCCATGGGTAACAATCTGCACTCTCTGCCAATCTGATATGGAGTGCAGATTGTTGCTGACGCGGAAAAAGGACGTGCCGAGGGTAAGAAGCCCCGTGGGGACACACCCCGTGAAAACATTGTAAATTGAGGGTTCCCGCATTGCGGCGGGGTGCCGGGGCGGACCTGCTAGGTTTCGTGCCCTGAAAAAAGGGCACGAAAAGGGCACCTTCAGGACCCGCCGATTCCAGTCCTTTGCTATCCTATGTCTGCTTTCGCGGGGAGTGTCCCCGCTGAGCGGAAAGGAAAAAACAATGGCAAGGACAAGACGCATAAAGAGCACGGCGGTCGGAACCGCTTACTACCACCTCTTGTCGAGGACGAACGACAATCGGTTCCTGTTCGACGGGGGGAGGGTCAAGACGCAGCTGGTGGACGCACTGAAGCGTGCCGCGGCGTTCTCAGGGGTCGAAATCGACGCCTACGTCGCGATAGATAACCATTTCCACGTCGTCTGCAAGGTGGTGCGCCCCGAGGAGCCCGTCCCCGAGGGCGAACTCATCCGCCGCGTCGCGGCGCTCAAGGGTGGACAGGCGGCTGACGACACTCGGGGTCTCAGACTGGTGCAACGTTCTCGCGGTTCGTCCCGACCTTGCCAGCGAGTTCGAGGCGTCCACCCACGACTGGGCGGCGGACGAGAAGGCGGTTTCGGGGGAAGAAGTGGAGATGATACCCGCATAGGAGTTTTTCAAAGACACGGAGTGATGTCGAGTCCAAGACGTGTCATCCGTCGGCGCGAGCATTCGAGCGTGGCGGCGATGCTGCATTGTCGTGTTCGCGATACTGAAAAATTGGCGGCAATTCAAACGCAAGAAACGGCAAGTTTGCGCCGCGACGGGCGTATCGCCCGTTGCGTACACGCGGCGAATCAAAATAGATCGGAGTGTGTTCCGGTGTCGGAGAGGGTGAGAATCAGTTCGCCTGTAGTCGTGTAGAAATAGAAAAGCACCCAGTCGTTCTCGATGTGGCAGTCGCGAAGTCCCTCAAGGTCGCCGGAAAGCGCATGATCCTTATACTTGGGGGCGAGCGTCTCACCGTTGGCCAGTTTGAGAATGACATCGTTGATCTTGTTGATGTCCTTGCCGCGTTGAATCATCTTCTTAAGACTCTTGCGAAACCGCTTCGACCTGAAAACTCTGTATTTCATGCGAGCAGGAACTCCTTGAGCTTGGCAGGATCGTCACAAAACTGTGCGTCGGGTGAACTCACTTCTTCCTTTGCCTCGTTATATGCGTCCAATATGCGCTGGTGCTTGCTCTTCCTGGCAAGCGCGAAAGGGATGCCGCCCACATCGCGTATCTTGGCCAAAAAGCAGTTGAAGGCAGTCGACATGTTCATGCCGATGTCCTCAAGGATGTCCTCAACATCCGCCTTGAGCTCCGCGTCGGTGCGAAATGTAATGCTTGTCGTCATTGTTTGTACTCCTAATGTACGAAAGATTACGAGCATTGTATCATATATTTCAGATGCGTGCAATATGGTCAGATGCGAGAAGCTTCTCATGGAGGCGATTGAAAACAACATCCTGCGGAATGCCCTTGCCCTTGGCGAATTCGCGGCGGGAGATTTCGATGTCGCGGGAAAGTTCGATTCTGTTGAGGAACTTGTCCAACGACTCGGTTGGTGTCCGATGCCCAATAGGTGGGCGGATTTTGGTATAATCTACGCCGATGAGACGTAGTTTTACACTTGCGGCGGCGG
>OCTX012162441.1_pt1 | contig 10819 bp, 8 predicted proteins | sample 1539691 | NCBI WGS metagenome assembly OCTX01 (sample SAMN02144231, study PRJEB22623) | gut metagenome | biome: sheep rumen | host: Ovis aries | place: New Zealand | reverse complement strand
TACTATTTCTCGGACCTCGTTATACTCTTCTACAGCTAATGCCATTTCTTCTTCGAACTCAAACCTGTCAATGGCATTCAGCTTTCTCGGCAACTCTTTCCTCGTAAGTTCACCATTTAGATAAGCTTTTTCAATACGGTTGTCCTCTTCTTCTTTAGCCTTCAGCTCCGCTGCACGTATTTCCTGCTCTTTTCTCTGTTGCTCCTTCCATGCCTGATGTCCTTTATAACCGCCATGACTTTTCAGTTCCTTTAGATAATCGATGACCTCTAAGCAGATTATGAATAAAAATGCCCAAGGAATATACAAAGGTGAAAAAACAACCTGCAGAACCATATACCACTCGGGTCTCCACGGGTGGCCATGGCTTTTAGAAGAGCAATAATCTTCGTACAGCACTGCTATCCCAATGATATACATTAAGATGCAATAGATTATTAAAACAATTAGCCAAATGCTCATAACTACTTATTATTTTCTTTTCTTACATTGAAAACATTTGATAGAGAGCTCTCATGGCTCTCGCTGCTCCAAAAGTTCCGCTCTTTATTATCTTCTCAATCACTCCAGCCTGCATTAAACTTACTTATTAGTATGGCTTAAGTAAAGGTTAGAAACAATTTCGCTCTAATATAATAATTTGCACTTAATCAAAAAACTCTATCTACTTCTAATCTCTGCTTAACGTGATGACGACATGCAGACATGTCATATTCTTTCACTGTTGTAAATCCAAGGATTCTATAACTGTCCCAGCACTCTGACCACCCGAAATCATATTCTTTAAACATCGAAGAAATGTCGTCACCCTTGCGAACCACAGCATCAACACGACTTCCTCCATTTCCGATACAATATTCTATAGACACTGGATTTTCGTAACATTCTTCTTTCCAAGGACCACTATATGCAATGATTGGAATCCCTTTTTCGGGTGCAGGGATTATCTCATTTTCCCATTTCTTCATAATTATTTCTTTCTTTATCCAATTACCCTCAGGATTTTCAAATGAAGGAATGTAATGATATGCAATAGGATATGTCCAAGAATCTTCTCTACCAATAAATGAATCTCCTTTTTTTAATGCAAGTAGTTCATATTCTATGTCAATACCCTGTCCCAGTCCACAACGAGCGACAAGAAAAAGTCCATTGTTAGGTGCGAATGTTTCCTTAGATAAGATACCAATCCAATAGTCTTGAATGGATACAATCTTTTCTATGTTAAAAGTCAATTCTTTGTTTGCTTCATGGCAAAAAGCAAATATATAATTGTCGCCGTATTTGGGTGAATACATTATATTCGAGATATGCCGGATCTTGACATCATCGTCCTTTTGGTATTTGATCTCATAAACGCCTTGGCGTTCAATTATTTCTTTTATGGATTCATTGTTCATGTCAGGCTGATATTTTACTTATATGAGATTATTATATATTATTCATTGATGATAGAAAACAGAATTGAGAATTAGTCTTCCCATAAGATTTTTCTTTCTTCTATTTTTGCTTCTATCTCTTTTAATGCTATATTTTTCGCCCATTCTTTATCGGTATCATAGCATGCAACATGCCAAGTATCCATTTCCACTCTGCTACAAAGAACCTTTACAGCAGAATGCTTGCCATTAGTAATTTCTTTAATAGAAAAGTCAAATAGATTTAAACATTCATTACTTCCTATAGGAAACTCTTCTATAAACAATTTAGATGCGGCCTCTGCATCATATATATGTGCTTCTCGATCCCAGAATTGTGGATAGATTAATCGCAAATCATATTTTAACTCATACTTGATATTTGCTAAAGCGCCTAAAGCAAAAATACTATTATAGTTACGCACAAAGGTCACAACCATGTATGGCCTTTCACTACTGAATAAAACATCTTTTGTGTTTTTTATTACAATTGCCATTTTATGAAGTTGTTTTTAGAGTTCATCCTTTAATCAATAATACTCTCGCTATCATCATTATGCTTGTCCTTATTCCGCAATACGCATTCTTTACTGGTATTTGCGTAACAATACACACAAAAATGACGACATGTATTATACATACCTATATCCTTACTAATCATGCAGCCGCAGATTTTACGCTGGCCCTTGTCTTTCAGATTCTTTGATTTCTCTGGGATTGGGGGTATCTCACCAAACATGTCACGTTCTGGCAACTTGCCTGTATGGAGATAATATACAAGTTCTTTATCATCTGCGAAGATACGTTTCATCAATTCCCCATCAATACAGCAATTATGTTCTATACCATACATCGAGAGTTCCATATCTTCTGCACACGTAGCCATCTTTAGATTCCACCCTTCCTGTTTCCATATCTCACGCAGTTTCACGAGTCCATCAACGATTTCTATTCGTTGAGCATCAGACATTTCTGCCTTTTCTACATCTTCTTTCGTGAAACATGAGGTTTCTTTGATTAAGTTGTTCTGTACCTTCCGATATGCCTTCACGTCAACGAAGCTGAAAACAAGTTTATCAGTGAAACCTTTCAACTCATTACCAATATGCCAGATACGTGTCAACAGCATACGAGGTGTAAGCTGCGGTGTCACAATGAGAGGGTCAAAACGCCATATCACCCTTTCTTTACCAATTAATTTCGACAGTTTCTTGAATGTGTCTATGCGTTTAACCACTGACGGAACATTGGGTTCAAACCCTTCTTGTAGATAGTCGTTCAAAGTGACCTGAAAATAGTAATGTATCCCTCGTTTGTCAAGTTCAGGAAGGTATGGAATAATAGGCTCAGGATTCTTAGTCCAAAACACCACAACCTTGCAATTATTGAACGAAATATACATTGGCTGTTGGTTAAACGGATTGTACCACACACAATACCCTTTAGCCAAGCGGTTGAAAAACCACTTGGCATAAAAGGCTGGTATGTCCGTAGAACGGCTGGCAGAGATTATAACTGGTGCTGTCGCTTCTACCTGTCTGCCGTCATCAGTTGTAATATACGTTTTATCTGCTGACATAAATGCTCTGTAAATAATTTACGATTTTCTCAATAGGAATATTCCTATAAATATCAGCAAGCCACATTATTTTGTCGTTTGTTGGATGCAACTTGTTTTCCAAGTATTTCTTCAGTCTTTCAATAACTTTCTCGTTTGATTTGTCGTAACTAGCATAAATACCCCTTTGTTTCCCTTTCTTTTGGTCTTCATACCACTCATTGTGATTATCCACAAACCATTCCATATCAACAATGAAACGTTTCTTCGCTTTATCGTCAATTATCATATTTGCGCATACGGGAATCCATCTATTATCAGTTAGGACAGGTCTCGAAGTCGGTTGTATTGCAGTTTCATTTGTTGAAGATGAAGTTGCTTCTCTCACTGAGGAATTCGAGTCAACAAGTTCGGCAATTCGTTTATATGCCGAATCTGACGGTTTTAAGAAATTATCCAAAATGTAAAGGAATGCCTTGGGATCCTGTCGCTTTGCTTCTAGCTCTATTGCGGCATCTACTTTATCCTTTTGCCCTTTAAGTGCTTCTTTCCCTATAATTCTATAAATTTTTGAACGAAACTCTTCTGGGGTATATTGAGTAGTATCATGCTCAAAATCTGCACTCTCTAAAGCCTTATATGCTTTTGTTCTTTTAATGTTTGGGAAACTATCTAAAATGTACATGAAGGCCTTGGGACTTTGCACAGCAACCTCTAGTTCTAGTGCTTGACTCACAGCACTAATCACCTGTGTTTGTTTGGATGGTTTAGTTTCTATCTTGCTAATATTTCCCATGATGGTTGATCCAATGCTGCTTTCACGAATTTCGAAAGAATTAGATTGCGTTGGGAATTCCGCATTTGAGATACTAACACCAAACAACTGCTGATAAACATTCAGAACAAAACTCTTATAATAGTCTCTATCTCCATTTATTAGCGTAGAAGTAAACGTTTTAGGCAAAGAAGCAAAACCACGTGTTGCGCCATACAAGCCGAATGCCAGACGGTAGTTGTTAAATCCGCATTGTACGAGATATTCAGACAGTCGATCTATATTGTCACCCTTTTGGCAGAACGCCGCAAAGGAGTTTAATACATCATTGTCTATTGAATACAAGTCAAAAGCGGAACTCTCCTGCAGATGGCTCAACAGGGCATTAATATAATTAGCCCATTTGGAGTCATTCCATTTATCTCCTAATATCCGTTGGAGGATTTTACCTCCATTGTAGGCAATTGCCAAGGGTTCGTCAATCCCATTCTCGTTCTTTACAGCTTCATACTCATTGCCTATTTGAGAATTGAGCAAACTGTCATAGAATTCGGGGTTAACAGTTTTGTCGAGCACATTCACGCTGCCATCATGGCTAATTCGGACGAGTTCTTTGACTTCATTCTTCTGGCCTTCGGATATGCTCCTAAGTTCTATCTTCCTTACAACAGAATTCAAGCTATCTATGGCAGTATTATATGATTCAGGAGAATAAAACTCCACACACCTCCACAAGTCGTTGGCATCGTATACTCTTCTCAAATGCAGTTTTGAGCAGAATTCCGTATAGATATCAAGTGATTCCAACAAAGCAATAACGTCTTGTTTCTCCAATTTCAAGGGGTTTCTACTAAGCCGCATATCTATGATATTGGCATTATAGAGGGCATCTTCATCAATAGAAGAATAAATGCGGTTAAAATCTTTGATGTCTTTTGTTAGGGATTCATCTTGCAAATCAGAAGGTGTATGCGTTGGTGAATTTACGATAGCAGAAAGTGTATTACGCATCCTTCTAGCCAGCGACTTCAATTCTGCCACATCCGAACTAACGGTCATGTTGGCCCCAATTAAATAGCAATAAACAAATCCTCTAATACGGTCTATCTTCCTGTCTTGTTCTATATTTGATATGTCAGCGTCTATCTCTGTTGGCAAATAAGAAGAATCCCATTCGAACTCATCACTGTCATTCTTTGTAAAGAGGTCTTTGACATTGTCAAAGAAACCTCTCTTCGTCTGAGGTTTGACAACAAGGTTTGCGCTATAAAGTTTCTCGAACTTGTTTTCTATACTTTGAGCAGCCTTGGTTAATACGCCTTGCCGTTCCACATAACTATCGAAGTAAATCTTGGTATGAAAAGGATTCAGATATATCGTGGAAGCAGAAACATATACTTCAACTCCAGAATTGGTGCCTTGTTTCGTGATAATTCCGGAAGGATAATCATCACTATCAATTTCAATAACCATCGGATAATTCTCAATTTCTGAATCCTCCACATCATACCGAGGATATTTGGAATAGAGAAGAACCACACCGTCGAGGCTGTTGGCTTCGACAGGATAAAACCTCTTGTTACCGAATCCTCTTCTTTGGTAGAATACCTTAGGAGAAATAGATTCAGTAGAGAATATATTGTTGAAATTCAACGTGCATGTTGGAATATATAACTTCATGATGCTAAAAAATTAGAGTTTAAGTTTAGGACCGGCTACAACAAGAGATGTGTCGTACAAATCTCTTGGTACATCATCGAATAAACTTGAAAGATTGCCAGAGTGCAATATATATAAAGATTGGTATGTACGTGTAACTGCAACATAAAGCGGATTTCTGTTGTCATCATCTTCAACTGTACAATCAGGTAAAAAAACATTTTCAAATTGAAGACCTTTAGAACTATGATAAGTCATCAATTTGGGATTGTCCGATGTAAAATCCAAATCCATATGTTTTCCAAATTTAGCTTCTACATTTAGACCATGTTCTTGAAAGTAGTTGTACGCCTCTTCAACTTCATCATTTTGCCTAAAAAGAATACCGACATCTTCCATGTGTTTGTTCTGAATCAATTCTATAATAGCGTCGTATTGTTTTTCGACAGTTGGATATTCAAGGATTTTAGGCTTTTCCGTGCCTTCTACTGTACAACGTTCTTCTAGTTCATCATTTTCAGAATTAATGTACTGGGCAACGCGTGCTATCTTTTTGGGAAGGCGATGATTAAAGACCAACTGCTCAACTGGGAATTTTGTGAAATACTGTATGTCTTCCATTGATACAGTTTTCTTATCTTGGATAAATGTATATAACTGTTGAGCAGAGTCGCCATATAGCAATAATGCTTTTCTTGCTTTCGACTTAAATAACTCAATATCCTCTTTCGAAAAGTCCTGCGCTTCATCAACAATAATATAGTCTGCGCTAGGGCATCCTGCACGATTTACCCAATGCCAATGATAATCTACATTACGTTGTGAAATCCCCACCTCTTTAATTCCGTCAGCCATATATTGCATTAGAGCTTTGGTAAATACAATATACATATATGATCCACGATGCTCATCTTGGATTTGTTTCGCTTTCCACAAAGCCAAAATGGATTTTCCACTCCCAGCACAGCCCTTAACAATATAAGAGTTGTCTGTTTTCTTATTGATTACCTTAACTTGATAGTCGTCAAGTTCTGAGTCTTTTACATAAAAACTTCTTTTTGCCATAGAATTATAGTTTTATGTTATTATGTTATATGAATCAATTACTTTGGTTCCTTCATATGATTTCGGGCATAATGATGATTCTTCATTTTGCTTATATTTCTGAGGATGAATTATATGAGAATAACCTTTTAGTAATGTATTGTCTGGAATAAAAATGTCTTTAGTATCCTTCTTACAAATAATACGATAACAAACTCTGCTCTCATCACCACTTTTTCTGGAGTGACTAACATTAAATGTTTGTTGCATAAAACATGCTTCCCTGCAATCGCACCAATTGTTGCATGCTAATGGAAGAAGTGTTGCATAGTCTTTATGACACGACACGAAGCTATTAAGACCTTGGGTCATGAGTTGCGGATAGAAAAGGTTTGAATGTTCATCTTTCGTCGTAACATCTAATATATAAAAGAGGCCATCTTCAGCTAAAAGCTTCGATAAGTTTTCGACTATTGTATAATAGCAATTTCCTTTAATTATTTTTCTCGATATAAGCTCGCAAGCCATCTTGCTATTCAAAATAAAATGGCAAGCAGGCAAATCAGAAATTTGCAAATCATTTTTGCTTTGAATCGTCTTCTCTACACATGAGAGTGAAATATTATGTCGTACATTAGAGGACAAAACGTCAACCAATTCTTTCAGAGCAATAATAGCCTCATGATTACCATCTATTGCAATAATATTTATTGTTTTACACTCTGGCAAATGTTTTGACAGGGAGACCACCAACCCAATTAACTCTCCACCTGTACCACATCCAAAGTCAAGGATATTTATTTCTGGTAGTTGTTTCAAGACTTCCAGATATCGACGAGATTTGAACAAATCATCAAATATACAAAAAGATTCTGCATAACTCCGAGGAAAGTATGTTCCTAAATATACTTTAATATCTTCAGAGTCTGTGTCTAAATTGTATTCAAACTTTTTGTATTCTGGAGAATATATAGCTCCGAGATGATTGAATAAAGCAAGATCAAGCCAATGAGGAATAATTGTTTTAGATTTATGGAACTTAACGGAACCATTATCTGAGGCTAAATAATCCAATTTTTCACAAACGATTTCAGACCGTTCGGTATTCTCTTGCAACTCATCTATCGTATCACCATCTTGCCAACAAATAACATCAGGGTTAATTGCTTTTACTTCTTGATTAATAAATTTGCTGAGTTTTAAGCAATGAGTTCCAATCCCTGTTGACTCTACCTTAACCAAATACTTTTTATGGATAGTAATGCCATAATTTGCAAGTTTAGATTGTGAAGAGATACCATCCCAAACAGTAACAACTGCATCAGATAGTTTTAAGACTGAAGATAGTATTTGTTTAACAAAACCTTTAAGAGCTGTTCCTTCTTCGGTTTGCACTTCTTGTTCTTTGACAGCATCCCTTTCTTGAAGGACCATATGCTCTTGCTTGTCATCTTGTTTTATTTCTGGTTGTTGTGTCAAAATATGAGAATGTCCTTCGTATGTTTTAATATCTTCAAAAACTGATAGTTGCTCTGGAGGAGTTGTTGGCTTATCATAATTGGCATTGCTGAACTCTGCCAAATAGAAAGAGTTGAGATTCAATAATTCTGCAAGATTCACGATTCCTAAGGGATCAAGATCTGTATGGGGACAAGTAATATCGTCCAGTTTCTCTATGAAATGTTCGTTGTCAGTTATATGAAGCCAAGATTTTGTAGTGGCGCAGAGCTGGTTCTCCAACTTAATGGGCTGATTAAATATCACCAAAGTCGGTATATCTTTTATGTTCTTACTTTCCACTCCTAATACCTTGAGTTCTTTTTTGACAATTGAGTGATTAATTCTTGCTTGTTGTAATACGGTCTTACGAGAACCTCCTTTAATGGTTTTTCCATCGCATTTCCATTCGCCGTTCTCTGAAGCAACAACAGCTCCGCCATAGTTCTTGAATTCGATAGCGATAATAGCGTCTTTCTTTATGAATAGAGCATCTAGTTCACATCCTATGTTATAGTTACCAGCAAACACGCAGAAATCGTTCGAGTTTTCGTAGTGAGCTTTTAATTGCTCACAAAGAAAACGGAACTGTTCTCTTTCTGCTGTATTGTCGTAATTTCCGACCCTAAATGCTAATAAACCTCCCATCGTTAGTTCCTTTGTATTGTGAACGCTATTAATATGACGATATTATGATGTGACAAATTTTAAGTTTTCAATTGGCTAGAAGATTCCTCCAATCTCCGGTTTTTAATGATATCTGCCATCTATTGATGATAATAGACAAAAACCATCTTTTCCTTCTCTTCAGATTTCTATCCGCAAAAATATAAAAAAAACTCGAATACTCCACAAATGAAGCAGATTATTTTGAGAAAGTATTATTGCAATGCCTCACCAACGAAGAAATCCGTATGTATCGGGCAAGGCAGAGCATCGTTTTTACCAACATAGTAGTATTATGTAATTTGACTATGAGGTTGGATCTATCCATTCGATTGTCTTTAATCTATGCATATTTACATACTAACATGACTGGGATTCTTAATCCCATGAACATGTTTTCTTTATTAGCATCACTTGGATTAAAGGAATTATATATATTACAAGCACAGTATTTATAATTCCCTTCACCATCGTCTTTTAACCAAAAACCAAAGGTTTTTTGATAGCATGTGGTCATTTCGATAGTTATATATCTAATAATAATTGAATTACCATTTATACCTCTAAATTCTATACCATCATCATTGCTGGTTACCAAACATTCATTACATAGCTCTTCATATTGCTCTACTGTCGGGATATTTTTTCTTGAAGCTTCAACGTATGTTAGCATATTATAGTCTGAATTATCCATCAAATAATCTGATGACCATCTTGTTCCACTTGGCAGTCCCAAATCAACATACACAACATCTGTTTCACTAGTCTCGATATCTTCTTTGAGGGAAATATCTAGAAACTGCATACCATCGTTATAACCATCTACATAAGCTTGTTCAATTGCTGATGTGATTGCTTCTAATGCCTTTCCTTTGGCATATTCCTTTGCTTTTTCTGTAATATTCATAATCTTAAATGTTTAAGTTTATATTCATTTATAATAGTTGTTTCTGCATAACTCTATTTTCGTAATAACCATTCAATGAGTTTTATATATAGTTCGTCCATTATCTTAAATACCATAGTAAAGCTGCTAGTGGCCATCACAGGATTACCCTCTTCATTTGACAAAGGATGGAGGTTGGCCAGCTCTTTAAAAACAGACCTCTGCCGACTTGATGACATCTATGTAATTTGATACTATTGGGTATGGCATTTTTGTATAGCTATAAAGAAAGAGAAATTGGATACTATTGGAAGATCATGAGAACTATATTTATCAGCTACATCACTCCAAGTTGTAGCGTCATTTAAATACATATTACTAAATTCAGAACCTACATATAAATAATCATTAAAAAAAATGTGGCAGCGCTCTAAAACGATATTGAAATATGCTTCGACAACAGAATGGTATAATTCATTGGATAATCCGCTTTGGTTCTTAATTTCTTCGCTATTCACAAAATAATTATGGATATCACACAAGTCTGTCATTAAATGTCCATGGGGACACATACTATCACTCTCCTCGTATTTATCAAATGCAGGTAAACACTGAGAGGTCATTTTTTCTTTCAGTTGCTTGATTCGATTCCGATTCTTGATTATCTCTATGAAGGATACCATATCCGAGTAGCTAATAGATTTTTCCAGATTTTTAGTTGAAATAAATTCCTTCGTTTTCTCGCCAAGGCATAAAGTAAACTTTCTGCTCTTCTGGCTCAATGAAAACGTTCTGCAAATATAGTCTTTTTCCTCCTATTTTCCAAAGATAATTCTGAAAAAGTTTACGAAGAATGCTTTCACAAGCCTTGTGGAAAGGCTGTGTGCGATAAGCAAAGTAAGTGATGCTGAAATAAGCAACCGATTCCTATTTGCAGCAAACGGTTCCGTTATGAGTGGAACCGATTCAACTATTCTACTTCTCTTATTAGCCCCATGTTATTTTATTTTCAATAGATAGTTCCATCATTACAATATTACTTGTCTGGAAAAGTGTACACATATTATTTTCTTCAAGTTTTCGAATACTATCTCACAAATTATTTGTACCTTTGCAGGCAAATCTCAGATACTATGTATTACATTTGGACAGACGAGAGTGATTCTTCAGGTAAATTTTATGCCAATTTCTATGGTGGCATACTTATACAGTCGGTGCATTACGAAGAGGTGCTCCAACGACTATCTGCTGTTGCTAAAGAAGTGGGAATCGAAAATGAGGAGATTAAATGGCAGAAAGTGAACGACTATACAGAA
>OCTX014521348.1_pt1 | contig 10820 bp, 9 predicted proteins | sample 1539691 | NCBI WGS metagenome assembly OCTX01 (sample SAMN02144231, study PRJEB22623) | gut metagenome | biome: sheep rumen | host: Ovis aries | place: New Zealand | reverse complement strand
GATATGGTCGTCATGGACCTTGACGGCAACAAGGTGGAAGGAAGATACAATCCGTCCGTAGATACAGCCACGCATATCGAGATCTACAAGGCATTCAAGGAAGTGGGCGGCATCGTTCATACACATTCTCCCTGGGCCGCCGCATGGGCGCAGGCAGAGCGTGAGATCCCCTGCTACGGCACCACACAGGCAGACTATTTCTACGGAAAAGTTCCCTGCTGCCGCGTTCTGACCAAGGAAGAGATCGAAGGCGATTATGAAAAGAACCAGGGCCTTGCCATTGTTGAGCTGTTCGAAAAAGAAGGCCTGAATCCCATGTATTATCCCGGCGTTGTCTGTGCCCACCACGGTCCCTTCACATGGGGCAAGGATGCAGACCAGGCTGTTTATCACGCCGTTGTTCTTGAGGAAGTGGCAAAGATGAGCGCATGGACAGAGCTGGTCAATCCCCAGGCTGTTCCCGCTCCCCAGTATATGCTGGACAAGCACTTCCTGCGCAAGCACGGCGCCAATGCCTACTACGGCCAGGGTGACCACTAAGTAAAGATGCAGCCGCTGTGCAGAAGGATGCGTTTTTCTGTGCAGCAAGTTGGACTGGCCCGGCGTTGCCCCTTTCCCTGCACTGTGGCAGAATGAAGGCGGACCGGGACAGCAGAGCCGGTTTTATGCAGAGACCGGTATCTGCATAAATACAAATCCTGCTTCAGAGACTTATCAGACAAGCACCAGGCAGGTGCCGCAGTCACATGCGGCAGAAAGGGAAAATATGACTATTCAGGAATTAAAAAAGATGGCTAATGAGGTCCGCAAGGGCATCCTCATTTCAACCCATGCCGCCAAAGCAGGACATCCCGGCGGATCCCTGTCCGCAGCAGATGTCTTTACCTATCTCTATTTCGAAGAGATGAACATTGATCCGAAGAATCCCAAGGATCCCGACCGTGACCGCTTCGTCCTTTCCAAGGGCCACACAGCTCCCGGCCTTTATGCCGCACTGGCCAACAGAGGCTATTTCCCTGTGGACTGGCTGCCGACCCTGCGCCACACAGGCTCCGACCTTCAGGGACATCCCTGCATGCAGCATACTCCCGGTATCGATCAGAACACCGGATCCCTGGGCCAGGGCATTTCCTCAGCCGTAGGCATGGCTCTCTATGCAAAGATGAATAACAAGTCCTACCGTACCTATACCCTTCTGGGCGACGGCGAGATCGAGGAAGGCATGGTATGGGAAGCCGCCATGTTCGCAGGCTACCGCAAGCTGGACAACCTCTGCGTGATCGTTGACAACAACAACCTGCAGATCGATGGTCCCATCACCGAAGTCTGCAGCCCCTATCCCATCGACAAGAAGTTTGAAGCCTTCAACTTCCATGTCATCAACGTGGCAGACGGCAACGACATGGAGCAGCTGGCTGCAGCCTTCAAGGAAGCAAGAGAGTTCAAGGGCGCTCCTTCCGCCATCATCATGAAGACCCTTAAGGGCAAGGGCGTATCCTTCATGGAGAACCAGGTATCCTGGCACGGCGTGGCACCCAATGACGAGCAGTTCGCGATCGGTATGGCAGATCTGGAGAAGATCGGGGAGGCATTATGACAAACGTAAAGAAAGTTGCTACAAGAGAAAGCTACGGCAAGGCCCTGGCTGAACTCGGTAATGAATTAGAGAATCTGGTAGTCCTGGATGCCGACCTGGCCGGTGCAACAAAGACCGGTATCTTCAAGAAGGCATTCCCCGACAGATTCATCGACTGCGGTATCGCAGAGTGCGATATGATGGGCATTGCGGCCGGCATGGCCACCTGCGGCGCCATCCCTTTCGCTTCCACCTTTGCCATGTTCGCATCCGGCAGAGCATTTGAGATCGTCCGCAACTCCATCGGATATCCTCATCTGAACGTCAAGATCGGTGCGACCCATGCAGGCATCTCCGTCGGTGAAGACGGCGCATCCCACCAGTGCAACGAAGACCTGGCCCTGATGCGGACCATCCCCGGCATGACCATCATCAATCCTTCCGACGACGTAGAAGCCAGGGCAGCCGTGAGGGCAGCCGCCACCACAGAAGGCCCCTTCTATCTGCGTTTCGGACGTTTCGCTGTTCCGGTCATCAATGACAGACCTGACTACAAGTTCGAGATCGGCAAGGGCGTCCTGCTCCGCGAGGGCACTGACGTGACCATCGTTGCCACAGGCCTGTGCGTAGCAGCGGCTCTGGATGCAGCAGATATGCTGGCAGCTGACGGCATCTCCGCCGAAGTCATCAACATCCATACCATCAAGCCTCTGGACAAGGATCTGATCGCCGCTTCCGCAAAGAAGACAGGCAAAGTCGTCACCGCAGAAGAGCACTCCATCATCGGCGGCCTTGGCGGCGCAGTCTGCGAAGCTCTTTCCGAGACCGTTCCCACCCCTGTCCTCCGGATCGGCGTAAAGGACGTATTCGGCGAGTCCGGTCCCGCAGCTGAGCTCCTTCACAAGTACCAGCTGGACGGCGAAGGCATCTATAATCAGGTCAAGGCCTGGATGTAAGTCGGGAGAATAAAGCTATGATGAAGAAACTGGCCATCGGCAACGATCACGTTGCCATTGACATGAAGAACGAACTGAAAGCCTATCTGGAAGGAAAAGGCTATGAAATCGTGAATGTCGGCACGGATGTGGCCTCAAAAAGCTTTGATTACGCCATCAGCGGCTACAAAGTAGCCAGAATGGTAGCGGACGGCGAAGTGGACGGCGGCATCCTGATCTGCGGCACTGGCGTGGGGATTTCCCTTTCCGCCAACAAGGTGAACGGGATCCGCTGCTGCGTATGCTCCGAGCCTTATTCCGCAAAGCTTTCCAAGATGCACAACAACTCCAACATCATCGCTTTCGGCGCCCGTGTCATCGGCGTGGAAATGGCCAAGATGATCTGCGACGAGTGGCTGAATGCAGAATTCGAAGGCGGCCGTCATCAGAGAAGGGTGAACCAGATCATGGAGATCCAGGACACCCAGAACCTGGTCATTCCCGAATAATTCCACTGGAAATTCAGAAAAACAGCAGTGCCGGGGGAGGATTCCTCCGGCACTTTTTATGCCCCGCACCTCTCCTGTTTACTTTTTCTTTTTGCAAAGTGCACAGACGGGATGTACGATTTGTACAATACTGACAAATATCATCAAGCGATTTGATTAAATTTAATCATATGAAAAAGCTGCCATTCATGATACTATACTTCTCGGACAAATGCTTTGAAGAGGAGTAGTAGGATCCGATAAAGGTTTCAGAGACCTGCCGGGCGGTGCGAGGCAGGACCCATGCGAATCTGAACTGGCCTCAGAGCAGACTGCCCCAAGAGCGGCCGGAAAGCAGGCCGCCTGCGTAAGGCAGTACGGAGATCCACCGTTACCGGGATGCAGCATGATAGTGCTGAGAGAGTGCGCGCCCCCGGGCGTGAAGTAGAGTGGTACCGCGAAAGAAAATTCTTCCGTCTCTATGCCTGTTTATTCAGGATAGGGGCATTTTTTATGCCCTTGTCCATTCCAATATTACATAAGTGGAGGAGAACTATGAACCCGAAAAAGTACAAGAAACTGTATTACATGCCCCCGGTATGCACCTATGACTGGGTCACAAAAGACGATGTGGATCACGCGCCTGTATGGTGTTCCGTGGATCTGCGCGACGGCAACCAGGCCCTGATCGAGCCCATGAGCCTGGAAGAAAAGCTGGAGTTTTTTGAGATGCTGGTCAGGGTCGGTTTCAAGGAAATCGAAGTCGGATTCCCCGCAGCCTCCGAAACGGAATTCAATTTCATGCGCGCTCTGATCGAGCGGAACATGATCCCCGAGGACGTAACGGTCCAGGTACTGACCCAGGCCCGTCCCCATATCATCCGCAAGACCTTTGAAGCCGTCAAGGGCGCTCCCCACGCCATCGTCCATGTCTACAATTCCACTTCCGTGGCCCAGAGAGAGATGGTCTTTAAGAAAAATAAGGAAGAGATCAAGCAGATCGCCGTGGACGGCGCACAGCTCCTGCAGGATCTGGCCCAGGAGACAGAGGGCGACTTCGCCTTCGAATACAGCCCTGAGTCTTTCCACGGCACGGAGCCCGAGTATGCTCTGGAGGTCTGCAACGCCGTCATCGATATCTGGAGACCCACCGAGACCGGCCGCAAGGTCATCATCAACATTCCCGATACAGTGGAAGCGGCCATGCCCCATGTCTTCGCCACCCAGGTGGAATATATTTCCAAGAACCTTCACGAGAGAGACCATGTGGTCCTTTCCCTCCATCCCCACAATGACAGGGGCACCGGCGTAGCCGTGGCCGAGCTGGGCATGCTGGCAGGAGCGGACCGGATCGAGGGGACCCTTTTCGGCAACGGCGAGAGGACCGGCAACGTGGATATCGTGACCATCGCCATGAACATGTACTCCCACGGCATCGATCCCGGGCTGGATTTCTCCAACATGCCCCAGATCCGTGAAGTCTACGAGAGACTGACCGGTATGAGCGTCCATGCAAGGCAGCCCTATGCGGGCGACCTGGTCTTCACTGCCTTCTCCGGCTCCCACCAGGATGCCATCGCCAAGGGCATGGCCATCACGGAGCAGGATCCCGAGGGCAAGTGGCAGGTCCCTTACCTTCCCATCGATCCCGTGGATGTGGCCCGGACCTACGATTCCGACGTCATCCGCATCAACTCCCAGTCCGGCAAGGGCGGCGTCAACTATATCCTGGAGAGGAACTTCGGCATCTCCCTGCCCAAGGCCATGCGGGAAGAAGTGGGCTATCTGGTCAAGCATGTATCCGACGAGGAGCATAAGGAGCTGTCTCCTCAGTGGGTCTATGAGATCTTTGAGTCCAGCTATATCGAGCATACCCCTTACTTCACCATTCCCGAGGTCCATTTCCGCCAGGTAGACGGCATTATGGCCGAGTCCACCATTCAGATCGGCGACAAGAAGACCATCGTGGATGCGGGCGGCAACGGCCGTCTGGATGCGGTCTCCAACACCATCAAGCAGTTCTTCGGCGTCAGCTACGAGCTTTCCAGCTATGAAGAGCACGCTCTGACCAAGGGATCCTCCTCCAAGGCCATCGCCTTTGTATGCATTACCTGCCAGGGGGCTACTTACTGGGGCGTCGGCATCGACGAGGATATCATCAAGGCCTCCATCCATGCCCTTGCTGTCTGCGTCAACAAGCTTCCTCAGGTGGCGGCTGGCAACAGACAGGGAGATGACAGACTGACAGCTATCCTCAACTATATCCAGGCCAACTACCAGAAGGTGACCCTGGAGGACGTGGCGGAGGAATTCCATCTGTCGGCGCCGTATGTATCCAAATATATCAAGTCCAAGTCCGGCAAGACCTTCGGAGAGCAGGTCACCAACATCCGCATGAAGAGGGCCAGGACCCTGCTCAGGAACGGCAATATGACCGTTGAGAACATCGCCTACGCCGTAGGCTATCAGAACGTGGAACATTTTACACGGCAGTTCCGCAAGAAATATGAGATGACGCCCATCGAATACCGCGAGAGCCGCCGCTGACAGAGGCATTTATGATCATAAAACAGGATTTTAACTACAGTCCCAAGGGAAAGAACCGCCCTCTTCATATCTACCTTCCGGATGATTATGAAGAGAGCGGGGCCTCTTACCCTGTCATGTACTTCTTTGACGGACACAATTTATTTTTTAACGAGGACGCGACTTACGGAAAATCCTGGGGCCTGAAGGAATTTCTGGACGGCTGGAACAGGAAGCTCATCGTGATCGGCATCGAATGCGGCCACGAGGGCGAGGAGAGGATGGCAGAATACATGCCCTATCCCAGCAGCCTGGCCTTTTTCAGGGGCCTGGGGCCGGTCATGGGCCGTGAGACCATGGACTGGATCGTCGGTGAGGTCAAGCCCTGGGCCGACAGGACCTTCCGCACCCTGCCCGGGAGAGAGACCACAGGGATCGGCGGGTCCAGCATGGGCGGCCTGATGAGCCTGTATGCGGCCTATCGCTACAACCGGTATTTCTCCAAAGCTGCCTGCGTTTCCAGCTCCATAGGCTTCTGCCAGGCAAAGGTCTATAAGGACCTGGAGGGAAGCTTCGTGGATCCGTCCACCCGGGTATATCTTTCCTGGGGGACCTGTGAAGCCCCGGGAGTAAAAGACATCCACAGCCAGGACCGCTCCAGCGGGACCTATCGCAGGAACAGAGCCGTTGCCAACAAGCTGGAAGGCAAAGGCGCATCCGTTCTTCTCCACTGCCAGGTGGAGGGAAGGCACTGCGAGGCTGACTGGGAAAAGCAGCTGCCCCTTTTCATGAACTGGCTCTGGGAAGAGTAAAAAGCGGAGAACAGAATAAGAGAAATGAAAAAAGGATCCGGGAGCAATCCCGAATCCTTTTTTTGAGCTTAATGGGTCACCGCTCCAGCGGGACCGAAACGGCGGTGATGGCGACGCCTGCGATGGCACAGATGGCTACTACGGCGATGATCATTTTCTGCATAAAGATTCCTCCTTCTGCTGCACTGCGGACAGTATTTCTATTCACTGACAGTATAGCAGATACTGAGCCCCGTGAAAGAAAGGATATGGATGTTTCACATTTTTTCCGGGAAAGATCCTCCGTGAACAAAGAGTTCGCTGCGCAGCATCATGCGGATCAGATCGGAAAAACGTTCGGCCATAGCCTCTTCTGAAAGCTGATCCCTCTTGAGCGCGTTGAAGAAGCCCAGCATGCAGGTGCACAGAATAGAGGAAGTCTCCTTCAGGCTGAAGTAAGGGCGCAGCTGGTCCGAAAAATCCTTAAGGAGCGATTCCGTATAATCCCGGATGTTCCGGTAATAACGTACATTCAGGTTGCGGTCGGCTTCCGCCACCGTGTGGGAGAACACCTCCTGGTTGGAATAATACATATGTATGATGGACATATAGAAGGACAGGAAAATGTCCAGGGGGGCGCTTTCGTCGCCGATCTTTTCCTTATAGGAAGCGATCACCGAGTCCCAGAGATCGTCAAAAAAGTCGTCCAGGAGCATGTATTTGTCATCATAGTAGATGTAGAAAGTGACCCGGCTGATGCCGGCTGCCTGACAGATCTGTGTCACTGTGATCTGCTCGACAGATGTTTCGCGCATCAGGTCAAACATGACTTTCTTGCATTCTTTTCTGATATCTCTTTTGGATGATCTGCTCATTTTTTTCCTCCAGACAGTTTAGTCAGTCGTTGTGGAAACAGGAAACGCTGGCCAATCCATAAAGCAAGTCATAAATAAAAAGGATAAATGTAATGGATAAATGTAATTTAATATTTAAATAGCCGTAAAATTGTTTCCTCTAAACTATATCAGAAAAAATGGCATATGAATAGGTTACTTTGCACAACAAAGTGTTAAATTATCGACAGAAAAATTTGCAATAATATTGCAATATTCAGCATTCCTGCCTAGTTGAAAGCAGAATTCTGTCATTATTGAACTGCCTGCCGGCTCCGGCCGCGAAATGCTCCAGAAGGTCACCTACCGTCATATTTTCTCTTTCGCTGCCCGAGACGTCGAAAACAATGCGGCCGTCGCTCATCATAATGGTGCGGTTTCCCATCTCCAGGGCCTGGTTCATGTTGTGGGTGACCATGAGGCAGCTGATATGGCGCTTCTTTATGATCTGGTCCGTCAGGGCCAGCACCTTGGCGGCCGTGCCGGGATCCAGGGCAGCCGTATGCTCGTCCAGCATGAGGAGCTTGGGAGTGACCATGGTGGCCATCAGAAGGGTCAGGGCCTGCCTCTGGCCGCCGGATAAAAGACCTACGGGACTGGACATGCGGTCCTCCAGACCCATGCCCAGCAGGGAAAGATGCTCCCGGAACATGGCTTTTTCCCGTCTGGAGACCCGGCTGAAGATGCCCTGGCGGAAGCGGGAAGAGCGAAGATAGGCCACGGCCAGGTTTTCCTCGATGGTCATGCCGGGGGCAGTGCCCATGAGGGGATCCTGGAAAAGGCGGCCTATATAGCGAGACCGTTTGTGCTCGGGGACATAGGTGATATCTTCACCGTCCAGTTCGATATAGCCCTCGTCGCAGTAGAAGGAGCCGGCGATGGCGTTGAACATGGTGGACTTTCCGGCGCCGTTGGAGCCTACGATGGTGCAGAAATCCCCGTCCATCAGTTCCAGCGTCAGGTAATCCAGGGCTTTCTTTTCATTGACGGTCCCGGGATGAAAGGTCTTGGAGATATCTTCAATTTTCAGCATCTTTCTCACCTCCCCTTACGACTTTTCTGCGGGTATAGACCGCGGCGGCCTTTCTGGCGTGGAATCCCACCATTTTTCTGGCCTCCGGCGCTGCGATGGCCACACATACGATGACGGCGGAGACCAGCTTGAAGGCTTCTGTGGGGACATTGAGGCGCAGGGCGATGGAAATGATCATGCGGTAGAGGCAGGAGCCCAGAACGACGCAGAAGATCCGGAGGGTCATTCTGCGCCTGCCGGAGATGGTCTCGCCAATGACCAGAGAAGCCAGGGCCACCGTGACCATGCCGGTGCCCAGATTGATGTCGCAGGTCTTGTTGTACTGGCCGATCAGGCATCCGGCCAGGCCCGTCAGGGAATTGGACAGGCACAGTCCCGCCGTGATCATGACGGCCGGGTTGATGGAGGAGGCCCGGACCATGGCCATGCTGTCGCCGGTGGCCCGGATGGACAGGCCCAGCCTGGTGCTGAGGAACCAGCGGATGATCAGGCAGAGCAGCGTCAGGATGACAAAGAGCAGGATCAGGCTGGACCAGTCGTGCCAGAAATCCGAAGGGGAAAGGCCCCCGAACATGGAAAAGATGGTATCGGTCCCGAAGATCGACACGTTGGACGAGAAGCCCATGACCGCCAGGTTGATGGTATAGAGGCCGGTATTGACAATGATGCCGGCCAGGATGCTCTGGACCCCGAACCGGGTCTGCAGAGTGGCCGTAACAAAGCCCGAGCAGACCCCGGCGCCCATGGCCAGGGGAATGGCCAGGAGGGGGTGGCCCGCAATGGTGACCACCGCTCCTACGGCGCAGCCCAGGGTATAGCATCCGTCGGTGGACAGATCACAGACATTCAGAATACTGAAGCTCATAAACAGTGACAGTGCCACCAGTGAATAGATCAGGCCCACCTCCAGGGCGGTCCTTACGATTCCCGCTGTAAGAAAACCCATGACATCCTCCGGACAATTGAATGATTACTGTTCAAAATTCTGCTGTGTGGCAGTTTCGACGATCTGTGTGACATAGGGGGCAAAGGCCTCTTTGACCGCTTCCATGTCCAGACCCAGAGCGGCACAGGTATCGGTGTTGATGGTGGCGATGCCGTTCTCAAAGGTACGTACGGACAGGGAAGCTGTGTCGGCGCCGCCCTTCAGGATCTCATCGATCATCTTTGCGGTCTCTCTGCCCAGCTGTGCATAGTCCACGCCGAAGCCGCAGAAGGCTCCGTTGAGAGCAAAGGAATCGGCCCCTGCGTAGTGGGGGATGCCGGCGTCGGAGAGCTTTTCGAAGAAGGCCAGCTCCGCGTTCATGATGGTATTGTCGGTGGGGGTAAAGACAGCGTCCACTTCTTCCGCGATCAGAGCGTCCACAGCCTGGGATACCTCATCGGTGGTGGTGCCGGTCTTTTCGATGTATTTTACGCCCTTTTCGTCCAGATAGGCCTTGGCGTCCTGGATGGGGACCCTGGAGGCGTCTTCACTGTTGGAATACAGAAGGCCGACATAATCCGCTTCGGGATCCAGGGAGAAGATCAGGTCCATGATGGCGTTGGTATTCAGGTAGTCGGAGGTGCCTGTGATATTGGCGCCGGGAGCCTCGACGGAAGCTGTAAGGCCTGCGCTGACGGGATCGGACACGGCGGAAAAGACGATGGGCAGGTCCTTTCCTTCGGTCACGGACTGGGCGATCTGGGCCGCAGGGGTGGCGATGGGGACAATCACGTCCACTTCGCTGGCCATCAGATCGGCGACGATCTGGTTGATGGTGGTGGGATCGCCCTGGCCGTTCTTGGTATAGGAAGCGTAGTCATAGGTTACGCCGCCGTCTGAGAGGGCGTCCAGCTCCGACTGGATGTTGGATTCGATCTGGTTGAGGGAGGCATGGTCCATGAACTTTACAATGCCGACCTTATAGACCGTGCCTTCGCTTTCCTGGTCTGCGGGAGCCTCCGGCGTTTGGGCCGCTTCCTCCCCCGCGGGAGCCTCCTGAGCGGATTCCTGTGAAGGGGCTCCGGAGCCGCCGCAGGCGGCCAGGGACAGGGCCATGAGACCTGCCGTAAGTGCTGCGATCACTTTCTTTTCGAATTCTTTCCTTTTCATCTGTTTTCCTCCTTTGTTTTTGCACTTTGTGAGTAAAAGATGATCCTCAGGGCATAAAAAAACGCCCCATGGCTTCCAAAGCCCATGAGACGAATTACTCCGCGGTACCACTCATATTACCTTCCGGTCACTTTACTCACATACCAGCATATGTGCTGCCTGATAACGGTGCAGGACCCGTCATGCCCTACTGCCCTTCAGGGGTTCGGGGATGCCCTCCGGAGACCATTCCTGTATTCCTTCCGTACTGCGCTCACACCATCGGCAGCTCTCTGAAACTTCGAAAATACAGTACTCTTCTCCGTCAACGGTTTAATGTATTGAATCAACAATAGCACCGGGAGATACCGGCTGTCAAGATTCTGAAAAAGTCTTTGTGTATTTCTTTTTCACCTCGCATTCCTGATAGAAAGCTTCTCTGCAGTATTGCAGGTTTGTTAATTATATTGCCGGGGGAGTGTACGTTGAGAAACCGTTTTTTGC
>OCTX014544025.1_pt1 | contig 10821 bp, 13 predicted proteins | sample 1539691 | NCBI WGS metagenome assembly OCTX01 (sample SAMN02144231, study PRJEB22623) | gut metagenome | biome: sheep rumen | host: Ovis aries | place: New Zealand | reverse complement strand
TCCTCGTAAGGAACGCCTACCATACCGCAATTCGGGCAATGGATGATCGGGATCGGCTCGCCCCAGTATCTCTGACGGTTGAAAGCCCAATCCTTCATCTTATACTGAACGCCTGCTTCGCCGATTCCCTTCTCCTCAAGGTACTCGATCATGCGTTCAATGGAATCCTTCTTATTTGTATAGCCGTTCAGGAAGTCGGAGTTGACCATCTCGCCGTCGCCTGTATAGGCTTCAACACTCATATCTCCACCCTTGATAACTTCGATGATGTCGAGGCCGAACGCCTTTGCAAAATCGTAGTCACGCTGGTCGTGACCCGGAACGGCCATGATCGCGCCTGTTCCGTAACCCATCATGACATAGTCTGCTATGAACAGCGGAATCTTCTTGCCGTTGACCGGATTGACTGCCTCGAGACCTTCGATGCGAACGCCTGTCTTGTCCTTTACAAGGTTGACGCGCTCGAACTCGCTCTTCTTCTGGCACTCATCGCGGTAAGCCTTGATTGCATCCATATTCGTGATCTTATCGGCATATGTATCGATGAGCGGATGCTCCGGCGCAATGACCATAAAGGTGACGCCGAAAAGCGTATCCGGTCTGGTCGTGTAGATACGGAGTTTTTCATCCACACCGTCAATCGCGAAGTTCACAAATGCACCCTTGGACTTACCGATCCAGTTCTCCTCCTGCACGCGGATCGCTTCCGGGAAGTCGACTGTGTCAAGACCTTCCAGAAGTTTGTCAGCATACTTTGTGATGCGAAGGTACCAGACTTCCTTCTCTTTCTGGATGACTTCGCTGCCGCAGATATCGCATTTGCCGTTCTGGCTGTCCTCGTTGGAGAGAACAACTTTACAGGACGGGCAGTAGTTAACGAGCGTCTTATCGCGATAAGCGAGATCATTCTCAAAGAGTTTCAGGAAGATCCACTGTGTCCACTTGTAATAATTCTCATCAGTCGTATCAATCACACGGCTCCAGTCAAAGGAGAAGCCGACGCGTTTCAGCTGCTCGGAGAAATGCTTGATGTTCTGATCCGTGACGACACGCGGATGTGTATTGGTCTTGATCGCATAATTCTCAGCCGGAAGACCGAATGCGTCGAAACCGATCGGGAAGAGGACATTGTAGCCCTGCATACGGCGCTTGCGGGCAACGATTTCAAGGCCTGAATATGCCTTTATATGTCCGACATGCATGCCTGCTCCTGACGGGTAGGGAAACTCGACCAAGCCGTAGAATTTCGGCTTATCAGAGTTATCCTGTGCCTCAAAGATACCTGCTTCTTCCCAGGCATTCTGCCACTTCTGTTCAATGTGTCTGAAATTATATTTCATGATCAACTCACCCTGCCTTCTGCTTAAAGAAAAATTTCATTTTCCTATGACTTAAAAAAATCTGATAAAGATAATATCATCTGAAATTCTGTTTGTAAAGTATATCCGTGGTTGCATGCACTCTAAACACGGCTTTCACCTGAAAACCGCTCATTTAATCATAAGGAAAGCCCCGAGGTTTCCCCTCTTACCGTGAGACGCTCTGTGAGAAAACAGGAGATCCGCATTGCACGCCGTGCAGAGGTTCGGGAGCGTGATGTTCTCCTCTTTTACGCCCGCATTCATAAGGACAGCTTTGTTTGCCGCCCACAGGTCAAGATAGAACTTGCCTGGGACAGTCTCTGATTTTCTGAGGAAGCGATCGTCGAAGAATCGCGCGACATCCTCCCCCACTTCGTAGGAATCCTGACAGATGGAAGGACCTATGCCGCACAGAAGATCCGCCGGCTCGGTGCCGAACTCCCGATGCATCGCTTCGATCGTAGCTTTTCCCATCTCGTGAGCAGTCCCCTTCCAGCCGGAGTGGGAAAGACCGATCGCCCTGCGGACAGGATCAACAAAATACAGCGGTACACAGTCCGCATAGAATGTCGAAAGGGCGCAGCCGGGTTCGTCGGTTATGAAACCGTCCACATCTCGCCACTCTTTCTCGCAATTGAAGCCCTTCCCGCGGTCGGATCTTCCGACGCGCAGGACATTGGTCGTGTGCGTCTGTTCAGACAAGATGAGATCGTCTGTGGTAAAGCCAACGGCATGGGCAAATCGCCGGAAGTTCTCCCGCACCGCCTCCTCACTTTTATCCTGCTTGAAAGAGAGGTTCATACTCGACTGATGACCTGTGCTGACACCGCCGATCCTTGTCGAGAAAGCGTTTATGAGCCAATCCTCGTGGTCAAATACCGGGTAGGAGAGCCAGACAACGCCTTCCTTTTCGTGTACATTGAGCCTAGGCTCTTTATCGTTCTTCCACTTAAATGATGGTTTTTGCTCCATAAGATTCCTTTCTTTATGAGATATTTTTCTTATGAAATATACTCGAAAGCATTTTTAATGAGGACGGTCTCCTTCGGAGAAATCCCCACCACGTCAAAGCGGCATGGCGTAGTCTCGGGCAGACCGTTCTTTGTAAGATAATAGAGAGCGACCCTGCAAATCTTCTTCTGTTTCCGGAAATCCACTGCCGAAAGGGGCGACCCGGAACCCGCCGCCTTACGATACTTGACCTCAACAAACACAAGATAAGTCCCGTCCCGCGCGATGATGTCGATCTCTCCCTGCCGGCATCGGAAATTACGCTCCAAAACAGAAAAGCCCTGAGTTTCCAGAAACTCACAGGCTCTTGTCTCATAATCCGTTCCTACTGCTCGATTATTCATTCGTGTCCTTTCAGAACATGTACCCGGCATTCGTCATAAATCACTGTTCTTCGGAAACATCCACAAAATGCCCTATAAATGATCTCCTGTGGATCGGGCATGGACCGAGTTCTTTCAGAGCAGCAATATGTTCAGCCGTGCCGTATCCTTTGTTTTTTGCGAACTTATATCCCGGGAACATGTCTTCGTATTCCACCATCATCCTGTCCCTTGTCACTTTCGCGACAATACTGGCTGCCGCAATGGAGACGCTCTTCCGGTCTCCTCCTATGATTGCCAGCTGCGGGATCGGCACCTCAGGTATCGTCACAGCATCGTTTAGCAGCAGGTCAGGCTTCACACTCAGCCTTGAGATCGCCTGCCGCATAGCCTCATAAGTTGCCTGCAGGATATTGATCTCATCTATCCTTGATGGCGGAGCCATTCCGATTCCTACTGCGACAGCCTCACGCATGATAACATCATAGAGCTCCTCGCGTTTCTTTTCCGAAAGTTTCTTGGAATCGTTGAGATATAGTATTCTGTGATCTTTAGGAAGGATGACGGCAGCGGCTACGACCGGCCCGGAAAGCGGGCCTCTTCCGACTTCATCAATACCGCACAGATATCCTCTGTCGGAAAATTTGTGCTCGAACACCATCATACTTTCCGTGCGTTCGATCTCTTTTCTGAGTTTTTCAGCCTGTCTGGCTTCCTTCTCTCTCTGCTTTGCGAGTTGTTTCTCAGTCACAGTCGTCCACCTTTTCCAGTGTTATTCTGCCAAGCATGCCTGACCTGAACTCGTCAAGCAGGATCTGCGAGGCTCTGTCGTAGTCAATCACGCCGCCTTTTTTCAGACAGCCGCGCTTTTCTCCGATCGACTCGAGTATTTCTACAGGGGTCCCTGTCTCTTCGATATTATATCTTGCCCCGAGAATACCGGGATAGTCCGATGTCAGCCTTCTTATGAGCAAAACAGCAAGCTCTCCCTGATCCAGGATCTGGTCATTAATAGATCCGATCAGTGCGATGTTCTCACCCACCTTCGGATCGTCGAACTTAGGCCAGAGAAGTCCGGGGGTATCCAACAGTTCCACACGGCCGCCGAGCCGGATCCACTGCTTTCCTCTGGTAACGCCGGGTTTGTTCCCGGTCTTTGCCATCGCCTTTCCCGAGAAAGAATTGATAAATGTGGATTTACCGGCATTCGGTATACCCACGACCATCGCCCGGATCGGTCTCTCTTTCATACCTTTCTTTTTATCCCGCTCGATTTTCTCGCGGCATGCATCCAGTATGGCGGGAGTGATTGTTTTTACATTCCCTCTCGATCTGGCATCCATGAGAAGTGTGGTCATCCCTTGCTCCTTAAAATATGCAGTCCATTTTTGATTTTCCCGTTCGTCAGCAAGGTCCGCCTTATTCAGGATGAGCATTCTTGCCTTTCCCTGCGCGAGCGTTGCGATATCCGGGTTTCTTGCAGAGAGCGGAATTCTCGCATCCGTGATCTCGATCACAAGATCGACGAGCTTCATATCTTCTTTCATCTGGCGAATCGTCTTCGTCATATGTCCGGGATACCATTGAATGTCCAAAATGTCGCTCCTTTACTCACAATTTAAAGCTTCCCGCTTAATATTTGTTATACGGTCGAAAGTATTGAATATGCAAACGGAAAGTTCAGTCACTAATCTATGAATCCGAATGAAGACAGCGGAGAGACAATGAGCCAGACCTTTCCCATTACAGCGCGCGCCGGAATATTTCCGACATCCGTAAATCGGCTGTCCTCGCTGTTATTTCGATTATCGCCGAGTACGAAGTACTCTTCGTTTCCCAAAGTAACTCCGTTCTCCGCCAAACCGCCGCTGTTCATGCTCGGAAAAGCTCTCTCTTCAATATACGTCTGGCCGTCAATTAAGATAAGACCGTCACGAATCTGGATCTTTTCTCCGGGCAGACCGATTACTCTCTTCACATGCACGGAAGCATCTGTACTGTCGGAATTCGTGTAGGCAATAAGATCTCCTCGCTTGATTTTACCCACAGTGTATGACACACGGTTGATCATAACTCTGTTTCCGGCCTGAAGAGTCGGATCCATAGAGCTTTCAAGAACCGTAACGGAGGAACAGAATATATAAGAGAACACAGCGGAAAGCGCGAGCACGATAACGATTTCCACGATCCAGGTCGTGATATTGCGCGTTTTTGTGCTGTACCACAGACTGCGTCTCACCGGTTTTACAGGCTCTTTTTCCCTTACTTTCATATGCCATCTCCTGCACTGCATTTGTAAAAAGGGACTGTCGCATTAAGAAATGTGAACTTAATGCGAAAGCCCCTTTCATGCACTCTCGTTTCAAAGTCTGATGCAAGACCTTTATCAGCGAATGATTTCCTTGACCTTTGCTCTCTTGCCTGTACGCTGTCTGAGATAGTTAAGCTTAGCTCTTCTTACCTTACCTCTGCGGACTACTGTGATGTCTGCAACGTTCGGTGAATGAAGCGGCCATGTCTTCTCAACGCCGATTCCGTTGGAGATCTTACGAACTGTAAAAGTCTCGCGTGCTCCGCCGCCCTGACGCTTCATAACAACGCCTTCAAAAATCTGGATTCTTTCGCGGTTACCTTCTTTGATCTTACCATGAACGCGAACTGTGTCACCAACATGGAAAACCGGAACTTCGCTCTTAAGCTGAGCGTCTTCAATGTTCTTGATAATGTCACTCATTTTCAGGTTTCTCCTTTATATTTAATGGATGTTCTTAACACGTCCGTGCGTGACAGAGGACCATCTTTTTTACAACGCAAGATATTATACAATAGGTTCATCGGTATTGCAAGTGCTATTTGCCGAAATACCTTTAAGATATTCTTCAATGAACTGCCGTTCTTTCGGACTGATATGAGCCGACGCAAGCAGGTCAGGCCTTCTTATAGCCGTACGGATCAGTGATTGCTCCCGTCTCCAGGCATCCACCTTCGCATGATCTCCCGATAAGAGAATAGGCGGTACTCTCCTTCCGTTCCATACCTCAGGGCGTGAATACTGCGGAAATTCGAGCAGACCATCCCCGAAAGAATCGTCATCAGCCGATTCCTGATTGTGCAGTACGCCCGGAATCATACGCGATATCGCGTCGATCATGAGCATGGCAGGCATCTCTCCGCCTGTGACGACAAAGTCACCGATTGAATACTCATCCGTCACGATCTCGTCAATGACGCGTTCATCGATTCCTTCGTAATGCCCGCAGAGAAAAACGATTCCCTTCTCTATAGCCAGCTCTTTGGCCGCCTGCTGATTGAATACTTTCCCCTGAGGCGTAAGGTATATGACCCGCGGCTGATAATCAAGCTGCGAGGCAACGGCTTTGTATGCGTCATAGACAGGCTGTGCCTGCATGACCATTCCCGCGCCTCCGCCGTAAGGGTAATCGTCCGTTTTTCCGTGTTTGTTCGTAGTGTAATCCCGGATGTTCACAGCATTCAGGCGTATAATGTCTTCTTCGATTGCACGCCCGATAATACTTGTCATGAGTCCCTGTCTGACCATGTCGGGGAACAGTGTCAATACATGAAAATCCATGTGTTCTCCTTCAGTTAGTTTATTCTTTAACTCTGTTTCGATCAGATCTCCGGCAGAAGATGTACGACGATTCTGAGATGCTCCGGGTCCTTCTCCAGAACACAATCAGGAATGACCGGTACGAGAACTTCACTACCGTCATTTTTTCTGACAACGTATACATCGTTCGCCCCGGTCCTCAGCACGTCCGTGAGCTCTCCGAGTGTTGAACCGTCCTCAAGATAGACTGTGCAGCCTATAAGGTCGCCGATAAAATACTCCCCCTCCTCGAGCGGAAGTGCATCTTCCCGCTTTACAACGAGCGGACACCCGCGAAGCTTCTGAACTTCATCAATAGAATTAAATTCTCTGAATTTTACGATCGGACGGCCTTTGAAATACTTTACATACTCAACGGAAAGGGGTCTTTTTGAAGACCCCAGATCCAGTAAAACCTCTTTTAAATTATCAAATCGATAAGGGTCATCTGACGTCAGGTAAATATATACCTCACCTTTCAGTCCGTGTGTGGAAGAGATGGCCCCAACCTGTATCATATCAAGCATATTTCTTATCCGTCACTGAATGATCTCAACAGTGACTTTCTTATCTGTCTTGGTTGATGCAGCCTTTACGACAGAGCGGATTGCCTTGGCAATACGTCCCTGTCTGCCGATGACCTTTCCCATATCCTGGGAAGCTACTTTAAGCTCCAGGACAACGGAATCGCCGTCTTCTTTCTCGGTCACGACGACTTCATCGGGATTATCAACCAGAGATCTGGCAATTACCTCCACTAACTCTTTCATGAAAATCCTCCATGTTGATCCTGGAAAAAGATCTATGCTGCTTTATTTTGTGATACCTGCGATCTTGAGAAGTTTGGAGACTTCCGTTGTCGGCTGAGCGCCGTTCTGCAGCCACTTCTTAGCAGCTTCTTCGTCGATCTTGTAGACGCTCGGATCCTTTGTGGGATCATAATAACCGATCTCTTCGATGAAACGTCCGTCTCTCGGGGATCTGGAATCTGCTACTACGATTCTGTAGAAAGGAGCTTTCTTCTGTCCCATTCTTCTAAGTCTGATCTTAACCATTTTTGTGTTTCCTCCATATAATCATTTGAAATATATTGCGGGGAATTCCCGCATGTATTACGCCATATTGATGGCAGTAATCTGCATTGTTATTATGTGCCTTAATGCACTCTTCTCTTCTTAGAAGGCTTCAGCCTCCTGCATTTTCAGGTGTCTGCCTGTCAGAAAGGCATCCTGAATCCGCCTCGTTTTGCCATGCGGCCCATCTTACCGTTCATCATGCCCGGCATCTGTTTCATCATCTTGCGCGCCTGTTCGAACTGCTTGACCAGCCTGTTCACCTCAGCGATGTCGACGGCTGCGCCTTTTGCGATCCTGCGTTTTCTTGAAAGATTCAGGATATCGGGATTAGCTCTCTCCTCAGGTGTCATGGAGAGGATGATCGCTTCAGTGCGTTTCATCTGATTCTCATCGACCATTCCCTGAATGTCTTTCATCTTGCCGCCCATTCCCGGAAGCATGGAGAGAACACTCTCAAGACCGCCCATCTTCTTCATCTGGGCCATACTGTCGAGATAATCGTCGAAGCCGAAAGAAGCCTTCTTGAACTTCTCCGTCATCTCAGCGGCTTTTTCCTGGTCAAATTCTTCCTGAGCCTTCTCAATCAGACTCATGACATCGCCCATACCCAGGATTCGGCTTGCCATACGGTCGGGATAGAACTGCTCGAGATCCTTCAGTTTCTCTCCCATGCCGACATAGAGAAGCGGTTTGCCTGTGACGGCCTTGATGGAAAGAGCCGCACCGCCTCTGGTGTCACCGTCACACTTCGTGAGGATTACGCCGTCTATTCCGACTTTCTCTGTAAAGGTCTTGGCTACATTGACAGCTTCCTGACCTGTCATCGCATCGACTACCAGGATCGTCTGGTCGACCTGCACGGCTGCCTTGATATCCATGAGCTCCTGCATCATGTTCTCGTCAATCTGCAGACGACCGGCTGTATCGATCAGAACGATGTTATTGCCGTTGTCCTTAGCATGGGAAATACCCGCTTTGACGATATCCACAGGACTTTTCTTGTCTCCCATCGTGAAGACGGGGACACCGACTTTTTCGCCGTTGACCTGTAACTGCTTGATAGCGGCCGGTCTGTAAACGTCGCCTGCAATGAGCAGCGGCCGGCGGCCTTTACTTTTATACTTGCCCGCGAGTTTTGCCGCGGTGGTCGTCTTACCTGCGCCCTGAAGACCGACCATCATAATGACCGTCATTCCGCTGGAATTGAGCTTGATTTCCGTTGTCTCGGATCCCATGAGTTCAATCAGCTTATCATTAACGATCTTAATGACCATCTGTCCGGGATTCAGTCCGTTCATGACATCCTCGCCGATGGCGACTTCCGTGACATCACGAGTGAACTGCTTTACGACCTTGAAATTGACATCCGCTTCGAGGAGCGCCATCTTGACTTCCTTCATGGCCTCCTTGACATCTTTTTCAGTCAGTCTTCCTTTCGAGCGGAGCTTCTTGAATACATTCTGCAGTTTTTCTGTAAGGCTCTCAAATGCCATTCTCAGAGTTCCTCCAGTATTTCTTTAGAGAGCTGACGAATCCGTTCGTCATCCGTCAGTACCATAATTTCACCTACCCGTTCTTTAAGGAACAGGAACTTGCGGACAAGACCGAGCTTCTCCTCGTAGCGCTCAAGCGCCTTCGTCGTGCGTCGGATCATGTCGTGAACTCCCTGCCTGCTGATTCCGTGTTCCTCGGCAACCTCCGCAAGCGAGCAGTCCTCAAATACCACTTCTTCAAATATTCTTTTCTGATGCTCAGTCAACAGTTCTCCGTAAAAGTCAAATAGCAGAGAACGCTCATAAATTTTGTCCATGCACGCTAATATACTCTATCAGCGTGCATGTGTCAAGCATTTTTTCTTTACACTTTCTTATTCTGATCCTGATCTTTCTCGGGGATTCCGGAATCTCTCATATTTTGCTTCGGTGCTGGATGAACGGCCGGAGCTGCATTTTGATTCGGATCGGCATTCTCGTTCGGAGCGTGATTCGTATTCCGATTCATGTTCCGATTACCGGGTCTGCCAGCGAACGGTTTAGCCGGACCTTTAAAGAATCCTCTGTTATCATACGGCTGATTGCCCTGTGCTTTCTCCTTCTTCACCCTGGGGTGCTTTTTTCTGTATTCCCTGTGGATGAGGAAGACGACGAGCAGAATTGCCAGGACGAGCAGGAGCGTCGGAAGTATGTAAATAAGCCCGATCACGATTCCCTGAAGCATAGCTACGAAATTCGCCCAGGATTCGACAAATGCATCGGCGACCCTCTCGCCGAATGTCAGCGGCGTCTTCGGTGTATCCGTATACTTAACTACTTCTTCCAGTGTCAGATTTACGGTAGAATACTTTACATCCGTATCCATATTTGCCAGCGAGCTTCTTGCCTGATTAAGTTCCGTCTGGACTTCTGTCAAACGTGCCTCTACCGTGATCATTTCCTCAACCGTTTCAGCCTTCTCCATCATCTCCATCAGGCGCTGCTCCTGCGTCTCAAGAGACTGAATGTAGACCGTCTGATCGTTGTATCTCTTCGTAATGTTCTCGACATTCTGAGATTTGTTGGTGACTTTTCCGCCCGCACCGTCCAGCAGGGTCAGGAACTCCTCGTATTTAGCGGACGGTACTCTGACCGTAAGGTTCGACGTGAGAGTGCCGCTCTTCTTGTAATAGGAGTCGTAGTACCAGTGATAATCGGAATCCGTGACCGACTCGGATTCGATGATTCCGCCGACTTTTTTAACCGCGTCTTTTACGGAGCTCTGCGTTTTGTCGAATTCCAGAGTCTGTATGGTCATCCAGCAGGTATAGACCAGTTTCTGGTTCGACTCCGCAGGTTCTACCGCCTCAGGCTGCTCCGGTTCTGTTGAGCTTTCCAAACCTGTATCAGCCGTTTCTTCGCCGTCATACGCTTTCGCCTGCGTCATCGATGCTGCATAACCGTTCCCGTATTCATAATCATCGACGGCTCCCGCTGCCTCCTCTGTCGCAAAATCAGATTCACTCGTGGAAGCGCTTTTTTCACTTCCGCAAGCAGAGATCACAAGAACAAGAATAATGAAACAAGCGAGTACTGCTGTAATTCTTTTGAACTTCTTCATAATGAATGCTCCTTTCAGTTTAAGAGTTATTTGCCTTATGCCATATATACAGGTCAGCCTGCATGAATGTTGCATCTGATAAAAAATTTTCTCGACAAATTTCTCGGTACCGCAGTATCCCTTCAGCTTGAACATGCTTTTCATAAGGCTTCACGATACTTCAGGGCTTCGTTCGCCGTCCGTGCGAGATAAGATATGGTCAGCACCGGATATCTCCCGACCGCTGTCTCCCCGGTGACCATGACCGAGGAAGCCCCGTCAAGAACAGCATTGAATATGTCACTCACCTCAGCTCTCGTCGGTACCGGGTGTGTCTCCATGGACGATAGCATCTGCGTGACGACCAT
>OCTX014527916.1_pt1 | contig 10822 bp, 6 predicted proteins | sample 1539691 | NCBI WGS metagenome assembly OCTX01 (sample SAMN02144231, study PRJEB22623) | gut metagenome | biome: sheep rumen | host: Ovis aries | place: New Zealand | reverse complement strand
AAGGCCAGGCAATTCCTTCCTCAACTGCTCGCTGATAGCAGCCAAAGCACCCTTACCCCAGTTCTTCTTTCTGGTGTTGGCCGAAACATATCGTCCAATACCATAATAGAGGGCAAGTTGCTCTTGGTTAATAGCCTTTAATGCCCTCTGTTGGCTCTGCAATATGGCCGTCTTAATCACCTGCACAGCATTTGCTGTAGCATCCATTGTGATTAACTCTTTCTTATCTTCAATTTCTTCCTTCATATTTCGTTTGCAAAGTTACATATTTTTATTTATATAATTCGCAAAACCTTGATAAATATGGGTTCGTGAAGAGGGGTACTACTGTTATTTCACGACGATTTTCTTGCCTAGTAGAAACAAAAATCCCCGCCATGTGTGATATGGCAGGGATTATGATGAATGATTAGAGGGCGAATTTGTAGCCGACGGTCAGCTGGTGGCGCGCAAAAGCGTGCGTTTTGTTGAGTGAAATCAAGCGGCGTTCCTCCGTTTTTGCCTGATTTGAGGTTACATAGACAGAAACACACACCCTTATGGGCTACTCTAGTACGTATAGTCTTTCACGACTTCGGTTTTTTCGGAGTCTGTCTCCGCACGGTAGACCTGAACCGTTCCTGAAATCTTGCCGCCATAGTCAGCGGTGTGCTTTGCGAAGACCTTATCGCAAGCATCTGAATCGTTAATGTCGGCTAGTCATCGAAGCCTCGGATGAATTGGTACGGATCGTTTTCTCCCTGTGAGAGGATAGTCAGGTGACATGCATTGTAGATAATGGCATATACGCCTTGATCGAAATTCCTGAAGCAGCCAGGCCATGAGCCACCATCAGCATCGGGAGTGATTTCCACCTTGAATCGGGTCTCCCATCCCAATGTCGGCATTTGCATTTCGTCGGGAGCGTCATACTTACAGGTGTAAGTGCCTTTGAAGCGGGCATTGTCGTATTTTCCCTCCACCGTCCCGTCGGGCATGAAGCGGATATAATGACGGTCGTTGTGCCTGTCGCCCTCGCGATTCACTATGAGGCCGGGAATCCGCGTCACAACCCATTTGTGGCAGATGTCCTCCTCAGTCATCTCGCGGTTGATGTCATCGCCATTCACCCAATATTTCTCCTGATGCGCTTTGAGCTCTTCGGCAGTCATGCGCCTGAGCTTGATGTAGAGGTAGATCTTGGAATCGTCGCCGCCCCGGATGCCGCCAGGTTTCACGATGGTAATCTCGTCGTCGGAAGCAGAAATCACGGTAAAAGCCTCGTTATCGCCGAAATATACCTTGCCTGAGGCTTCATCGTAGCGCAGCGGGCGCTCGTAAAAGACCGATGCAGGAACAGCGTCGAGCCAGACGAACCGCGTAGCGGTATTGCCGCTAAAAGCGTAGGACGAGGGGGCTCCGCCAACCCTGTTATTCCAGTAATCCTCCGAACTCCACTTCCCGTCGCGTGTCACCTCGTGGGTCTCGTCCTCACGCCAGCCGTAGCCGTCGACGATTCTCAGGAAGTCCGTCTTGCTTGGCGGATTGTTGCCCTTCACCACGAAGTCACCATTGGCATTAAACTCGCCCAATTCATCGCTGCTGCAGCTCGTCATCATCACAGCCGCGAGCAACACCATGAATAATGTTAGATTCTTCTTCATAACTGTTTTTTTCAGATATTAATCGTGTACGTAGCGATGACTTTGCCTGTATGGGCATCTACCGAGACACCTGGATAGCAGCCATAAGCGCCTTCTGCAGGGCGGAAATGAACGGTATAAACCAGTCGCGGTACGAAAATGCTATCCTTTGGGAATACCTCAACGGACAATCTGGCGCTCATCTTTAAGACGCTGGCAGCGGGTATATCACCATGACAACTGATATAGATAGCCTCTTCCTCTGTAATCCTTGGGGTGGTGCTGAAACCGTCGAGGGGGATGTATTCTCCTTCAGCATGAGTCATGACGCCATTTTCGTCATAAACAAACCCAAAGTGTGAAATACTGTAATCTCCTGCCGACTCTATCCAAGATTCACTATTGGCAGAATAGTTTGGCTCAACCTTTCGGAAACTTTGCGCAGCATCCTCATCGAAGAACATAGCGAAGAACTCTTCACCATTCTTTGGAGGCTGTTGTCTGGAGTTGTCCTCAAAGCGAACCTTGGTCACTTGTCCTCGACCATCCCTTGTAATCTTCCATCCGTCACAATCCTCTTCCTGCCATGAGTTACGCAATTCATGACTCTTCAAATAGAGGTCATTGACGTCAACTTCGGCTTCCGTCCACTGAGCCAGTTTCTCGATATCAAGTGATCCGTCATTACGCACAACCTCATCATCACTTCTGCTGCAGCCCGTCATCGCCACAGCCGCGAGCAACACCATGAATAATGTTAGATTCTTCTTCATATTTTGCGCTTTTTTGTACTGTTTCTATCTATCCGCCTATAAGTCCTCGGCGTATTGGATTTCTTGGATCTTATAGTCCACTGTGGAGTTGAAGGTGTAGGTTGAGGTTCTGTCTTTTGAGGGGAACACAAGCCCATTGAACTTGAGCGTGATAACGCTGTCCTCGCCAAGCTCCTTCTTATCGATTACCTCAATTTGCCCAGAAACACATCGTGATCCACGTAAGACCTCCAAACCATCTGTGCTTCTAAAGTATGCACAGGCATTGAACTGACTGGCGTCATAAGCATCGCCTATCTGCATGTCGCTGAATTCCTTTACAGGACTCTCTCCGTCAAAGCAGAACCCAAGCATGTCAAAGACTGACGAATCCTTTATCAAGGCTCCGAATTCCAGATTCGTTTTTCTATGAATGGTTGTGCCGTCATTGCCAACGAGATTTTCTCTTAGCTTGTAGCAGTGGGCGTTAAACAACTGGCAATCTTCCTCGCTATCATCTGATTTGATTTGTAATGGATAGAATACAGCATTAGGGTAAGACCAGTTGAACATAATGTCGTTATACTCATCATCACTGATTTGCTGTAGTACGAAAGTTGCAGGTATATGGTCAGTCTTATATATTCCTTTATAATGCAGTTTCAATTCTAGTCCTTCGATTGTATAGGTAAAAGGAACGTTCTCGATGTATACAACAGGAAGGTCGTCAATTGTATTTTTATCATTACGCCAATCCATCTTTTCGGTATGGTAGTTGGAAAAAGTCATTGTAACCTTTCCCGTTGGACTGAAATCAACGAGAGCACCCTTAAAGGCATCCTCATATCCATTCTGATGAAACTCGTGAGGTCCGTCTTTCACTTCCACTAATTGCCATTTACCGATTATTTCAGGTTGGATAAAACATATAACAATCTGAGGTTCTTTCTCATCGCTGCTGCTGCAGCCCGTCATCGCCACAGCCGCCAGCAGCATCATAAACAATGCAAGATTCTTTTTCATATATTTCGCGCTTTTTGTTGAACCGTTTCTATATACTAAACCGCAAAAGTATGAAAATACTGCATCAGTCGGAGAATAATTAACATATTTTAAGCCAAGAGCATGGAAATCTCTTAGCTTTTTTATTGTGCCTTTATGCTGCGTTTTGCATAAATATGCGGGTTTGAGCTAGGGCGTAACAAAAGGGCGGTCAATCGTAAGGAAAAGGGGTGTTTCATTACGAGAAAAGGCTGCTCAGTCGTAAGCGGATTCGGGTGGGGGATTTCTGCTGATATTTATACAATGCCACGTATATTTATGCGTAAGAAGGGAAAGCGATATTCACAGATTCACAATTCACAGTTTATTTTTGGTGGCAGGGGGTGCAGACTTGCGTGGAGAATGTTAATTTATGTTTATATATATGTATATAAGTATATATAGAAATAGGTATAAAAGGAGGGAGTGCCCTTGGAAAAGAAACTGTGAATTGTGAATCTGTGAATAAGCCAGTGAATTGATGAGGAAAAATAAATCGAGATTTGTTTTGTATTTCGCCCGATTTACGCTACCTTTGCGGTCAATAACAAGAATCGTAGAAGTATGAAATCAAAGCTGCTGAAACTGGATGCGCCCTATAGCGTGATTTACGCCGGGGGCTTGGTTGGTCGCCACATCGCCACGATGGTGACTTGGAAAGAGGACGAGGAGGGCGAGATGATTGACACCGTATCATATCCCGTCATCGATATGGGCGAGGAATATCCTGCCGGCAAGATGGTGCTGACCGACTTGGACGATTGCCGCACGCTCTGTCCTGCCGGCGGCACAAACCTCATCTGGGTAGCAAATATCATCGAGTATGACTTCCAGCAGTTGGACCCTGCGGGGCCTGGCTATATCCTGGAGCGCATGAGGCTGCTGGACTGCAAGATTGCGATGCCCAAGGAAAAGAATGCCGACGGCGAGGAGCTGCAACGCATCCACTATACAGCCACACTGGCTATCACGCCCCTGAACGGCCCGTGGGATAAGCCACGCTACTATCGTGTGAAGAGCAACCGCTACGAGGGCTTCTATTTTGAGGCCGAGGGCACTGAAGAGGAAATCTACCAAGACCTGTCGGAGCAGAAAAGTGCCTATATGAACTGGTTTAACGATGATATCTGTTCCATCAAATTCCGTACTCATGATATGGAACTCGATGATGTCATCAAGCGCCTTAACAATACTGTGTTCTAACTGGCTATGGAGACGACAATGACAGAATTGCAGCCTATCCCGGTGGAGTTCGTGATAGGTCATGCGGTGACGAAGAATACCGAAATTATGCGTCGACCCTACGTGGAACTCATTACACAGTGGGCCGAGCACGAAGGCATGGAGCCTGAAGGTCTGGCGGCTGCTCGCAGGATAACAGGCCAACAAAAGATCGACGCCCACCACATGCCAAAGGAGTTCTATCAGACGTATCGTGGGGGCGAGAAGGCTGAGAGGCTGATTGAGATGATTCAGGATATTGACAAGAAGATACAGAACAATGAGGAACTGTGGACCTGGGCTCACGTGATGAGGGTGATGGTTGACGAGAACATCCTGCTGGCAACTATCTCCCCCAACCGCTTCGACAATATCATTACTTCCATGATTCCCGGCAAGGGGGTGGACAATGTGCGCAAGAACGGTGACTACAGGACCATCATGAAAGACAGGGAATACTCTTATCACTCATGGACGGATAACAGTCACCTCAACCCTACGCAAGCCTCGAACAAAGAGCTGTGCCGTCAGATTGCAGCGTTCTTCGCACCCATCCTGAGCCGCAAGACCTTCGTATCAATCTCGTGATAGGGACAGGCCCTTTTCTGAGGTTTTGCCCAATAATCCACCAACGATTTTCCGACGAAAGCCAACACTTTTCCGAAGGATTCCTATCCCTTTCCGAAAACTTTCCGAAGGGGTAAAACGCTTGTTTCGCACTTTTTTTATTAGTAACTTTGCATTGCGGATTTGACCGGGAGGGCCCCTCGGTTGATGCCCGCAATAACTAATTGAATAACTTTTAAAAAATTTGTTTTATGAAAAAACGTTTTACACAGATGGGCTTTGCCCAAAGCGTCAAAAGCAGCGTGACGACCTGCACACTTGAGAATCTGTATGCCGCTATGGACAGTCAGACGACCGCTCAAATCTGCGCTGACATCGAGGATGCCCTCGAGAATGTGAAGCGAGGCGAGATGAGCCGTGAGGACTTTGAAACCTTCAAGCGTGAGAAGAAAAAGGGACTGATGGTGCTGACGCCTCACGCCACTTACTCCGACGGCCATCGCTCGAACGACTCGGCTGTGCCTTCAGGGCTGTCTATGTACGACGTGGATCACATTCCCGACCCTCGCGGTTACTTCAACAATCTCGTCAGGGACCGTTGTCGTGAACTGGGAATCGTGATGGCTCACATGACTCCTTCTACCGAGGGCGTCCGCCTTATCTTCGAGATGCCCGAGGGGATGGGGCTTGCCGAGGCCCAGAAATGGATGTCGGAGCAGTTAGGGGATACTTGCTACGACGGCTCCGTGAAGGATTATGCCCGTAGTTCGTTCATCGTTCCTCGCGCGTACCTCTTTTATATTGACGAAGAGGAACTCTGTAAGGAGCGTGAGTCGAAACCAGCTACGCAAAGCGGGTATGAGGTTGAAAGGGAGTCGCAAAACGCGACGGTGCCTGAAAGGGGTGCCCAAATCGTTCCTGCCTCTGACCGCAACCTGCGCATCTTCGACCTCTGTCTGGCTGAGGCTGGCCTGAAACTGGAGGAGATTGACCAGCTAGGTGTCTACAACTGGCACAACACGCTCGTCAGTATTCTCTCCGTTGGCATCTGCCGTCTGATGTCGCAGGACGAGTTGAAGTCCGTCCTCGCCGTGAAGATGCCAAATTACTCGAAGGAACATGACTGCCAGCGCCTCGTTTCTGACTTCTACAAGGATTACACCAAGATGAATGCTCCGATGAGTCAGCGCCTGCGTGCCATCTATGCCGAAAGCGTAACTGGGCAGAAGGACAAGCCTCTCACTACTGATGACGTTCTTGGCGACGAGCCTCCAAAGATGCCCCGACGCCTGCCCAAGTCGGTCAAGGTTATGATCTCCAAGGAGCCCGACATCTACAAGCCCGCATCGGCCATGGGACTCTTCCCTGCCTTGGGCAGCCATCTCTATCAGGTGCAGTTCCCCTATGCCGACCACACGCTGCATGAGGCCACTTTCATGAGCAACTGCATGGCTCCGATGTCGTCTGGCAAGTCGTGTGTCAATCGTGTCTGCGACCCCATCATGGCCGACATTAAGGCCCGTGACGATGAGAACCGCCGCCGTGAGGACGAGTGGAAGGAGGAGTGCCGTTCGATGGGTGCCAACAAGCAGAAGCCCAAGCGCCCTGACGATCTGATTATTCAGATGATGTCGAGCGATCTGACGAATGCCGCCCTCGTCCAGAAACTCCAGGATGCCCAGGGGCATTTCCTCTATGTTCAGGTAGACGAGGTGGAATTGTTTGAGCAGCTGAAGGTGAACGGCAAGTCAGGACAGATCGGCAAGATTTTCCGCCTAGCCTACGACTGCGGCTACTACGGACAGGAGCGTGTAGGCATCCAGAGTGTGACGGGTCGTCCTCAGATGCGACTGAACTACAATGCCTCGACCACGATCCAGCGAGGTCAGCAGTTCTTCCGACCCATGATGGCCGACGGTACCCTGAGCCGACTCTCCTTCTCCACCATCATCACCTACCGTGGTATGGCGATGCCCGTTCACGGCATCTACGACGATCAACACGCCGAGGCCATCAAGCCTTATATCGACAGGCTGAATGCAGCCAGGGGCGTCATCGACCTCCCTCAGGCTCAGCGACTGATTCAGAAACTCGACAAGGAGGCCAAGGATACTGCCTGGCTCTGCGACGACGAGGTGTATGAGAAGTTGGCTTATAGGGCCGTAGTCAGTGCCTGGCTTCGCGCAATGGTGCTCTATATCGCCGAGGGCAAGTGGTCGAAGGATATCGAGAGTTTCGCCATGTGGTCGATAAAATACGACATGTGGTGCAAGATGCACTTCTTCGGTGAGCAGATGCATCAGCAGATGGCTGGAGAGGTGGTTCGTACCCGAGGCCCGAAGAACATGCTCGACATGCTTTCTGACGACTTCACGTTTGAGGATGCCCAGTCCATCCGTATCCGCGAGCGTAAGACGAACAGCAATCCCACCCAGCAGTTGTGCATGTGGATTGAACGAGGTTATATCGAACGTGATGAAGATGGCATCTACCACAAGACGGCAGCATACCTGAAGCGCAAGAAAGCGGCCTAAACAAGAGAATGGCTCAGGGAATCATCTTCCTTGAGCCATTCACAGTTTCACAATTCACAGTTTTTATTTCTTGGCGGGTACGGGTTCGCCTTCTTCCTTGATGGTGCGGCCGAGGGTGATGTAGGCCACGGGAGCAGCAATGAAGAGTGAAGACAGGGTACCGAAGATGACACCGAGAATCATGGCGAACGAGAACGAGCGGATTGAGTCGCCGCCGAGGATGAAGATGGCGAGCAGCACGATCAGCGTCGTCACAGAGGTGTTGATGGTACGGGCCAGCGTCTGGTTCAGCGAATCGTTGAACAGCTGCTGACGGTCGCGCTTGCCATAGAGGCCGATGTTCTCACGGATACGGTCGAACACCACCACCTTATCGTTGATAGAGTAACCGATCACGGTCAGGATAGCACCGATGAAGGTCTGGTCGATCTCGAGCGACATGGGCACCCATCCCCAGAGCACTGAGTAGAAGCCGATCACCACGAGAGCGTCGAGTGCCAGAGCCACCGTTGAGCCTACAGAGAATGCCACGTTGCGGAAACGGAACAGGATGTAGAGGAAGATGGCGATCAGGGCGATGATCACAGAGATGATGGCGCCGTAGGTGATATCCTTAGCTACTGACGGGCCTACCTTTGCAGAGCTGATGATAGAGCCACCCTCGCGAACATCGGGGTTCTTGAACGACTCTACGCTCTCCTGGCTGACGAAGCCGCCCTTCTTCAGCGTGTTGAAGAGGATGGTCTCGGCCTGGTCGTCGACCTCAGGATTATTTGACTCGATATCCCAGTTGGTAGAGATACGGACGGTCTTGCCGTCGGTGCCGAGGGCGATGACAGAGGTGTTGGCCTCCTTGCCCTGGTTCTCACCCATGGTGTTGATGAAGGCACCCACGAGAGCCTGGCGTACATCCTCCACGTGAGTCTCCTTGTCGAGTGTTACCACGTAGTTGCGGCCACCGGTGAAGTCGATGCTCTGGCTGAGTCCGCGAACGGCGAACGAGATGCAGAACAGGATGGCTGCTGCACCCCAGATGGTGAAGGTCTTCTTATATATGCCCATGAAGTTATAGTGGGCATTCTGCATGAGGTTCTTAGAGTAGCCGGTCACGAAGGTGAGGTTGGTCCACTTGTCCTTCTTCAGCATGTGGTCGTAGACAACACGTGTCATGAACACAGCAGTGAAGAAGCTGACGAGGATACCGATGATCCAGGTGGTGGCGAAGCCCTTCACAGGACCTGTACCGAAGTAGAGCAGGATGACACCCGTGATGAGTGACGTGAAGTTAGAGTCGAAGATGGCGCTGAAGGCGTTGGAGTAACCCTTGTTGAGCGACTCCTTGACGCTGAGGCCCTTCTTGAGCTCTTCCTTGATGCGCTCGTAGATCAGCACGTTGGCATCCACAGCCGTACCGAGCGTCAGCACGATACCGGCAATACCAGGCATCGTCAGGGCAGCCTGGAATGAGGTCAGGATACCGAGTGTGAAGAACAGGTTGAACAGCAGGGCGATATCCGAGAGGATACCTGGGATGAAGCCGTAAAGCATAATCATGTAGATCATCAGCAGCACGAAGGCTACGACGAACGAGATGATACCCTGCTGGATTGACTGTGCACCGAGTGACGGACCAACTACCTCTTCCTGTACGATGCGGGTAGGAGCCGGCATCTTACCAGAGTTCAGCGTGTTGGCAAGGTCCTTGGTAGCCTCGATGGTGAAGTTACCTGTGATCTGAGAGTTACCACCGTCGATCTGACTCAGGATACGTGGAGCAGAGTAGACGGCATCGTCGAGCACGATGGCAACGGCCTTGCCGATGTTCTGCTTGGTGATCTGGCTCCAGCGGCGGGCACCGTCAGAGTTCATCTGCATCGATACTGAGGGGTGGCCCATCTGGTCGAAGTCGTCCTTGGCGTTGGTGATGACATCACCCTCCAGCGGAGCGCGGCCTGAAGGCTCGGTAATCTTCAGGGCATAGAGCTCGAAGATGTCGCCCTTGGTATTCTGGCCTCCGAAGTCCTCGGGCTGTGCACCCCAGCGGAGCTTCAGCTCGGCAGGGAAAATGCGGCTGGCGAGGTCGGAGTAGATGATCTTGTTGATCTCAGCGGTATCGCGGGCGTTGGCATAACCTACGACGGCGAGCGTGTTACCCTGAGTGGGCTGGAAGATAGAGAACAGCGGGTTCATCTTCTTGGCAGCCTCGATGGCCTTGCTGTTGTCCTGAGCCTTGGCGTCCTTCTTGGCGAGCTTGGCAGCGAGGTCGCTGGCATCAGCCTTTGTGGTGTCGGCAGCAGCCTCGGCAGTCTCGGCAGCGGGCTCTACGACAGCGCTATCCTCAACCACTTCGCCGCCCTGAGCGGCATAGCGCTGGTTCAGCTGAGCCAGCAGCGGAGTGATCTCCTGCGAGTTGTAGGTCTCCCAGAACTCAAGGTTGGCTGAACCCTGGAGGAGCTTACGGACGCGCTCGGGCTCCTTGATACCAGGCATCTCGACCATGATGCGGCCGCTCTGGCCTTCGAGCTTCTGGATGTTCGGCTGGACAACGCCGAACTTATCGATACGGTTGCGGACTACGTTGAAGGAGTTGTCGACGGCGCTCTGCACCTCAGCGCGGATGGCGCTCTCTACTTCAGAGTCGGTAGACTGTGTGCTAACCTTGCCCTTCATCTGCTGGGTAGCAAAGATGGCGGCGAGGGGACGGCCGTTGGCCTCCTGTTTCCAATACTTCACGAACAGAGAGATGAAGTCGTTCTGGCTGGTTTCTTCTTCCTTCTTGGCGAGCTCCATAGCCTTCTTGTAGGTAGCGTCAGACTTGTGGTCGGCGAGCACGTCAACCACGTCGGGTACTGATACCTCAAGAATCACGTTCATACCGCCCTTCAGGTCAAGACCCAGGCCAATCTCCATCTCACGGCACTGCTTCAGAGAATAGATGCCCATATACACCTTCTCGTTGTTGATTGAGTCGAGGTACTCCGCACCTGCCTTCTCGCCCATAGCGGCAGCCTTACTCTCGTAGTGGCGTGTCACGAATGAGAAGGAAAGGTAGAAGCAGCACACGAGAATCAGAAGCACTGCGATA
>OCTX012287741.1_pt1 | contig 10823 bp, 10 predicted proteins | sample 1539691 | NCBI WGS metagenome assembly OCTX01 (sample SAMN02144231, study PRJEB22623) | gut metagenome | biome: sheep rumen | host: Ovis aries | place: New Zealand | reverse complement strand
GTAGCGTGCGAAGCGCACCTGCTCCTCCACCTCGCCCTTGACCGTCACGCTCACCGACAGGCCCAGTATGTAGTCGTCGCCGTCCCACGGTGGCAGGTGGTCCAGGTAGGAGGCGAAGGTATTGATGAGCAGTCAGGCATCAGAGGGTGACGCCATTCTTGAAAATCGAAATCTCGCTATAGCCGTTCTCCTCGTTACGGGCCTTCTCGCCACTGGCCACGCTGAGCACCTTGTCGATGAACTCAGGCACCAGTTCGTCCATCGTCCGTCCGGTGACCAACTGACCGGCAGAGAAGTCCACCCAGTTGGGCTTGCGTGCTGCCAGGGTGGGATTGGTAGCAATCTTCATAGTTGGTACGAAGGTGCCGAAAGGCGTGCCGCGACCAGTAGTGAAGAGCACCAGGTGACAGCCGCATGAAGCCAGGGCGGTGGCGGCTACGAGGTCGTTGCCGGGAGCGGAGAGCAGGTTGAGACCGTTGTTCTGCAGACGGTCGCCATACTCCATCACGCCGCTGACCGGAGCGCGTCCACACTTCTGGGTGCATCCCAGGGCTTTGTCCTCAAGCGTAGAGATACCGCCGGCCTTGTTGCCCGGACTGGGATTTTCGCCGACGGGCTCGCCATGACTGAGGAAATACTCCTTGAAGTTGTTGATCATCGAGACCGTCTTGTCGAACAGTTCGGGCGTCTCGCAACGGTTCATCAGGATGGTCTCTGCGCCAAACATCTCGGGCACCTCGGTCAGCACGCTGGTGCCGCCCTGGGCCACGAGCCAGTCGCTGAACTCGCCAACGAGCGGGTTGGCCGTGATGCCGCTGAAGCCGTCAGAGCCGCCACACTTCAGACCGACGCGCAGTTTGGCGACAGGCACCTCTGTACGCACGTCCTTGCTGGCGATGGCATAGAGTTCGCGCAGGATGTCCATACCGGCCTCCACCTCGTCGCCATCGACCTGCTGGGTGACGAGCAGACGGATGCGGTCTTTGTCGTAGTCGCCAAGCATCTGCATGAACTGGTCGGGCTGGTTGTTCTCGCATCCCAGCGACAATACGAGCACGGCACCGGCATTGGGGTGGAGCACGATGTCGCGCAGCACCTTGCGTGTGTTCTCGTGGTCGCCGGAGAGTTGCGAGCAGCCGTAGTTGTGGTGCCAGGCATGGACGCCATCGATATTCTTGCAGCCGGTCTCGTGTATGAAGCGGTGAACCAACTTCTCGGCAACGCCATTGACGCAGCCCACGGTAGGCACAATCCATATCTCGTTGCGCACACCGACATCGCCGTTCTTACGTACATAGCCTTTAAAGGTGCGGTTTTCCTTTTTTATATTAAGTACCTCGTTTACAGGATTGTATGTATATTCAAGCGTACCAGACAGATTGGTCTTCAGATTGTTCTCGTTGACCCATGCGCCGGCCTTCAGGTCTTTGCGGGCATGACCGATGGGATAGCCATACTTGATGATGTTCTCGCCTTCCTTCACATCGCGCAGCAGCACCTTGTGACCGGCAGGCACATCTTCGGCCAGCACCACACGCTCGCCACCAGCCTCGATGACGTCGCCCTTCTTCTTTGGTTGCAGACAGACCACCACCGAATCGGCAGGGTTGATTTTCAGATAAGTTTTTAGTTCCATAGTTTGTATTTGTTAGTTTTTTCCTATTTAAATTTATCCTATTTATATATTAAGGTAGTTCATCCGATGTTCGTACGGCGGTAGAACTCGATGTTCTCCCGGGTCAGCAGTTCTATGGGCATATAGTTCACCGGATTGACCTCCTTGCGCAGCACGATGGCCTGGAAGAGAGTCTCCACACAAGCATAGCCCTGCATATAGGCATGCTGGGCGATGAGAAATGAGATGCTGCCCTGGCGCACACACTCTGCATTCTTGGGCACCATGTCGTAGCCCATGATCTGCACATTGCGCCGGTTGGTGCGCAACAAGAACTCGCCCACGAGATGAGCCTTCGAGTTGAAGGTAATGCAGTGGTGCAGATGGGGATGCTCTTCGAAGAAGCGCTCGAGAATCTTGTCGAACTCCTCCTTCTTGCCCCCCATAGGCAGGTTCAACTCCGTAATCTTCACCTTGGGGAAATGGTCTTTCATATAGTGACGAAAGCCCGTCTCACGGTTCGACTGCTGTTTGGAGCCGATATGTCCGTTCTTCAGTTGCTTCATCAGCATGATTTCCTTTTCCTGCGAGGCTATGAGCATCAGCATCCGTGCGGCAAAATAGCCGCTCTGGAAGGAGTCCTGGCCAAAGAAAGCCAGCGGCTTCAGGTCGGGCAGATAAGAGTCGAGCAGAATGAAGGGAATGTTCTGCTCGGCCAGTTCGTCGGTAAGGGCACGCGTCAATTCCAGTTTGGCAGGCACGACAATGACGCCGTCGGGCTTCAAGTCACGGCATTCTACAGCCGCCTTGACGAAGGTAGGTTCGTTGAAGCGCTCGTAGAAGAGAATCTTCAGCGACACATGGAAATCGCGCCGGCGGGCCGTTGCAGCCGTCACGCCCTCCTCGATCTCGTCCCAATAGGCCTCGCTGTCGTGCTTGGGCATGATGCACACGAACGTATAATCCTTATTATATGCCAATGCCGAGGCGTAGACATTAGGCTGATAATCCATTTCGGCCAGCGCCTGTTCTACCCGCTCCCGGGCACTCTTCGACACGTTTGGACGGTCGTGAAGCACACGGTCGACGGTTCCGACAGATACCCCGGCACGCTCGGCGATATCCTTTATTCTGATCTTTTCTGTTGCCATTTCGCTTGTATTTCCGTGCAAAGGTATGAAAAAAAAATCAAATTAGCAAAGAAGATAGCATAACTTGTTGCGCCGAACTGTTAAAGGATGTTATCTGGAAAAAGTTTCCGCCGAAAGATTTTTTTATTTGAAGAAAAAGTCATACCTTTGCACCCGCTAAACAGAACGAGAGCACACTGGTGCGTTAGTTCAGTAGGTTAGAATGCCAGCCTGTCACGCTGGAGGTCACGAGTTCGAGCCTCGTACGCACCGCCTGCACTCTCTGACTGCGAAGCAAAGCAAACATCACGGTTTGGTGCGTTAGTTCAGTAGGTTAGAATGCCAGCCTGTCACGCTGGAGGTCACGAGTTCGAGCCTCGTACGCACCGCAAGAAAAAAGGCTCATTGATTTTCAGGAATCGATGGGCTTTTCAACTATTAAAGACTAAAGATATGAATAAAACGACCCTAAGACTGACGACACTCATCACACTACTTCTTCTGATGACCGGCCACTGCATGGCACAGGACAAAACGCTCATGGCCACGCTCTACCCTCAGTTCAAGCCAGCCGTCATTAAACTGACCGATGGCCGCACCATCACCAACTCGCTGACTAACGTGTTTCTCAAGAACAGCACCCTGCTCTATATGCATAACACCTATACGATGGAGGCCAATATGGACAATATCGTCAAGGTGGACTTCGACGACCGCTCGTTTGTGAACATTAAAAACCAACTGGCCACCGTCGTCGACACCGTGGGCAGCAACGTGCTCTACCGTATCGACTATCTGGACATAGATGCCTACAAGACCAACCTGAAGAATAACATGCAACTGTCCAACTTCTCGGTCACCGACTTCGTCAACGTAGATGCCGTCGACCTGAGCAACGAAGAAGACCGCAAACTGCCGCTCGTACATAAATATTATATGTTATACAACGGCAAACTCGTTTTCGTGCATGAACGTGACATCCAACGGGAACTGAACAAGGAGCAGAAGCGCCGGTTCAAGACCATCATCAGCATGCCTGACTTCACGTGGGTCGACGATGCCTGCGTCCTGAGACTGCTCAGGGCTATCTCCGACTAACCACAGAACCCCGAAAAACGCTGAATCTATGACTATCAAGGACTACTACAACATGGCCATGAAAGTGGCCGACGAAGTGCTTAAGGACCCCATGAAGGGCGTAGGCCAGATACTGAAAGACAAACTGGGCTACGAGAAAGGCCTCAAGGGATTCTTCTCAGACCCCTGGAACCTGCTGCTCCTGTCGCAACCGCTGGGACTGGCTGGCCGTGTGCTCTACAAGTACATGAAGAACAAGGAGCGTCAGCGCATGGAGATGGAGATGATGAAACGCAACATCATCGCCAAGCAGCAGGCCATCATCAAGAAGATGGAGGAAGAGAACATCCAGAACGAAGAGCAGAAGAAGAACATGCAGGAGACCATCGACTTCCTGCAGGAGACACTCGACCGGATTGAGGCAGCCCGTAAGAACAAGAAACCCTGACCTATGGACAAGAGACAATACGACTCCGACGACAAACGGACACTCCGCGTGCTGAAGATGCAGCAAGGCGACCTTGACCGGCTCACAGAGCAGACAGCCGGTCAGCAAGAGGCACTCGGCGAGATGGGCCAACGGCTCGATGAACTGAAACGCCGTGCCCGGGCCTTGGCCGAAAGCGAAGGCGTGAAGATGCCCGAGGAGCACCACCTCCCCACTCCACCGAAGCACGAACGGAAGAAGATGACACTCGACCAAGTGCCCGAATGGCACGACCTGGAAGAAAGGGCCCGCCAAGAGGGCATCGACAGCCACGTCAGCGTGGAAGACCTGCTCAGCGCCGAAGAGGTGGCCCAGGCATCAGCCCAGGTCAGGCGCATCTACGACGAGTTTGCCAAGCGCACTGGCCTCACGAGTCGCGACGTGGCCTTCCTCGGAGTGGCCGGCAGCATACAGACGGCGCGATGGGCCATGATTCCCAAACTGCTCAACAAGGCCGGCAAGTCTGGCAAAGTGCTTGCGGCACTGTCGCCATCGGCAATGGCCATGCTGGGCACTAAGCCTAAAGGCGACAAGGAACTGGCCGTCATCGACGAGGCCAACAAGGAGTTTCAGAGCGAGGCAGAAGGGGAAGTGCAGGAGATACACGAGGGCCATAAGTCGTGGGACGAGATTCTTCAGGCCAAAGACCAACCGCCCACCAGAGCCTTCAACAACGAAGCCATGAACTGGATATTCGGACTGGTGAACGCCATCACCGGCACGAAGACCGACAGCAATTTCAAGTCGGTAGACGAAACTGGACAACCGGTAAAGACACCAGCCGTGCTGGCCGACGCTTTCAGCAGCATCAAGGAAGACCCGCGCCGGCTGGCAGCAGCCGTCTATGCCCTCTACGCCCAGGAGAAACTGGCCCACGGCGAGACCGTCGACATGCTGAAACCATTTACAGAGATGATGGCGCCACAGATGGAGAGCGAACTCTTCCAGAGCCAGATGCAGCAACTAGTTTCCGTCAACAGTCTCACACTGGTAGGACAGCAGGCCGCCATCCCCTTGGTCATCAACATGGCCGTAGGACTGTTGCACGGTTTCATGTACAACCCTGACGTCGACGGCCCGCGAGCGTTCTACGATGCCCGCACCCGCAAAATCCTGCTCATGTCCAACCTGATGGCATCGAGCGGCAACGTGGCACTGACAGCCACCACCGAGGCCTGGATGAAACTCGATCTGGGCGGACTGCTGGTCACAGCGACACGGGCCATGCAGGACGTGTCGTACCTGACAGCCCTGGAGGACGAGTTTCTACGTCAGCACATGAACAAGGCACTGGAAAAAGAACTGCAGGACATCGACAGCCACTTCCTCAACCTGCCGGCAGTCCAGCAACCCTAACCTGACCTCAACCCATGCCCCAAGAACAATCGTCAGTCAAGGAGAGACAGCGTGTGGACCTCAAGGAGCCACGACGCTATAAAGTAACCATCTACAATGACGACTTCACCACCATGGAATTTGTCATCAAGGTGCTCACACAAGTATTCTTTAAAAGTGCGCAGGAGGCCGAGCAACTCATGCTGCAAGTGCACCACGCCGACAAGGCCGTGGTAGGCATCTATACCTACGACATAGCCGTATCGAAAGTGAGGCGTGCCACACAGATGGCTCGCGACGAGGGATACCCGCTCCGACTGACCTACGAACCAGAATAGCCATGCCATATAAATATACAGCCCGTCTGAAAAAAATACTCGACGAAGCCTCCGGTCTGTGCGTCAGCCACCGCCATGCATATGTCACCCCCGAACACCTGCTGCATGCCTTGCTGCGCGACCATCTGTTTTACGCCGTACTGAGTGACTACTGCGATACGGCGCCGCTCTTTATGCAAGTCAACGACTTTGTCAACGACATGGAACCCGTGCCCGACGAGATGGCCTATCACCCTGTCACGTCCATACAGTTTGATCAGTTGATGGCAATGGCCTGCGAACAGGCGGTCAACAGTGGGCGACAGGTAATCGACATACCACACGTAGTCAGTTCGCTGCTGCTGCTCGAAGACTCATGGGCAGCCTATCTGCTGGCCGACGCACTGCATGGCACTACCACCGAGTTCATGAGTGATCTTATATCTAATTATGAGGTGATGGAAGAGACCATAGAGAATAGCACCACTGGCGACATCTCGACAGACAACTCGCCTCACGACAAGCAAGCAGCGATGTGGCGACGGCTCGTCACCTGCATGAACGACGTGCTCGACCAGAAGAACCCGCTCATCGGCAGAGACCGCGAACTGGAGCGCACCATACAGGTGCTCTGCAGGCGCGACAAGAACAACCCCCTCCACATCGGCGAACCGGGCGTAGGCAAGACGGCACTGGTCTATGGGCTTGCTGCACGCATCAACGAAGGCCGGGTGCCCAAACGACTCAAGGGCAGTAAAATCTATATGCTCGACCTGGGTACGATGCTCGCCGGCACACAGTACAGAGGCGACTTCGAGAAGCGCATCAAGCAGGTGATGGACGGCATTGCCGGCGAGAGCGCAAACAACATCGTCTATATCGACGAGATACACAATCTGGTCGGTGCCGGTGCCGTGGGCGAGAGCAGCATGGATGCGTCGAACATGCTCAAGCCCTACCTCGAACGTGGCGACCTCAGATTCATCGGCTCCACCACCTACGAGGAGTACAACCGCTATTTCTCACGCTCTAAAGGTCTGGTACGCCGCTTCCAGCAAATCGACATCCTCGAGCCGAGTGTCGACGAGACCATACATATCCTTAAGCAACTCCGTCCGAAGTACGAAGACTTCCACCATGTCGTCTACGAAGATGCTGCCCTCGAGTATGCCGCTGAAGCCAGTGCCAAGTTCGTAGGCGACCGCTTCCTGCCCGACAAGGCCATTGACCTGATTGACGAAGCGGGAGCGGCCCTCGAAGCCGAAGATGCTACAGTCAAGGTGGCCGGCAAGGAACTCGTGGCCGACATCCTGTCGAAGACCTGCAAGGTGGAGGCCCTCTCCGCCAAAGCCGACGACAACGAGCGGCTGCAAAACCTCTCCCCTAGCCTGCTCGAAAAGATCTATGGACAAGACAAGGCCATCCGCCAGGTGGTAGAAGCCGTACTGATGTCGAAAGCCGGTCTCATCGACGACAACAAGCCCGTGGCCTCACTCCTCTTCGTCGGTCCCACCGGCGTCGGCAAGACCGAGGTGGCCCGTGTACTGGCCAGCACCCTGGGCATCGAACTCGTGCGTTTCGACATGAGTGAATACACGGAGCGCCACACCGTAGCCAAACTCATCGGCTCGCCGGCCGGATACGTGGGCTATGAGGACGGCGGACTGCTCACCGATGCCATCCGCAAGACCCCGCATTGCGTACTCTTGCTCGACGAGATCGAGAAGGCCCACTCAGACATCTACAATATTCTGCTGCAGGTGATGGACTACGCCCGTCTGACCGACAACAAGGGACGCAAGGCCGACTTCCGCAATGTCATACTCATCATGACCAGCAATGCCGGCGCACAATATGCCGCACAGGCCAGCATCGGCTTCCAGGGCAATGTCAGCCGCGGAGAGGCCATGCTGCACCAGGTTAAGAAGACGTTCAAGCCCGAATTTCTCAACCGTCTGAGCGGTACCGTCGTCTTCAACGATATAGACCGCACGATGGCCACACGCATCCTCCGCAAGAAACTCTCCGAACTGCAGCAGCGGCTGGCCGCCCGGCAGGTCACACTCACGCTCACCGACCAGGCCTTTGACCATCTGCTCGCCGAAGGATTCAACCGCCACTATGGTGCCCGCGAGATGGACCGCGTCATCGCCCAGCGCCTCAAGCCACTGCTCACCAGCGAAATTCTCTTCGGTTCGCTTAGGCAAGGCGGCGAGGCCCGCATCGACCTGCACGACGGTCAACTGTCTATCAACCATTAATAATCTGCTGCTCGTGGTTTTCCTGCTCGACAACGAACTATGGTTCCCCGACCCCCGCCTGGCCGACGACGACGGATGTCTGGCCATCGGTGGCGACCTCAGTGTCGACCGCCTGCTGCTAGCCTATCAGCACGGCATCTTCCCTTGGTTCTCTTTCCGCGACAACGACAAGCCCGTCTGGTACTGCCCACATGAGCGCTTTGTCATCTTCCCCGACGATATTCACGTCTCCCACTCCATGCGTACCTTATTAAACAAGAGGCTCTATACCTTCAGTTTCAACCGCGACTTCGAGGGTGTCATCAGCAACTGCAGCCAACTACGCATCGACGAAGAGGGAGCCTGGCTGGGCGATGACATCATCGAAGCCTACACCGAACTCCACCGCCAGGGCTTTGCCGCCAGCGTCGAGGTGTGGGACAAGGACGACTGTCTGGTAGGCGGTCTCTACGGAGTCAACATCGGCCATGCTTTCTTCGGCGAGAGCATGTTCTCGCTCGTGCCGTCAGCCTCTAAACTCGCCCTCATCTATCTGGCCCAAACCATGAAGAAACTGGGAGGGTCGCTCATCGACTGCCAACTAAAAACCGCCCATCTCGAGTCGATGGGCGGCCGTTTCATCAGTTACGATGAGTATATGCGTATCATTTCTTCTTAGAAGTTACCCGCAGTGTCTTTGTGGTCTTGACAGCCGACGCTGCCCCCTTGGGCTTGTAGTATTTCAAGGCCTCCGACATCCAGCCCTGGATATTCGAGATGCGGGTCTCGTCAGAGGGATGGTCGCTGAACAGACTGTTACTGCTATTGCCCTGGGCGGCCATGCGCTGCCAGAAGGTGGTGGCAACACGGGGATCGTAGCCGGCCATGGCTGCGAAGATCAGACCCATGTGGTCGGCCTCGCTCTCCTGCTTCCTGGAGAAGCCCGATGTCCAAAGTTGACCGCCCAACGACTGGCCGAGGGCTATCAACTGTTGCGTGCCCTGACCGACGCCGGCACCTTGCATCACTGCGCCGAGGATGGCCGTGCCGTACTGGTTCTTGTACTCGTTGCTCAGACGCTCAGCCGAATGTTTCGCCACGGCGTGGGCTATCTCATGGCCAAGCACGATGGCCAGCGAGGCCTCGTCTTGGGTGACAGGCAACAAGCCCTCATAGACCACGATTTTGCCGCCCGGCATACACCAGGCATTCACCTGCTTGTCTTGCACCAGGTTGAACTCCCAGGCATAGTTCTGCACCTCGCTGCCCATGCCGTTGGCATTCAGATAACTGACCACGGCATTGGCCAGGTTCTGACCCACCCGCTTCACCATAGCGGTATTGGTGGCGTTGGCCGAGGCCTTGGCCGTCTGCATATACTGGCGGTATTGCTGGTTTGACAGGCTCAGCACGTCGCCATCGCTGACCAGCAGATTCTGTTTGCGCCCTGTAATGGGCACTGTCGATGTGGTGCCGCAGCCCACCAACACGGCTGCCACTAGCGACATCACTAATAGTTTTATTGATTTCATGACTATATGGTTTTTTATAATAATGATGCAAAGTTACACATTATTTCCGAAACTACGCCACAAAACCCACAAAAAAATGTGAGGAGCCTCAACAGGAAGCCCCTCACCGGTAAAATTACTAAAAACTTCTATCTCTGTTCTTACTTCAAACCGCGGTTCGAAAGCGTCACATTCAGCAGCAGCAGGTACTTCTTGTACTGCTTGTCGTCCAGCACGTAGTGCATGTAGCGGATGTCCTTCTTCACGGCCTTGTCGACCATGTCGGCACGATCTTCTTCCTTGGCATATGCTGCAAGCATCATCTCGTCGCAGAAGGCACTGTGAATGTCCTGCACCACTTCCATCTGATCGTTGGTCAGACCCAGCGTGACGGCCAGTTTACGCATATTGACTGTCATGTCGTAGGTCTCTGCCTGAGCCACTGCACTGTTGTTCTCGTTCTCTGCAAACGACATCGATGTCATTGCGAACATGGCTACAACCATCAAAACAATCTTTTTCATACTCTTTTTCCTTTCTTTTCTTTACTCGGGACCTTCCGGTGTTTGTGTTCTTTGTTATCCTTTTTTAATTTTTATCCTGTTTACTGTTCAGGCCCCTACCTTATTAATATGTTATCCTTTGTCGCCAGGATTTTGTTCCTTTTGACGATGCAAAGGTATGACTATTTTATGAACCGACAAAGGATTTTTGTAGGTTGTGTGCGAAAACAGGCCGTTTTGTTGACCAAAATCAAAGAATCGCCCTTTTTGTGAATTCTTATCTTTCCTTAGTTAAAAATAAATCTAATTAAATTTTGTATTGCCCTGACTTTTCGTTGCCACCTCCATGATAATCCATGCATCTTTTATTCCAAAATTCCTAATTTTATGCAGAAAAACTTGATTTTCGTATTCTAATCCAAAGAAAAGTTGTATCTTTGCAACGTGTTTCCTTGGAGGCACAAATCTTTTTATTGCTCAATCTCTCACACGAACTTGCACCTCGAACGAGACATTACGAGCAACACCAAATACACATTGGAACTGCGCACCATAGCGCAGTCTCCAAACATAGTGTATTTGGGGCAGTGCAAGGCTCGTGTGAGAGT
>OCTX010171901.1_pt1 | contig 10825 bp, 10 predicted proteins | sample 1539691 | NCBI WGS metagenome assembly OCTX01 (sample SAMN02144231, study PRJEB22623) | gut metagenome | biome: sheep rumen | host: Ovis aries | place: New Zealand | reverse complement strand
CTTCTTTCTCATTTCGATCGAAACAACATGCTTTTAAGATGTGTTTCCCTTCTTTCAGGTCCTGCACCCGTAGTTCTGCTTTCCACCCCAATGTATCGGCATCCAGGTATCCTTCAAACTGCTCTAGGTACGCATCATAAACATCATTACGAGGCTCTCTTTGAATCTGTTCTACTTCTTCTCCATCCAAAATAACTTTTAACTTAGCTTCTTCATCATCTGTAACAAGCCATCCTCTTAACAAAAAAGATTCTCTTGTATTATTTATAATAGATAAATCTCTAGGAGAATCAATATTGATAATCGACTTACTTTTATAAATTCCTTTTTGTTTGGCTTTCTTAATCTCTTCTTTATGATCTATAGCACTCTGTTTTAAGTATTCATCAATAACATAGACAGGATCACCATCCAATCGTAATTCTCCTCTATAGATCCAAATAGCTCTGTGGCATAGTTCCTTAACTGTGCCTAAACTATGAGAAACAATAACAATCGTTTTTCCTGAGTCCCTTAACTCTTCTAATTTCGCATAACATTTATCCTGAAAATGCTGGTCACCTACTGCCAAAATCTCATCAATCAATAAGATATCCGCATCTACATTAATCGCAACTGAAAATGCTAATCGCATATACATACCGGAAGAATATGTCCGGATGGGATTATCAATAAAATCTCCCAGCTCAGAAAATTCAATAATTTTATCCAATCGCTGGTCTATTTCTTTACGAGTTAATCCAAAAATTGAAGCATTAAAGTATATGTTTTCTCTTCCTGTAAAATCTTGATGAAATCCCGCTCCTAATTCCAATAAAGAAGTGAGTTTCCCATTTGTTTCAATTGTTCCATCATTAGGAAAAATAATTTTAGTCATCAGTTTCAATAACGTAGATTTTCCTGAACCATTTGTACCAATCAACGCTACCGTTTCTCCTTTTTTTATATTTAGATTTATATTTTTTAAAACTTGATGAACTTCAACATTTCCCCTATTCCAGAAAAGAAGTTTGTCTTTTAATGTATTTGCTCGATCATATTCAATTTTGAAATACTTTGACATATTTCTAACTTCAATTGCATTCTGATTTTCCATGCGACCACCTCATTAGTCAAACAGTCTTATTTTAGCATAAATCATAGATTAAACAAATTAAGCATCTGTTATTCATTATGAAAATATACATAAAAACAAAATAATAACGAATAAACTACTTATTAAAGCCCCAATAAGATAATATTCTGAGAATTGCGGATCTTCTGAAATCTTTTTATATCGCGTAATCGATTTTGCGGTTAAGATTAAACCTAGTACTGCATATTGATGTAAGCTAAGCATCAGCAAAATGAACAAGCGTTCCATTTTACCAATGAAAGAACCAGTAGAAGGAAAAGTATTTATATCCGCTTTATGAATGGGTTCACACTTCTTTAAAACAATTTGAATCATAGGACTACATGGTTCTTGAATCAACAATAAACAAAGAACCCATTGTATAAAACTATTGGCATCTATATTAAATTGTTCTAAAATCCATACTAAGTTAGAATTTAACTCGCTACTTTTAAGACGTACTGTATGGAACAAAGAATAGCTCATTAAGAAACCAACATATAAAAAATGTTTTTTAATTACTGAGTTTAAATGACCGCCGATTTAACAGAATAATTTTTTCAGAAAATTGCATAGCCATCCAATAAAACAACGATATAATCAGTACATCCAACCATTGTACTTGACCATAAAAGATAAATAAAATAATAGTTAACAGTAGTGGATATAAAACCATCTTTGATTTGTGTAAAAACTTTAAAACATAAAAGTCTACTAAAACATAATTTATCAATAATACAAATAAAAAGCTCTTAGTCATTTTCTTCTATACTCATAACTAATGTATTTAACAAATCCCATGAATCTTTCACCTTATAAAACTCTGTTTTCTTTAATGTTTTACTGGTGCTGGTTGACCTATCTTTAAAAAGGCTGCCATTTTAAACTGGTCCATTTCATGATTCATATAAGCATGCAAGATTTCAACTTGGCGACTTGTGTAACCACTATATAAAATGGAAAGTAACGACAGGGTATTATTCATAATTTCCGTTTTTAATTGATCGTGAGTATAAATTTTAAAATAATTTATATTTTTCCGATATTTTTGTTTCCCTTTTGCTGATTGTTCAATTGCCTTACGAGCCAAATGAAAGGCAGTACCATCCATTTCCTGGATATTCATCGTTTGAATCTGTGTTGTAATGTTTCCGACTCCTACTCCAAATCAATCTTTGTTGGATGTAGGGAAAAAAACAACTCATTTATAATACAGATCCAATCAGCGTTTACACTCATTAATCCCTCGAATTCATCTCCTAAAGTAATTTTAAATTTGGAAACTATCGATTGACAGTATTTAGAATTGATCCTATCTAAAGTATTTAATAAATTTTTCTGTACTTCTTGTCTATGCTCAATATTTTTGGAATCAATGAGATCTCCTATTATCGCAATATAACAAGGATTTATTGTATCCATTTCATACCTCATTCATAGTATATTGACAAATAATTCCCTACTCAAGGAATTGTTATAAAATATTCCTAAAATAGGGAATTAAATGGATTTAAATTTTTGTTTAAACGCAAAAATCAAATCCATGATCCGGGCTTTTTTTGTTTTCATTCCTTTGTAATAAGGACTAAAATTCTGTAAAAAAAGCTTTAACACATTACCATTAGTTAAATAATCTATATGATTTTGATAAAACATCATTCGTTTCTTATAATCTGGTTGATACTGCGATAATCTTGGTTCTGTTTTTTCTAACTTTTTTAAAGTTTCCAAAGGGTATTGAGCTAATAAAAGTCTTGTTTTAAGCTCATTTCTTTTTTGTGCATGTTCTTTTTTCGTGTAATGCTCCTGTTCATTAATCCCTATTGTGTTTTTACCGTGAATCCTATAAAGAAACAACGATTTATTGTAAAAATACATTCCCTTTTGCTCTGCTGCCAATAAGTTAATTAACCAATCATGAAATAAGTCTTCTGTAAAACATTCTTGAAATCTTTGATTTAATTCTTGTCGTATAACTAAAGCACATCCCTGGAATGAATTTTGTGTTAATAATGTCTCAAAAGTAACTTCCACTACATCATTTGTATTTACTACCATTCTAAGTAGATTGTTATTGGATAAACCTTTAACTTTTTCTACTTCAAAAGTCTTGTCATCTTTATCAATAAAAGAAAAAGAAGAAGCTAGTGAAAGTATGTTAGGATGTGTATCCATGATTGCAATCATTTCTTCTACTTTATTTGAAAGCCATATATCATCTTGATCACACAGAAAAATATACTCTCCTCTACAATAAGACATTGCTTTTTTAAAGTTTTTCTTATATCCCATATTTACTTCATTTACATAGAATGAAAATTTCATCTCTGGATGTTGTTGGATATACTTCTGAATTACTTCTCTCGTGTTATCCGTAGATTTATCATCTACCAAAATAATTTCATTCACTTTATGACTCTGATTCAAAATAGAATCTAATTGTTTTTGTACATACTTTTCACCGTTATAGGTGGCCATTGCTACTGAAATAGATAACATTTTTTAGTTCTCCCACTTTTTAAGTTATTTTATTCTTTTATCATAAAGCTTCTGTTCTAAATCTAGTATCTGTAGTTGCAGTAAATGCCTCTGTAAATCTTCCGTTGTATCACTCTTTAACTTCGCACTTAATAAATCAAAATAATTCTTTCTTTTTAAGCTGTTTTCTTCAAATCTTTTCCAATTAGAAAAAATATCCTCAGTCCATTCAAACAATAAGCTGAGACAAGTAAGCCAAACCAAGAAAATACTTGATAAAAAAACTATTTTAAAAACGATATCTATACTTTCATACTCAAAAAACAAAATAGCCTTAGCAACAAAAAGTGCTAAAAATAAAATACAAATAATACTAAGATTTTCAATTTTTCTAAGTATGTAATATATTGTTCGCTTGTAATTCATTTTTCTATTTAGTCTATCTATTAAAATGTAAGCACACACAAGTATAATAAAGAAAAACAAAATATTATTCCATAAAGAAATATTGATAAACTCATTTAACCAACCATATCCTTCAGGTATTCCTATATGTATATTTAGTATCATAAAACATATAGATGCAAAAGATACTAAAATTATTAAATATTTCATGGTCATCAAACCCGACAAAATTAAAGATTTTAACTCGTTTCTAATCTGTAATACTAACGCTAATTCTTTTATCATTATAACTTCTCCTTTTAATATTCATACTGCTTGCTGTTCTACAAACCTTGATTGATTAATCGTATCCATTTAGCATCTTGAGATAATAAACCATCCATCAAAGAATCAAAATTACTACTGGAAGATATGATATCTGAACTACTCATGCTACGTACTCGATCAAGCATATTTTTAAAATTCTCATGCGTTATTTGCTGATTAATAAAATCACGCTGCTTCTTTTTCGCTTTGTAGTTGGCGACACCTGTTAGAGTTTCAATTAAACAAGAGTTCACTTTCTTTGCCGAAGTAATCAGTTTCACATCATCAAAATGTGAAAGAATAACTTGCATAATACATGGATTGCAGAAAAAAATCACTCTTTTTTCAGCACATGGTAAATCATGAAATTCATTAATCTTTCGTTTAATATCAACATATTGTTCGTAAGGCTTTTTATCCGTATCACACAAAACGAGCACAAGTTCATAATTTCCGTTTTGATAGCGATCTTGATAACGCGCAAAGATATTCCCATTACCTTGTGCATTATCAAGTGTAACTTCGTATTGCGAATGCCAAACCTGCAACTGTTTTAAACGATTTAGGTAATCGTATTCTTCATCACCTTCACAAATTATACAAATGCGATGTTTTGCATTGAGTTTAGGTAATCTACTCTTCATCATCTTCCTCATCGACTGTATTTGTTTTAATATCAAGCAACGAATTCAACAAGTCTGGATCTGGTAACGCACCTAAAACACCTTGCCTATATTTTCCCATGATATCTGTTGTGTCCTGACGTATGCCATCTTGGGCCGTAAAATCAGCTAAGGAATACACATAAACACCTTCTTTGTCTTTGTGTACAAACCAAACCTGCTCTTTTCTAAACATACGATGACAGTCCATTAAATTAATATCATGAACCGTACAAATTAGTTGTGCCTGGTCATTTAATTCATTATTAAAAAGATTTACAATGGCACGTGTTAGTTTAAAATGGATACTACTATCTAATTCATCGATAACTAATATTCTGCCTTGTTCTAATGCCTCAATCACGTAGCTTGCCAAAGCCGTAATTTTTTTTGTTCCCGTTGAATCAAATAAAATGCTAGGGACTTTATGTCCCTTATACGTGGATACCAATCTCAATTGATCCTCCAATGATTCTGGAAGATTTAAAACTTTTTCTTCGGCCTTGTCCCTAATCTGGCTTATAACTTTTACTTCTCCTCCGTCTGCATATTCAAAATTATCCATATATAAATCAGAATTTTTTATAAAATCCACTATTTTATGTTGTAAATCATTTTTATGCTTCATCAATTCTATCGTATGCTGCATAGGAATATTATTCATATTTACGATATCGATCTTACTGGCAAATTGTATAATTATTCTCCGTATCTGGTCTAAGTAGGCAAATTTATTCTCTCCCAAAACATAAACTAACAGATTATTTTTGGATACCAGTGACATCAAGTTCTCTACATCATTGTCTAAGCAAAAATATTTATTATTTTCTTCATCTTTTAAAAGCCATAATTTTTTTAACTCATTATTATATTTGTCTTTTGTCAGTTCTAAGAACTCTTCAAAAATAAATTCTTGAGTTTTGATATCATAAGAAAAATCATAAGAAAACTTTCTTCCTTTCCAAAGAAAAGTTACCCCAAGTTTACAAATTGTGCTATTTGTAAATATATTCGGTATCAAAGTTGACCTTTTATTCAATAAAATGTTTCTTATTTCCCTAATACATTTTATCAAACATGTCTTTCCTGAATTGTTTGGCCCATATATCCCTACTGTTTTTAGAATATTAAAATGATTTTCTTGGTGCACATTTGATTTAAACTTTTTATTTCGCATATCTGCTTTTAGTGATAAACAAACACGTTCATCAAAAGCATAACAATTCTCTGCTCTAACCTCTATTATCATATCAAACTACCTCCTTATGCAAAGGATATCTTATTTATATTTTTTATGCAAGAATAAACCATAAAAAATATAAATTCCGCACAGAATATAAATCTATGATATTTAAAAAATCAGAATCATTCAGATTTTCTGCCTCTACAGCACACTGATTAAAATTTTTCTTTATATTTTTTCATGCTTTTCCGATTTTTATTCGTATATATATAATGGAGATGATAATGACAAACTTAAATGAACTACAAACGATTGTACAATCCAAAAAACGTTTTATCGATGGATATTCAAAGATCATTCTTTCTTTTAAGCCTATCCAGGCTTGTCTTCTTCAACAATGCCTGGATGAGTTTAAAGATCTCACTTTAAAAGAGATTTCTACACTCATTCAACCAAGCTCTTCCAATTCTAAAATCATTACATTAAACACTGAAGATATCCGTATTCCTGGAGCTAAAATAGTTTATGATCTACTTTATGTGGTTAGACATCCTCTGTATCCATCAAAATTTATGTTGATTCATATTGAAGCACAGGGGGAAGAATCGTATAAGTATGCACTACCCTGCCGAAGTCTTTATTATGCATACAGACTGATTGCCGGTCAAAAGAATCATTCTCTGGGCTTTCAGAAATCTTTTTACAATGATATTTTAGACGTACGTTCCTTTTGGATCTGCTTACATCATGCAAAGAAAAAAGATAATTGTTTATTAGAATATGTGACACACGAAAATCAAAAAATGGGTAACTTTTGTTTTGATCCTAAATTTTATGGAATGTCTAAAACACATCTTTTATATCCATCACTTCATTCCAAAGAAGAACAAACTTTGGAAGAAATTTTAAATGGTCCCAAGAGCATTATGGAGCTCTTATCCATACTATTTCTATCCGATAGAGATTATGATCAAATCATACAAATTCTAGAAAGAAAGAATGATATACTGTTATCAGATGAAGACAAGGAGGAAATTAAAGATATGTGTACATTTGGCCAAGGTGCTTATCTTGCCTGGACAGAACATGGAATGAAGCAAGGCAGAAAGCAAGGTCGCATCGAAGGTCGCAAATCCGGTGAATTGGATACTCTTGTTCAAAACATTTCTCTTTTACTGGAAAGTGGCACCATTTCCGATATTCAACAGGCCTTTTCTATCTTGCGTGTTCAAAAGGAAATGCAATCTAAGGTCTTAAAACGTTTAGATCTTCATTAATACAAATCCCCATAGAAACATTCATCTTCCATGGGGATTTTATTCGTTTAATATGACTCTAAAGCATATTTCTCAATATCGTTTATATATTCCTGGATAATATTCTCTTGATAGCCTAAGACTCCCTCTGTTTCAAGTATCCATCCACTAATTTCTTTCAGTTTGGGATCTTTAATATTCTCTAATATTTTTAAACGTCTTTTACTGCATTTATTTTGTGATTTACTTTTTAAATAATCATCGAAAGAATAACGCCATAGATGTAATGCAGGATATCGATCCCTTAATCGTTGAGCAATCAACAGACCCTCTGGATCCATATCTCCAGCATAATAAACCACAAAATTTGTCTGATGGATATGATCCATCAACAAATAACTGGCATAATTTAACTGTCCATAGGTACATACCAGTGCAATCGATGAAATCTTTTTCTTACGTATTAAGTCTGCCAGTTGATGAAATACGGAAGGATTCTCCAATACACAAACAACTCGAATATCACGAGTATCTAAGGAAGTAATATGAAGTAAATTCTCCATATTTACATTCCATACTTCATAGCGGTCATAAAACCCTTTCCAGCCTTCATGAATCTCTCCATCAGGATCAATTGCATTCAGCCTGACAATGCCACAATAATTGCTCATGGCCTCTTTATAAAGTCCCGCCTGATATAAGATTTCAATTTCTCTTTCTTGTTCACACTCTGGAAAGAAATACGTTAAAGCATTAAATAGCAAAGTTCGACAAAAACTAGGATGATCAAACATATGTGGGTCTTTGGTAATCCGACTGGAGAAAATAGATAAATTCTCTTTTTGATTTTTCCACACCGGTAATTCATCAATTGCTTTTAACACATAACGCACTTGGTTTCTACATTGACTTTGATCTTTTCTATATTCCTGAAAAATGCGAGTAGAGACACTGTTTTGATGACTTATTACTTCTTTCAACCATTGACGAGAATGATTTTTCTGACAAGCTTCCAGCAAATCATTTAAAAATGCCTCAAATTTTTCTTGTTTTAGTTGTTTGGCATCCTTTTTTGTTATGATTTCTTCATCAAAATACAAGAATAAAACCCTATCAAAATCAGCATCTGCAAACTTGGTCTGCTTTAAAGCCTTGTTAAGTTGGGATCTGCGAATTACGGCATGAGATTGTTTATGATAATCTTTGCCTAATAACCCCTCTAGACAAGGCTGGTTGGAACTAGTCAAAGGAACATGAATGGAACCGGCACAAGTGCCATAGCTTTCGTACTGTTTCTTCCAAAGATGCATAAACTCCTTAAAATCATGTTCCTTTAAATACGCGCATAAGTCTTCATTTACATCCATTAAGCAATCATCCTTTTTTGTTTACCATTCCACTCATAAGAAATCACAGTCACAAAATGTGCATTCTCCGGTCTAAATAATTCATGAATCGCAAGCGAAGGCACACTGCTGTAATCACCCCACAAAACCTGTGAGTTCATGATATAATCAAACCCAAACTTTTGAATAAGTGCAAACATATTTTCAATGTTGTTTTCATCAACACCGGCAAATGCTTCATCCAATGCGATAATAAGAGGTGCATCCTTAGAAGCCTGTTCGTATTTTGCCGCTATAGCTGAAAAAAGCGGTACATACATAGCCATGGCTTTTTCTCCACCACTAAAGGTGAAAAATGCGTTGTTCGTCAACTCTTTTTTTCTTTCGCCTTGTTTTTCATATTCAATCTGAAAATCAAACCATGTACGATAATCCAAGACTTCTCGCATCACTTGATGAAAGCTTTTTAGACTGGCTTCGTCATCTGCCAGTTTTCTTGCCAATTTTAATTTTGAACGGAAATGTGACGACAACTTTTTAAAATCCTTCTCTTTTAATACCTGCACATCTTTTTCTAATAGACGCACAAGTTGTTCTGTGCTTAACTGTTCTTCACTTTCTGCTTTATGGGAATGCCATCGTAAACTCAGCTTTAAACCACTGCTTGTATTCATCGCACGCATATATCGATTCATTTGTTCAACCCATCGTTTTGAACTTTGAATATGCGTACGAATTTTTTTGGCAATGGTATTGACTAAAATATCTTCAATCAAGTTTCGGTCACTTTCCTCCAACAATAATTTTTGTTGTTCTATATCTTGTGAAAGATTTTGCATCAGCTGAATAAAAGAAACATTCTGCCCCTTATAACGCGTTTGTATATCCATACGCGTATTTTCTTCTTTTTCTTCAAAGATGTTGTGAATGATTAACCCATAATCTTGTAATTGACCTTTGTTGTTATGAAAAGCATTCTGTAATTCTGTCTGCAAGACTTCCTTGTTTCTTAAATTCACATATTTCTTTTCAATATTTCCTATTGTTTCCTTTACATCCAGTTTTTCATGAGTTACATAGCCTAAATCTTGTTCTTGTTTAAACGCATCCAAAGTTTCATCCCGTCTTTTTCTTTGCAGCTGGATTGTCTCTTCCATTTCCTTTAAACGCATTTGAAATTGTTCTTCTCTTTGTTGTAGATCACCGATCTTTTGATCTTGTTTACTGATTTCTTCTGGAATCTGCTGCTGTCGATCAAGAATCTGCATGATTCGATCTTGGATATCTTGATACCCTAGTTCATCCATCTGCTTTTGAATTGATTCAATCATCTTTTTCAACATCTCTATTTCTTTAATCAGCTGATTCTTTTCTTGGTTCAATAAGAAAACATCTTGTGACAAATCTTCTACTCTGGATTGTGTCATCATCAAAACTTCCTCATTTGAAAGATAACGTACATGAGTGGCTTTTAAATCTTCTACATATGATTTATAGTGTTCGAAATCCTCTTTTCGATTTTCAAATACTTCCTTTAACATCGAAATACCTAATCTTTCACAAATCTTAGAAAGAGACAACTGAAGGGCATGCACGTTTTTTCTACACTGTTCCAATTCTTCTTTCAGCTTCTGAATTTGATCAAAAATCGCTTCTTGTTCAATTTCTGTCTTTTCAATTTCTCTATGAATCACATTTAACGAATGTTGTGAAGGATAAGCATTTTTTTCCTCTTCCAACGTTTTAAAAGCCTCCTGAATTTTTCTCTCTTCTTCAAGGAAAACTTCTAACTTTTGTTTATATTGTGCTAATTCTTGTTTTAATTCTTGAATCTTGTTTTGGCGATACAGTTCTCTAGACTCTTTTCCAATGTAAATGGATTGTCTTTCTTTTGAAACAATACCAGTAACAAGTCCATGTAAGTATCGAGAACGATTTGTTTGAATGGCTCGTGTATTCCAACCAAAATGCTTTAAAACTTGTGTAAAATTAATAGAATCATTTTCACTGTGCAATACACAAGTTTTATATGTATCAATAGGGTTTTCTACCAATAAAAACTGATCGGCCATCCC
>OCTX012288038.1_pt1 | contig 10826 bp, 10 predicted proteins | sample 1539691 | NCBI WGS metagenome assembly OCTX01 (sample SAMN02144231, study PRJEB22623) | gut metagenome | biome: sheep rumen | host: Ovis aries | place: New Zealand | reverse complement strand
TCAATGACCATACCGCCTTTGACGCCCAGGTCGTTCTCCTCCGCTTTGAGACAGTTGTTCTGACATCCGGTCACGCCGAATTTGAACTTGTGGGGGAGCTGACGGCCGAAATACCGCCTGTCCAGCTCCTCTGCTATTTCCAGCGCATCGATACACCCGCTCGGGCAGCACCTGCCGCCCTGACAGGCCGTCACTGTGCGCACGCGGGGGCCGCAGACGCCGGGCTGTACATCCGAGGCAGCCAGGAAGTTCTTGACCTCATCGATATCTTCCAGCCGGATAAAGGGGATCTCCACTCCCTGGCGGCTGGTCAGGTGCACATAGTTGTGTCCGAATTTCTCCGCCGCCTCCGCGATTGCCTTGAGCTGCTGCACCGTAACGGTCCCGCCGACGACCCGCAGGCGCATGGAAAACATATCTTTCTGTTTCTGGCGCATAAATCCGCCGGCTTTGAGTGTTGCATAATCCGCTGCCATTTTCTTTCTCCTTCTTTGTAAAAACGGCTACTGCAGTTTCTCAGCTGAAGAGGAGACACAGAACCGTCCCCTGTCTCCTCTCTCTTTTAACTGAACACATAATTTACCGTGTTCTCATACATCAGCCTGTCTTCCTCAGGTCCGCCGGGGCGCAGATCCAGGATCCTTCCTGCCGCAGAAGCCAGGGAGAGTTCCCGCAGACGCTCTTCGAACCCGGTCTGCCCCTGCGGGCATGCGACGACGGTAATGAGACCTGCCTGCCGCAGAATGTCTACTGCAAAGACCGCTTTTTCCATTTCCTTTTCCCCGGACAACTGAACCATCATGGTATGAAGTCCCTGTGTGATCAGTTCCGTTTCAAATCCGGCCGCCTCTTCCGGCGTTTCAGCCAGGATGATATAGGGGGTCTGTCCCAGCTTCCGGGCACGCATCTGCGGGGTGACTCCTTCTCGTTTGCCTTCTGCCGATTCCCGGATTTCTTCGATCACGCCGCAGGCGGAAGTCGCATTGGTGACTCTGTCGATCAATATGAATTCCCCGAGCGTGCGGTGCCTGGAAAACGAATCCAAAACGACCGGCGAAGACAGTTCCAGTCTGCAGCGGGCGATCTCGTTTTTCTGCATGAAGACGGGGTGGCGGTGCTCACCGGTATTGACATCCACTGTATAGAGGATCTCCGACACCTTGCAGGGAACCAGCCTTGTGCCGATCTTTGCCAGGAAATCGCGGCCGGACGTCAGGATCCCGCTGTACATCCATAACAGCGTACCGTCAAAGACCGATGCCACGGCAGCATCTGTGTCTTTGACCAGAACGCAGCCCCGGGAGACGTCCACCTCCCTGGCCAGACGCAGCATGGCGGGCTGGCCCTGCACTGCCTCCTTTACCTCTTTGCAGCCCACATAGACAGCCTGGACCTCAGCCTGTTCGCCGCCCGGCAGAACTGTGATCATATCACCCGCAGAGACGGTTCCGGCCTCGATCTGTCCCTGGAAGCCGCGGAAGGTGTGATCCGGTCTGCAGACCCGCTGGACAGGCATATAAAAGCCTTGCTCCGCAAATCCGTCCACCTGCACTGTCTCCAGCCACTCCAGAAGGGGCGGTCCTGCATACCAGTCCATCAGGGAGGACTTACGAGTCACGTTTTCCCCCTCTGTCGCGGAGAGAGGGATGATCTGCACCTTCTCCAACCCCAGGCTGCCGCAAAGATCCCTGACCTGACCGACGATGGAATCAAATGTTTCCCGGCTGTAGCCGGTCAGATCCATTTTGTTGACGGCAAATACAAACTGACGGATTCCCATGAAGGAACAGATCCGCGTGTGCCGCCTGGTCTGGGCCAGGACGCCTTTTGTGGCGTCGATCAGGATGACGGCCAGATCCGCAAAGCTGGCGCCGACCGCCATGTTGCGGGTATATTCCTCATGGCCCGGTGTATCCGCGACGATAAAACTCCTCTTCTCGGTCGTAAAATATCTGTAGGCGACATCAATGGTGATGCCCTGTTCCCGCTCCGCCATGAGCCCGTCCAGAAGCAGGGAATAATCGATCTTTCCCCCGCGGGAGCCCACACGGCTGTCCAGTTGCAGAGCTTTCTCCTGATCTGCGTACAGCAGCTTTGTGTCATATAAGATGTGTCCGATCAGCGTGGATTTTCCGTCGTCCACACTTCCGCATGTGATAAATTTCAGCAAACTGTTCATATCTGCACCTGTATCCACTCAAAAATAGCCTTCGCGTTTGCGCTTTTCCATGCTGGCCTCGCCTCCGTCACGGTCGATCACCCGGCTGGTCCGCTCACTGGTCACGGCGGAGAGCGTTTCTTCGATGATGGCATCCAGCGTATCGGCGTCCGACTCGATCCCGCCGGTCAGGGGGTAGCAGCCCAGGGTGCGGAAGCGGATCTTTTTCTGCACGATCTCCTCCCCCGCAAGCAGAGGCATGCGGTCGTCGTCCACCATCAGAATACTGCCGTCCCGGTAGATGACAGGCCGCTCCGCCGCATAGTAAAGGGGGACGATTTCGATCTGCTCCTGCCGGATGTACTGCCAGATATCTTTCTCTGTCCAGTTGGAAAGAGGAAAAACCCTGATACTCTCTCCTTTTCGGATCCTGGTATTGTACAGTTTCCACATCTCAGGGCGCTGGTTTTTGGGATCCCAGGCCTGCTGCGCGCTGCGGAAAGAAAAGATCCTCTCCTTAGCGCGGGACTTTTCCTCGTCCCGCCGTCCTCCGCCGAAAGCTGCCGTAAAGCCGTATTTTGAAAGCGCCTGCTTGAGGGCTTCCGTCTTCATGATATCCGTGTAGGAAGAACCGTGCTCAAAGGGGTTGATTCCCTGACGGACACCCTCCTCATTGGTGTAGACCAGAAGTTCAAGTCCGTATTTTTGCATGGTATAGTCGCGAAAAGCGATCATATCGCGGAATTTCCAGGTCGTGTCTATATGCAGAAAAGGAAAGGGAGGTTTCTCCGGCCAGAATGCCTTCAATGCAAGGTGCAGCATGACAGAGCTGTCTTTTCCGATCGAATACAGCATCACCGGCTTTTCGCATTCCGCCGCAACTTCGCGCAGAATGTAGATTGCCTCCGCCTCCAGCTTGTCCAGGTGTGATAAGGTTTGCATGTATGCCTCCTGTGTTTCTTGGTTACTTTTCAAACCGCCTCTGTATTCAGGTCAGTATTTGTTGGCATCGCTGCGGTCTACGGTGATCGTCACGGTCCTTCCGGCCCCTGCACCGGCGCACTCCCGGCTCCCGGCGGGATTTTCCCCGGAGCCGCTCTGATGAGCGGCATGTTGGGGAAGGATGATGATCCAGTGGGAAAACCTCCCATCCTCTTCCACGCGCATTCTGCCTCCCCGTCCGCCGATGTCCGCACCCAGATAGTAGGCGATCGCACCCGCGCTGCAGACTTTCAGGCAGGAGGCACAGCCCCAGCACTCCTCCGGATGGGGAAGAAAAGCAGTCCCCCCCTGCCGAATCCGGATCAGGTTCCCGGGACAGATCTCTGCGCACGCACCGCAGCGCATGCACCTGGTTGAATCAATCAATACACTCATCTATATCTCCTTGATGCAGGTATGGTATCTGGCGGAATTCAGACGGCATGCAGCGGGCGGAAGAACATCCTGATCTCGTCGTCCAGCAGAACAGAATTGATAAACAGGTCATACTGATCATCCCGGGCCGGGTAATCTGTATGGATCCCGAAACCCGGCCACCGCGTCTCCCGGCGGGCCTGCAAGTGGGCGATCAGTGTCCTGCATACATCCAGCCGGTCCAGAAGTTCATAGATGCGGTACAGGTCTTCGGCGTCAGAAACTGTGAGTTCTTCCGCCAGGCTTTTCAGCTGCAGGATCCTGTCCCGGGCAATCTCCAGACGGAAAGTACTGTATTGATATCCCGTCCGGATCCCGCCGGCATATTCATCCATTACCTTCTGCATGGCTTCTTCCAGGGCAAAGACGTCATTGGCACCGCCTTCACCCGCTGATCCCGGCCTGACCCTGCTCTCATAGTCTGCAAAAAAAGCCTCTACCTGTCCATCGATCGAATCCCATTGAGCCTGCGGCAGATCGGCAAGATCATCCAGTATGGTGAGAGCTGCGATCTTCCCCTCTGCCAGGGCACCGGGGACAAATTTTTTTGGTGCGCCGCCTGCCGCATCGCCCGCCGCGTAGAGTCCCCGGAGAGTCGTCCGGCGTCCTTTGTCCACCCAGAATCCACTCCCGGTGTGTCCGCCGACTATATAAGGCTCTGTGCCCTCTACCTCCACATTGCATACGGATGGCATCTCCCCGCTTTCGATCCAGTGCAGGGTCTGGGAGGGCGCCATGTTCAGATAAGCCCGCAGCAGATCCTCTTCCTGCTGCGGGGAGATCCCTTTGGTCCTGAGAAAGCATGGCCCGCGGCCCCGGCGGTTCTCGCTGGTGACGCCATGTGCCCGCCCCGATGTTGTCAGACCGTACTCCTCTTCAAAAATCTCTCCAAGAGCGTTGATCTCTCTGGCTCCCACTCCCAAAGCAATGGTGCCCGTGGGAGCGATGGTATCCTTACAGCGCTGGGCGACAAAGCGCATCTCAAAGCTGGTCATCTCCGCGCCCGCCCGGATGCCCATGGCATAGCCCGCACCGGTGTTAAAGGGGGGATACCACATTTTGTGCCTGGAAAAGCCGGGATTGTTGGGGCGGTAGAGCCCTGCCGCACCTCCGGTCGCGATCAGTACGGCCCTGGCAGAGACTGCCACGGCGGCCGACCCGTCCGCCGACAGCCCCACCGCTCCGCATATGCGTTTTCTGCCGGCTTCTGTCACCAGAAGATCCGTCAGAATCACATGATTGAGGACCGTGATATTGGAGTATCGTCCGACTTCCTTTGCCAGGAGGGGTTTGATGTTCTCGCCGTTGATCTTGATATTGTGCCTGCCGCGGCCGGCATAAGACCCGTCCGGGTTCTTCTGGATCACCAGGCCCATTTTTTCCAGGTCCGTCACCGCATCATGAAAGCCTTCGGCCATTGTCAGGACCAGATCCTCACGGATGATCTGCTCTGCATCCCTGCGTACAAAAGACAGATAGTCCTGCGGGGTCTGACCGTCTCCCAGCCAGGCGTTGAGGGCATTGACACCGGCCGCAAGACAGCCGGAACGCTGTATATTCGCCTTTTCCGCCACCAGGATCCTGGTTTTGGGAGATCTCCTGGCGGCTGTGACCGCCGCGTAGCAGCCGGCGGTCCCGCCTCCTATGATCAGGATGTCTGTAGTCAGTTCTTTCTTTTCCATCTCTTTCTCTATATCCTTCTCCTCACAGGAAGACACTCTCTGTGCGCAGGGACTGGTTGAAGGCAAGATGTACCTGATCCTCCCGGATGATGAACATACGGTGCAGGAAGACATCTACTGTCTCGCCGATCCGGATCTCGGGATCGTTAAAGCTCCTGAGCGCGGAGAGGACATTGCCGTGGATCCGCACCCGGACTTCCAGGCTGCTGCCGCGGAAAATGATGTCCTCCACAACGCCTTCTTCTGCAGATTTTGCAAACTGAACGCTCTCCCCTTTTTTGAAAATGCTGATGAATTCCGGACGCACGATCCCGATGGAATTCTCTCCTGCATCTTCAAAGTAACGGAAGCTGCCGTAATTGTTGACCGGGACGGAGTTGCCGATAAAGCGTGCGACAAAGGGAGTCGCCGGCCGGGCGTAGAGTTCCGTCGGTGTCCCGGCCTGTTCCACCCTGCCCTGGTTGGTGACGATGATCTCATCCGCCACTTCGATCGCTTCGTCCTGGTCATGGGTGACAAAGATACTGGTGATACCGATCCGGCTGATCATCTCCCGCAGCCAGGTGCGCAGTTCCAGGCGGACCTTGGCGTCGATCGCCGCGAAGGGCTCGTCGAGCAGCAGGATCTGCGGGTCCGGAGCCAGGGCCCTCGCAAAGGCGACACGTTGGCGCTGTCCGCCCGAGAGCTGGCTGGGATACCGTTTTTCCAGACCCTCGCATCCGATCAGCCTGAGGAGTTCATCCACTTTCTCCCGGATCTTCTCCTCCGGCGCCTTCTTCACCCGAAGGCCGAAAGCGATATTCTCAAAAACCGTCATATAGCGGAAAAGGGCGTAGCTCTGAAAGACAAATCCGATCCCCCTCTCACTGCCGGGGACATCATTGACGACTTTGCCGTCGATCAGGATCTGACCGGAATCCGGATGCTCCAGGCCGGCAATCATTCTCAGGATGGTCGTCTTGCCGCTGCCGGAGGGGCCCAGCAGGGCAACCAGTTTTCCTCTGGAGATACTGATATTGATATCTTTAGATGCCTGAAAGTCTCCGAAGTTTTTATTGATATTGCGGAGTTCAACATATCCGTTTTTTTCATTCATTTCTTTTTCTCTTCACGATCTGTCTCTATTTATGTATATCCAGTTCCTTTTTTCCGCTGTGTTCGAGGAAAATGCGGAGGATCAGTACAATGACTGCCATGATCACCAGGATCGAGGAAGCGGCGAAGGCGCCGGTAAAGTCATATCCCTGGTACAAAAGTTCTATATAGAGCGGCAGTGTATTGGTTTTTCCCCGCAGATGCCCCGACAGAACGGAGACTGCACCGAATTCTCCCATGGCCCTGGCCGTACACAGGACGATTCCGTACAGGAGGGCCCATTTGATATGGGGAAAGGTCACTCTTCGAAAGATGGTCAGTGTGCCTGCTCCCATCAAAGCGGCGGCCTCTTCCTCGTCGGTCCCCTGGGCTGTCAGGACGGGAATGAGTTCCCTTGAAATAAAAGGAAAGGTGACGAAGATCGTTGCCAGGATGATGCCGGGTACGGCGAAGATGATCTGGATCCCTCTGCTGTCCAGAATCGGGTAGAGAAAACTCTGACGTCCGAAGGTGAGGACATAGATAAGGCCCGCGATGATGGGAGAGACCGTGACGGGCAGATCAATAAAGGTTGAAATGATCTTCTTGCCCCGGAAGGCGTACTTGGTCAGGCACCAGGCCGCGGCAATCCCGAAAATTGTGTTGACGGTGACTGCCCAGAGCGTTGCCTTCAAGGTCAGCAGAAGGGCCTTGACGGCGTAGGGATCTGTGATCGACGCCCTGTAGACCCCGAAACCCTTGCCCAGAGCCGTCATCAGGATATAGACCAGGGGCAGGATCAGAAAGACTGCCAGAAAGAGGCTGACCAGAAGGATCAGGATCCACTTCACAGGACCTGTATTATTTCTTAGTTTCATTTTCTATTCTCCTCATGCCGCCTCCGCGGGCAGCTGTCCCGCAGAAGGCTGTTGCACAGGCCTTTGTTCTGCGGGCGGCTCTTCCACAAGGCAGTTATTCCAGGGTCGGCCGCTCCGCAGACAGCTGTTATGCCAGGCCGCTGACGCGCCGGGAGACAAGGCTCTGCAGGATGGCGTTGACCGACAGGATCACGAATGCCATGGCCAGCATGACAAGGGCAATGGACGTTGCCGCCGTATAGTCAAATTCCTGCAGTTCCGACATGATCAACAGGGGGGCGATCTCTGTCTCATAGGGGGTGTTTCCTGCTATGAAGACGACGCTGCCGTACTCCCCTATACTCCTGGCAAAGGCCAGTGTGAAGCCGGAGATCAGGGAGGGCAGGATCTCGGGGAAAATGACCCGCAGGAAGGTGGTCCTGCGGTCCGCGCCCAGGATCATGGCAGCCTCCTCGTACTGAAGGTCGATCTTTTCCAGGACCGGCTGCACAGACCGGACCACAAAGGGGATTCCGATAAAGATCAGGGCGATGGTTATGCCCAGGCGGGTGTAGGCGATCCGGATCCCCAGGTTCTGGTAGAAAATCTTTCCCACCCAGCCGTTTGTCGTCGTCAGATGGGTCAGGGAGATACCCGCCACTGCAGTCGGCAGCGCAAAAGGCAGTTCGATGATCCCGTCTATGATCTTTTTGCCCGGAAAATCGTATCTCACCAGCACCCAGGCCATGATCAGGCCCATGACGGCATTTACAGAGGCCGCTGCCAGGGCAGTCAGGATGCTGACCCGGTAGCCCGAGAGAACCCTGGGCCTGGTAATCGTGTAGAGGAATTCAGAAGGCGTGAGCTTTATGGTGAAGGCCGCCAGAGAGCACAGGGGCAGGAGGACCACAAGACTCAATATGGTGATCGTCAGGCCCAGGCTCAGCCCGAATCCCGGGATGATGCTTTTATTATTTACAGAACGCATTCCTTCCTCCAAAAATTGTCACTGCAGTGGGTGAAGCGGGGTCGTCATGGTCCCCAGATCCTTTTGCAGGATCACTGTTCGTAGATCTGGTCAAAATAGGCGCCGTCCGCAAAATGCCTGCTGCGGGCCTGGGACCAGCCGCCGAAATGCGTGATATCTGTCAGTACGATATTGTCGTTGATCCAGTGTCCGTCCGCCGGGATCTCTGTGATGGTGTTGGAATCCGTGTCAGCGACATACTCTTCATAAATCTCCCTGGTGCTGGGGCGGTAGAAATTCTGCGCCTCAATGATCTGGGCCTCATCGGAATAGAGGTGATTGAGGTATTCCGCAGCGGCTTCTTCTGTCCCGTGCTTCCGCGCCACCTCGTCTACGACGGCGACGGTGGGCTGGCACAGAATGGAAACGGAGGGAACGACGATCTCATACTCTCCGGGGTACTCCTTGAGTGATAGAAAGGCCTCGTTTTCCCAAGCCAGAAGGACATCTCCCTGTCCGTTTTCCACGAAAGAAGTCGTGGCGCCCCGGGCACCGGAATCCAGTACGACAACATTTCCGTACAGTTTGCGGATGGATTCCAGGATCTCTTCCTCGCTCTGTCCCTGCTGTTCAAAGTAATACCAGGCCGCCAGATAATTCCACATAGCGCCGCCGGAAGTCTTGGGGTTGGGAGTGATCACACCGACATCCTCCCGGATCAGATCATTCCAGTCGTAAATCTTTTTGGGATTGCCGCTGCGCACCAGAAAGACGATCGTCGATGTATAGGGAGAACTGTCCTGGGGGAATTCCGATACGAAACCATCATCGATCAGGCCCGCATCCGCCACTACCTGTACATCTCCTTCCAGAGCCAGGGTCACGACGTCCGCCTCCAGGCCGTTGGAGACCTCCAGGGCCTGTTTTCCGGAACCGCCGTGTGACTGGGTCACAACAACCTGCTGTCCTGTCAGCTCTTCGTAATAGGGCTCAAAGATCTGATTGTAGGCCGCATAGAGTTCGCGGGTGGGATCGTAGGATACATTGGTCAGCTCGATCACTCCGCTCCCGCCACCATTGTCTGCAGTCGCTGCTGTAGTGTCTTGCGCAGAGCCGTCCGCTCCGGCGCCGCCGCAGGCTGAGAGGGCCCCGGCTGTCACTGCTGCAGCGATCAGCAGGGCCGCTGCTCTTCTTGCTATGTTCAGGCTCTTCTTCCTGTCTAACGAAAGGTGCCTTGCCGAATCGTTGACCTGATTTGTTTCTTTTCTGTATTGATACTGATTGGTTCTCATTTTTTTATCCTCTTCACTCTGAAAAGCTGTTCTATATCGGTTCAGTTCTTTATTGAAATAATCGGTTCTCTATTGATCCGATCCGGTCATCAGGATCGTCTGACTTCTCTCACCCGCTTTCTTCACCGGGCATAAAAAAAAGCAGGGCATATACTTACGCTCCCGCTTTCGCCAACAGATCTGTTCCTGCCTTTTTCTGACAAGTCAACAAGGCTCTCCGCACATTCGAGACGAAACCGGGGATTTCTTCAAAATCATTGTGAAACAGCCGTAACACATTCTCATACCGAAATTGTTTCTCATCATTGTCACCTTTTGATTTCCTTTGCTTCCTTGTGCTTCTCTCACTTATTGACAGGAGAGAAATTCAACTATTTGTCTATCGGTTTAATAGGCTTTTAAAAATGTATCATATTCATGCCGGAAAAGCAATTCCCTCTCCAAACCGCATTTTCTATATCCTGTTATCGGAAAAAGTGATAACGGACTCCCGGGTGAAGGAAATGGACATTCACACTAGTATAATGATGCAGTCAAAAAGAGTGAAAAATAATGCCGATGCATTATTTTTCACTCTCAGAGCTTTGGGCCGCGGGACAGGTCTGTTTATGAATACAGCCTGATCACTGCCGCTGCGACTTCTTTTTTGGGAAGGCCTTCGTCCATAGCGCGTTTTTCCAGGTAATAATGGGCTTCCTCTTCTGTCATCTGCCGCATCTGGATGAGCAGGCATTTGGCCTTGGTGACAATGCCTACCTCATTCAGCTTTTTACGCATGCGCTGCAGTTCACTCTCCTTTTCCAGGACCCTGCCGGACATGAAAAGATTCATGCGGAGCACCTCTTCCAGAATCTGTCTGCGAAGCGGGAGAGAGAATACATAAACCGGATATTTCCTGCAGCGAAAGGCAATCTGCTCCCGGGCGTCTTTGCCGGTCAGCAGAATGATCTGCAGATGAGGATTTCTTCCGGACAGCATGAGCAGATCGTCGATGCTCATGGCTCCTTTCCCAGTCAGGCTGCAGAGTAGAATGTCCGGGGGCGGAGCGCTTCCGGCAGGCGACAGGGCCTGTCGGATCTCCGCCGACGTATATGCTTTTGTGACACGCAGGGAAAGACCGGTCGATGGTATGGCCTTCTGCACATCACGCAGGACCAGCAGGATCGACTGCATCATCTCTTCTGTGCCGGCTGCTGCAACAATGCCGCAGGAGGCATTCGTCTGTTTCATTTCTATACCTCAATGATTATTCTACTCGTCAGATAATTCCTGCTATCAGGGGTTTTGCCCGGCATCAGAGTTTTTTCCATATTATTCCGCCCGTTCCGCGTAAGCTTTCAGGCAGGCGGCCGGGACATATTCCCTGACCAGGTCGCTGGA
>OCTX012273753.1_pt1 | contig 10826 bp, 4 predicted proteins | sample 1539691 | NCBI WGS metagenome assembly OCTX01 (sample SAMN02144231, study PRJEB22623) | gut metagenome | biome: sheep rumen | host: Ovis aries | place: New Zealand | reverse complement strand
CTGCCGAAATAGCAGTAGCAGCAGAAGAAACTGCCGAAACAACAGTGGCAGCAGAAGAGGCTGCCGAAACTACAGAAGCAGCCGAAGAAGTTACTGAAACACCGGCAGCAGCAGAAGAAGTTGCCGAAACACCGGCAGTAGCAGAAGAGGCTGCCGAAACAACACCGGCAGCAGGAGAGTTTGTTGAAACACCAGAAGCACCAGAAGAAATTGCCGAGACAGAAATAGTTACAGCAGATCCGGCAAGCGCTGAGGCTGATGAGTTGGAAGAAGACCTTGATGAGGATTCCATGTACGCAGCTCCTGTTCCGGGAAGCCTAGAGGCAATCATTGCTGCAAGCGCGGCAGCTGCAGCGTTACGCAGCAGAGCTTTTTCTGATGAAGCATTGGAAGACGAGGAACTGCCGGAAGTAGAAGATGAGCTGATAGAAGAGAAACTCATAGCAGAGGAGCCGCTGGAAGAGGAACCGGTAGTAGAGGAGCCAACCGTAGAGGCACCTACAGAAGAAGGGCTTGCAGAGGCGGAGCCGGCAGCAGAAGAGCCCCAGGCTGAAGCCCCGGCAACGGAAGAGCCTCAGGCAGAAGCCCCGGTAACGGAAGAGTCTCAGGCAGAAGCCCCGGTAACGGAAGAGCCTCAGGCAGAAGCCTGGGCAGCAGAAGAGCCTCAGGCAGAAGCCCCGGCAGCAGAGGAGCACCAGGAAGAGCCCGCGGAAAAGGCAGCACCAATCAGGCCGCGGACCACTCACAGACCCGAACCGCTCCGTGCTTCCAAACCGAGGGCAGGGCGATCCGGTCACCCGGAGGGCAGGGTCTCCATGCGGGAAGCTGCGAGACGGGCAGGAATCAGTAAGGATTAAACAAGGAACTAAGCGGGAGCATCCATGACAGATAAAGAGTTAAAACGAATCGGCCGAGCCGAGCTGCTCGAACTACTGCTCGCGCAGAGTGAGGAAAATGAGCTGCTTCAGGCGAGAGTGGACGAGCTCGAACAGGAACTGCGCAATCGCGAGATCATCATTGAAAATGCCGGCACAATCGCCGATGCGGCATTTCAGCTGAATGGTGTGTTTGAAGCGGCTGGCAGCGCGGCTGTTCAATACCTTGAAAATATAAAACGGCTTAATCGCCAGCTTGAACTTAAAGCTCAGGAAATGGGAATTAAAGTTGAGGACATTGAAGTTCCGGGCGAAAAAGCAGAAGCAGAACACAGCAGTGAATCAGGTACACCACACACTGTGATATCCGGCGACGCGGCTAGTAATCTTGTGAGAGGCTATTCCCTTTCAGATCTCGAACGGCTGCTGGCACAGGAAAAGGGTGAAGACCTTCAGTGAGGGAGCACATGGCAGAACGGATACATAGACCCGGAAGATTTGGGCCTACAACAGAGCAGATACGCAGTGAACTTGAGAGGGTGCGCTACCGAAAAACATTTGCAAACACCCTGAGGAGCACAATCTTTATACTGATCGTCGTCTCGGCAATGGCGGTACTGATTGCTGTCCTCCTACTTCCTGTACTGAGAATTTACGGGCATTCGATGAATGATACACTTGACGAGGGAGATATCGTTGTCTCCGTCAAAGGAAGTAAGTTCGAGACAGGTGATATTATCGCTTTTTATTACAACAACAAACTTCTTGTCAAGAGAGTAATAGGCCAGCCGGGTGACTGGATCGATATCGACGAGAACGGCAATGTTTATCTCAATCAGGTCTTGTTGGAGGAGCCGTACCTTGACTCTAAGGCTTATGGGGAGACCAATATAACTCTGCCCTATCAGGTTCCCGAGTCACGTATATTTGTACTTGGCGATAACAGGGACGTATCGATTGACTCTAGAAATACGTCAGTAGGATGTGTTGCGGAGGAACAGATCGCCGGAAAAATTGTGTTCAGGGTGTGGCCGCTGGAGAATTTTGGGTTTATCAGGTAGATACAGGAAACGAGACTTAAAGTATATTTTTTTCGTGTTTACTTGGGTTATATTTTAAATATCTATTTGTGCCTAGAATAGGGTGTTCTATACTAAGTGTCAAAGATGAGAAGGTTACTATCACCGGTCAGAACAATTATTCGGCGACTTATGAACTCTCCGAAGAAGGAGAATTCGCCGGATGCTACCGTATCTCGAATGTGAAGGTGTTTAATCTCCCGAGTACCGGAGGCCCCGGAGACTATCTGTTTACAATCATTGGTATTGCAATCAGCAGTGAAGTTATATTGCTTAAGTTGAGGGATAGAAAGAAAGAGATAGGGCTGTAATACGATAAACAAAAGCCGCTGAAGTGGAGATGCAATTAGGCGAGATCCATGCTCAGCGGATTTGTTTATTTGTTCGAAAAAGCATCGGTTCTGATACAAATACAGAAATTATAAACATCGGTTCATCGGCAATATGAATGAACAAGAACGGCTTCACGCGTGAGCGTAAGTATTCTTGATTGTACTGAAAAAAAAACAATTTGGAGATTTATAACAGAAACATGAGATGCATGTGTGTGTCCTTTTTGTGTCCATGCGTATGCTACTATAGCATTGAATTTTTATAGGTATAGCTATGCAATCGGATAGGCACATAGAGTTTCAGCGCAATAACTTCTAATATCTAGGTCTGCGGGAACGCTTTAGTCCGGAGATGAGATTGGCAAGAACAATATCCGCTGTCGACTTCGCATACGATGGGTATGTCTTTACTGTCTCCGGAATTGATTCCGCAGCAGATTCAAATTGCCAAAATCCACAACAGAATCTATTCACTCGCGAAATGTGTCACATGCACAATTCGCCGGTGTCTGGATATAAAACACAGACTGTCACCTGGCCGATAGGCGGGACTGATTATTATTAGAAAGGAGGTGATCCCCAAGAGCACGGTAGTAGTTAATGGAAGAGGCTTGCTTTTCCATATCCGGGGAGAACCTCCTTTAAGTCGTTCCCCGTGTGAGCTCAGGCGAACAAGGGCGCCAAACTCTTCCCGCAGAGAGCTCAGGTACGAGGGAATGCCGAGAGGCAGGCCGTCCTGGTGCACAGGAGAAGGAAGAGCCGGACCGGGTCCGGAGAAGATGTGTCTGGAAAGGGGGTGTGGACCGCCGTCCAGATGGCGCTAGAACGTGGGAAACCACAATAACTCATGGAACTTGTGGGGATTACCTTGCCCCATTAGTCAAATTACTTCAAGAGAGGAAAAAAATATGAAGACATTAAAAAAGGTTATGGCACTGGTCATTGCGATGGTCATGGTGATCGCGATGGCAGTTCCGACAATGGCGACGTCCGAGGGTGGATCTGTTGGAACAACCACCAAAGGCACCATTACTGTCAACTCCCCAATCATGGGTGCACAGTACTTCGGGTACAAAGTATTTGATCTCGATATGGATAACAACGATAATCCGACAGCGTTCTCGTACACCATTGACACTGACAGCCCGTTCTATAAGGCAGTTGCTGCGTATGCTGAGGCTAATCCAACAGAGTTGAAGCTTACTGAGATCACAAGCGACAGGGTTACCGAAACAGATGACGAAGGAGAAACCATTACTTATCAAAACTTCAATGTCGATGGAGCAGCTCTGGATGCCCAGACATTCGGCAAGTTCCTGAAGGAAAGACTTGCTGAGGACTACGAAGGAGAAGACCAGATCACGGTTCCTGCTGCAGATGTAAAAAAACCGGATTATGCAAATAACGGAACTGAAATCGGCCTTGATGATGCAGAAAAAGTAACATTCAAGAACCTTGATTTTGGTTACTATCTGATCACTAACAGCTATGACGATCCGACAAACCGTGTAGCAGTCAAGCTTACCAACGGCAAAGACGCCGGAGCTCCTGACTACAGGGAGTGGAAGTTCAATAAAGAAGATACAGCCGCTACCATTGAGGCAAAGGCAGGAGAATATGCTCTGGACAAATATCCGGATCTGGATGCTGCAGAAGCATATGTCACAGCTAATCCGTCCCACTTTGACAAGACATGGGCTCAGATGACAGCTGCCGAGAAGAATAAAGTCCTTGATGACCTTCGGACATCTACTAAGAACGATACCATCGATAAGGTCAATAACGCGCTTGCGGCTGCAGCGTCTGACGACAATGCGCAGGAAATCAACGAGAGATTCGTATTTGTCGATTCTACAACACCCAATGCCATCATCAACGAGAAGAACGAACTTAACAAGTGGGATGTCCCGGTGAACCCGGACGGTTCTGCTGAGCTCGAAGACATTCCGGATCACGACGAGCCCAGCGGCGGCAAGAACATCATTGTCGGTGAGACTCAGGACGGAAAAGCAGTTTATGCGAACTCTACTGAGACCAACATTGGCGATGAGGTACATTATCAGCTTTCAATCAACGCCGTGAACTATGAGCGTGACACAGATGCGACATCTCCGACCTACAATCAGGTAAGACAGATTAAGGAATATGTCATTGCCGATTACCAGAATAAGAACATGGAATTCGTAGAAGGCAAAGGCCTGAAGGTCAGCATCATCAAGAAAGACAAGAATGGTAGCTTTGATCCCAGTGATAACAGTGCCTACCTTGCAAAAAATGTGGACTATACTGAATGGGTCAAGAAGGGCTATTTCTTCACTAACACAGAAAAAGAAGATCTGGCTGCAGGAGATGTCTTCTCCTACACAGACGATCAGGACCATGAAGTACTGAGAGGCGGTGGCATCGTGATTCCGTGGGTCCAGGAGATTACAGCGACTTCAACTCCGAGCCTTGAGGAACTCGACTCTATCCCGAACGTCCAGGCAAACACCGTGCTCACAAAGGGTGAACTCGTCGAAGAAGGAACAGAGTTCGACGAGGAAACAATGTTTGTAGCGGACGATGGAAAGACATATTATAAGGTTCCGGTCTATCGTAAAGCCACACAGGCAGAAATTGATGCAGACGAATATATAGAAGATGACGGCGTCAAATACGCAGCAGAAAACGGTAATAAGATTCAGGAAACAGATAAGAACGGTAATAAGATCTGGGCGACAGAAACACATTATTTCGCAAGCCTCTATCCCAACGACGTAACGATCCTTGTTGATTACTACATGACACTTACCGACACTGCTGTCATTGATGGCAATGGCAACATCAACTACGCCCAGTACGGCGTGGACTACCTTGACAAGGAAGACAGAAGCTATGAGCCGGATAAGCCGAACACACCTCCGGAAGAGCCGAAGAATCCTGAAGAGAAGAAGGAGAAGGACGAGGCTACAGTCTATACCTATGCACTTGCTCTTAAGAAGGTAGACAACGAAGGCAACACTCTGGCAGGCGCAAAGTTCAAGCTCCGTGGCGTGCAGGCTGCAGAAAAGAGCAAGGGCTGGTACAAAGTAACTGATTACGATCACAATGCTGCTAACTTCGATTCCGCAACTGAGCTGGAGACCGATGACAACGGTATCCTCGTAGTCGAAGGTCTGCCGCAGAAGTGGTCCGTAGAAGTACTGGAGACTGTTGCTCCGGAAGGTTTCAACAAGCTGACAGAGACCAAGGAAATCAAGCCTGTCGAGACAGGTTCTGAGATGACAACGACTTCAAAGGTGACCTATACAGATGAGGACGGAAATGTCACCGAAGTATCTACGACAGAAACTGTTTATAAGGACAAAGACGGCGCTATCATCGCAAAGGTCGTGAAGGTCGGCGATACATGCACATACTATGGTGCCGGCGGCACGGATCTCCTGGAAGACACAGTAGAAAATGGGCAGGTAACTGAAACAGCAGCCGAGAAATTTGCGGCTCTTATTGCTGATAAGTATGAGACTGTCGATGCAACTGAGGTGACAAAGCCTGTCAATATCGCCGAGCTTGAGATCGTCAACAGCAAGGGCAACGAGCTCCCCGAGACCGGTGGTATCGGCACAACACTCTTCTACATCGTTGGTGCTACCCTTGTCATCGGTGCAGGTGTTGTCCTCATCACAAGAAGAAGAATGTCAGTTCGCTGATAATTCAACCAAGTACTAAACTTAAGGCCATTTATCCCTGTTACGGGATAAGATGACCTGTGCGTCCCCGGCACGATACGCGTGTCGGGGATGCATGAAAATGTAATTCTGATCAGTTATCGCAGTCCCTGCGGCATCTGATGAGCATTACAGGGAACCTATGTAAAGCAAGGAAAGCAAATGGGGAAATGGCTCAGGAAACATCTCGTAAACTTAATACTGTTCGGGATCATCCTGGTAGGAATTGGTCTTCTGGTCTACCCGACATTTTCGGATTGGTGGAACTCGTTTCATCAGACCAGAGCGATCCAGTCATATGCAACAGCTGTCGCCAACCTTGACAAAGAAGAATACGATCGCATCATTGCCGATGCGGAGGAATATAACCGGAAGCTTTCTGAGACCGGCAACATGTGGACCCTGACTAAGGAACAGACACAAGAATACAACCGGCAGATATCGATCGATGATAGCGGCATAATGGGGTATATCGATATTCCCAAAATAGATATAAAGCTTCCACTTTATCACGGGACAAATGAGAATGTTCTTCAGATAGCCATAGGCCATCTATCAGGAACCAGTCTCCCGGTAGGCGGTGAAGGTTCCCACTGCGTGCTCTCCGGACATCGAGGACTGCCGAGTGCCAGACTCTTCACTGATTTGGATAAGGTCGCTGAGGGTGATACATGGACACTGACTGTTCTTGACCGCACATACACATATGAGTGTGACCAGATCCGCGTCGTCGAACCGACGGATCTGTCCGAGTTGCGAATAGAAGAAGGAAAGGATTATTGTACCCTGGTCACCTGCACCCCGTACGGTGTCAACTCCCACAGGCTGCTCGTGAGGGGGCACCGTATCGCGAACGCGTCCGGTGAGGCCAATGTCATCGCTGATGCCATTCTCATAGAGTCGGTTTATATCGCCCCGTTCATCGCTGTACCAATCCTAATTGTCCTGATCATAGAAATGCTGATCGTGACCGGACGAAGAAAGAAGAGGAACGCTGCGGTAGAGACACTAAAAAATGAAGTCTAAGCCACCCCGGATTGCAAATATGAACTACAGCACAGTTATTAATTGCGTTTTGCGATAACTGCTGTTTCAGAATGGCATATCATGTTTGTATGCCAAATATACCTATGAGAGAAGGGACTAGCATGAATCGTTTGATCGTATGGTTCAACAGTATCATTAAGAAACACAGAGCGTTAAAGCGCTGGCAGCGGATTGTCACTGTTATGGCAGCAGTGATTACTTTTGTGACCACATACGCTCTGATACTTCCGGCTATAACGGTTGAAAAAGACAATGCAGAAAACGTGGCAGGCATGTATCTCGAATCTGTTGAGGGGCAGGAGAACATGCTTGAGGATGATGCTCTGGAACCGGTTGCTTCTATTATTGCGGCGGACCGGGAAAATGCCGTCACTTACTCTTATGCAGATGAAGAGCTCAGGGCTACCGCTGTATTCAGCACCGATGAGGAAATTCCGGAAGGCGCAGAACTTGTGGTGAACTATGTTGATCCCGAGTCAGAGGAATATGCGAAGCTCTCTGGCAGAGCGACAGCTCTTCTTGACAGAGAATATATTTATGATGTGACAACATGCTCTTTCTATGACTATGCCCTCGTCAGCGACAATGTTGATGTGACCCCAAAGACGGGAATCGTTGACCTGCAGATCCTTTTCCTGAACAATACTATTGATCATACAAGTGATGTTGTCTTCGCAGGCAGATTTGAACGCACGACTGATGAAACAGAAGAACTTATGCCATTATCCGCTGACGGCAGCGGCGCCGAAGAAGAGCTGGCCTCTAACAGCACCCGTGATGAGGAACAACTATCCACTGAGGTAACCCTGAATTCTAAGGAGGTTCTCAGGGATGAACTTATATCCATTAATTCAGATGATTCACCGGTAGCGGAACTGGCAGACGGAATTATCATGTCCTTCTCCCTCAAGGGGAATGACCTTGCTGAAAGTGACAGCATCGTCGGCATCCTGGCCGGTGCTGTTGATGAAGATGCCAAGGCTGAGGCTACTGAGACTGACGCTGAGGTGCCGGAAGTTGATGAAACACAGGAAGCGGATGCGGGAACCGATGAGGCTGACGTTAATGAAGAAACAGCCGCGCCTGAGATAAAAACCCTTAAAGCTTCAGGCAGCGATTATACTGTTACTGTTACGTGTGACGAGACGACCTGCATGCCTCAGGGGGCATCACTTGAGGTCTCTGAGATTGCGCAGGACACTGAAGAATACAAGACCTATCTTGCGGAGACGAAGAAGGCAATGGGACTTACGGAAGAGGACACTCTTCCGCAATACGCTGCGCGCTTCTTTGACATCAAAATCATGGTAGACGGACGTGAGTTCACCCCGAAGTCAGGCGTGTCAGTTGAGATCACTTATTCCGAACCTTTAGCGGATAAGGCGGATGCAGAGGTGAATGCCGTCCATTTCTCTGATGAAGCGTCCAAAGCGGAAGTGATTGCGGCCAATACGACCGTGGTCCAGGATGACGGTACAGCAACAGTCGAATTTACGGCAGAGTCTTTCTCCGTATATGGTGTTATCTATACGGTGGACTTCCACTGGGAAGTGAATGGGAAAAAATATGATTTCAGCATTCCGGGTGGCGGCTTTGTCAGTCTTGAACACCTTATTGAAGTGCTGGGTATAACAAGTGACGCAGAGGCTGCAGCTGAATATGATGAATCTGTAAGTTTGAACGACGTTACTGTCAGTGACACAACTAAGAAATTCGTGGCAGATGTGGTAAAAGTCGAGTTTTCAAACCCTGATCTGGTCTGGGTAGGTAAGACAGAAGCCGACACTACAGTCGGATCTATGAAAGCTGAGAATCAGTTACGAGTTGAATACAGCGCGGATCTGACAGAGGAGCGGATTGCGCAGATCAATGCCCAGGTCGTGACAGCCGGGGACTGGGCAATAATCAGTACCCGTCCGTTCTCAAGTGAAGAAACCTTGTCTGTTACCATGAAAAATGGCGATTCGTTTACAATTAAGGTGACTGATGCACAGCCAATAAGTGATTCCTCCCAGGAAACAATCGATGTAAACAAGAGCTACCTTATATGTTATAAGGATGGCTCAACCTACTATCTGCTGAAGAACGACGGAACCGTAGACAGTACGCATAACCCTTCGAATTTCGAAAGCTTGAACAGTACATATGCCTGGACCTTTAATTACATATTCACAGAAAAAGATTTGTCAGAATCTCTCGGTTATAATTATTATCTGATCCGTCCAATTGATAATAAAGCAAAGACACTTTCGCTTAATGACCCGACATCAACAACTAATCCCCTTGTCCAGCTGGGAAATAACAATGTCGCAGTGCTTCCGGTAGGGGATGATAAGTTTATCCTCGAGGGCTACCGAAATATTGGTACGAGCCAGAGCCCGCAGTACTATAATCTGGAGTTCAACAACGGCCAGTTTATAAGCGCGCTCGGAGAAGGTGCGGAAATCTATATTTATGAAATGGATGCGCTTCCTACTTATGACTATACTGTCCGCTCTTCTGATGAATCGAGGGGTACAGTTACAGTTGAAGGCGGGTCTTATCAGACTGTCCACCATGACAATGAACCTGATACTCACTACTATAATGCGACATCTACTCCAAGTAAAATCAATGCCGGAGTAATTACGGCTGTTCCCATTCAACATAAAAATGAGGCACTGCGTCCGTGGGAAACCGGGTATAACGAGAATAAATGGGAGTTCGATTATTGGGAGCAAGACGGTCTGCGGCTTGATCGTGACCAGTATCCCGCGTCTCTTCCGTTGGGTTCACTTCCGATTCCGTTCAATGGAAGTAATCTTGTTGCGCATTTTAAACAGAATACTAAATATGTCGTTCCAAATGACGAGAAGGAATCGTCAACGATTGAAGACATGGAGGAGTGGATGGATTCTCTGAAAAACCGGAACATCCCTCTCGATGAAAGCGCCACTCATAAGACCGCCGAAGTCTATGACTATGAGAACCGTATTTACCGTGTGGACATTGACACAAAGGCGAATTTTGAGACATTTGCAGGCAGCATGGATATGGCCTTCTGCCTTGACGTTTCAAACTCAATGAAGTTTCCGTCTAAGCTGGTAGAGACTACGACATATTATAACAATCATACGAACCCAATCCCTATCTACCAAATAAATGATAGTGATAGCAATAAGAGATGGCTGTCTACGACTAGAGATTATAATAATCCATACTATTTGGTTGCAGATGCATCCGGTACGGCAACAGTTTTCAAGATATATTATAAAGATGGTAGCTGGAAAGCACAAGATGCATCAAGACCGGTAGAGACTGAGAAATCATTTGTTATTGGAACGAACTTCAAAACAACCTGGGCAGGTGATGGGAAAAACCCGTTTAGTGCTGGTGACAATGACAATAGTACATATGTGATATATGATGCATATGATCAATACAACAGATTCTATTATTTAAATGAATCCATTGGTACTGCATCAGAAGACTTAATGCATATCAGAGATCTTCTGAAAGTAGCTGGAGCTCAGAGTCCCAACGTAAGAATCGCATATAATACGTTTAATAAGTACCTGGGAACTAAGACAGTAAACGGAAGTACTGTACAGGAGTATCAGGATTTCTCACCTGCTTCAAAATTATCAGTTGATTTTACTTATGCAGCAGGCGGTGGAACTCGACCGGATGTGGCGTTTAAAGATCTTATGAGAGATGATAAGTATCACTGGAATGCGACATATAATGATGAGACCGGTCAGACGAACCGATATGTAATTCTCGTTACAGATGGGGCGCCTCAAGGCA
>OCTX012288754.1_pt1 | contig 10830 bp, 10 predicted proteins | sample 1539691 | NCBI WGS metagenome assembly OCTX01 (sample SAMN02144231, study PRJEB22623) | gut metagenome | biome: sheep rumen | host: Ovis aries | place: New Zealand | reverse complement strand
CATCGTCCTTGGCCAGGAGCATCTGTTCCAGTTAGCAATGATGAGACTTTTGACGTCACTGATTCATCTTCCAATGAAAATAATGGAAGAATGAATCGAGTCGTTCACGGAAGCGCAAGTAGACCTATTAGGGGCGTTCTTTCAACTCCATCTTCTGCTCCAATGAAAGGACCATTGTCCTCGCCAAATGCAGATCCGGCTAGTTATGGACAACATTGGCCACAACCGGGGAATGCCCCAAAAACTCTGGGATCTGATGTGCATCAGGGTTATTCATATCGTGGTGGACGATCGTATCTTTTTGGTTCCATGTTGCCTGCAGATGAGGTAACTTCGACGCAATCTGCTCCATATGCAACAAATGTTTCCACTGGTGGATCACATAACGGAAGATATCACCAACCTTTTAATGAACGTGATTTTGGATTAAGTAGTGGTATGCGGAATTAAATAAAAAATATTATATCTTAAAAAACTTAAAAAGGTGAACAAATGGCTGTTGAATTGTATCATGCGTTAAAGCAGATCAACAGAATTCGTAGAAAAGAAATTGTACTCCCCATCGCCAGAAGGGAAGTCGTTGTTTCTCCTCTTTCTGTCGGCGATGATCTTATTCTTAAAACTGCATTAATTTCCCCTGTTAAATTAGACAAAGAACTTATGTATTTGCTCTGGCAGCACACCGAATTCTGGGTTCCAAATAACGATGTGCAAGTTGAACAGTCCGAGTCTAAGGATGGCGTTCAGATGCCTCCCATGAGGGGTCGCAAAAAGAAGTTCAAGTCTCAAGAAGAAGACGAGAAATCTGGCGGCCACTATACAAGACTCAAAGAACAGGAGTTTTACAATACCATCTCCTACTTTGACAAGCTTGTCCTGATTTGGGGAATTTACAATGTTACTTATGGAACTCTTGGAACTCAGACAATAAAATGCGGCTGTGGAAATGAGTTTGAAGCTGAAGTTGTCGTGGACGACACAATGCACGAAGATTCGATGGTTCTGTGGGAGGAGGATAAGCCTCCGTTCAATAAGTATACCGAAACAATTGAACTCCCCCTTAATAATGAATATATGCTGGAATTTGCAGTGTGTATTCCTTCCATGGCAGATTTTAATAGACTTCTTGGACTTGTTCCTACGAATGAAATTCAGAACAACCTAGAAACAATCAGGTCTGAATTCAACACTGAGCAACTGATGACCCTGTATACAAAGCGCATGTCTGTCTACAAGAAGGACAAACCAGAGGAAAAAATCACCTCCAGTTCGACATCTCAGATTCTGTCTTCAATCAGGGACTGTCTCAATATTGATACTGCCACTGAATTTTTCAAGCAGTACGCCGAGAAATTCAACAAGTACAATATTAGTTTCTATACTTTGAACAAATGTCCTGTTTGTGGAGAAGAAATCAAGACAACCATTGATTTCGAGTACCAGTTTTTTCGCAAGCAATTACCTAGTTGATGGTAGAGTAGAAAAGGCTTATAAAAGTTTTATAGAAAGCATGTATGGTATCAATGAATTGAACCATCATGCTTTCACTTTTGAAAATGTTTTGGATCTTCCCCTTCCTCTTTTCCAAGACTATATTGAATATCAGTTAAATGAAAAGAAGAAGGCTGCAGATAAGCAGCGAAGGGAATCCCAGACGATTATAAATCAATCTAAATCTAGATAACAAGGGGAAAAATATTGCTTAGCATAAACTACCCCGAAAAATACAAAGATGAATCTTCCAGAATAGGAAAGAAGTTTAAATACTATAAAGTTGAACCGGTAGACCTGGAACCAAAAAAGGAAGAGAAACCGAAAGAAGTAAAGATCGGCCGCGGTTCTGGAAGAATTTCAACATTGGAAAACTGGCGGCAGAATCCTCAGCAGGGGAACATAAATCATTTCAAGCAGTTAAGAGAAGACATTTTCGCAGAATCATTTGAAGAACTTGTTGATTCATATCTGCTTGATCTTGAAAAGTCATAGAGGTTTATTTTATGGCTTCTTCCCTTAGAATTGAGATTCCGAAGCTTCCTAGAGAAATTCAGGAAAAAATTCCAATTTCGATAAGATCCGCTGGTGATTTCTATTATATGAATGAGCTCCCGCCAAAGATTCAGGAGCTTATTAGAGAGTATGTCAAGAAGGAAGTTCCGGTCGCTTACCGGGTTGCTTACGACTTGGCTCCAAATATTTCAAAATATAGTGATCTTGAAGTTTTGCAGTCAACAAAAAAGACCGTTGTCGAATATCTTCGTAACTATTTCCAGACGGTTCCTGGAAGCTATCCATTTGATCCGTCTTTTGGATGCAAACTAAAATACCATCTGCAGACGAAGGATACTCAACTTAGAAGGCTTCTTGTTGCCGACGAAATCAACGGAGTCGTAAATGCTTTGTCTTCAGATCTTGGAATACCGATAAAGGTAAACAACATTTCGATAACACCGATGCTTTCATCGATGAATACATCTCTAATGTGTGTTATATCAATATCTATTCCGGGTGAGAACAACATAAATATTTCCGTTGATTCATTGTTAAATGAATAAAAAAAATATAGGGGCTATTGCCCCTATTATTTATTTTTTGTTAAAATTTCATTGAAAAAATTTCTGGGTCGCTAATTCGGAGAAGATCAAATAAATCATTTTCATCGATTTCGTTGTTCTTTTCCATAGCAGTTTTTAAATTTCTATATAAAAATCCTAAAAATTCAAAAAAAAGACATGTACACAGTTCTCGATGAACCGCGCCTTATACAAGAATACAACAGCGAATTGTATAGACTTGTTAACTTCTACAGTAATGTAAAAAGAACTGCAAATTTTGTAAGATACTATAATCTTGCAATGAAGGAGTCTCCAAGAAAAGATATAACGCTTGAGACGTATGACGACTACATAAAGACTCAAAACGTGTGGGATGTGTATGAGCTGACTCCAATGCAGATTGTTTCGGCAATTCAAAACAGTCCTGAAAATGCGATTGATTTGAAGGGCCACACAATTATGAGTGCAACGACAATGCAGCTGTATACTATAGACAATCCTAGAATTGGTGACATTGTAACTTTCTACAAGCCAGCTGAATCAGAAGAGGTTTTGAGAGTAGTCAACATCAGAATGCAGCTGAATTCAAATTATTCAACTGTTCCTCTTAAGTTTTATGAAGTGGATCTTGAAACTGCTCCTATAAAATTTGACAATCTTTCACAATTGCTGAAGAATAAGCATTACGTCTATGATCTTGCTATTGAAAGAAACGTCGAGTACTCAAGATACAAGGAATATATTCAGCAGATGAAATCCTTGGAAACAGTCCTCGAAGAAGTAAATCAATACTATCTACCACAGCATGATTTTTATGGAATTGGCGGCGAGGTAGTATGCGAGATGAACGAACTGATGTATTTTGTAAAAGGTAAATTCAACAACAAATATTACCGGCTGTTCGAAAAAGTTCGGTCTCCGTATGGATACTGGGACCATTACGAGTTCAAGCATGAAAGCATCGGGGACTTGGTGAAATCGGCGGCCGGAAGGAAATTTAATCTAATAGACTATTCCAAAAACACCGAAAGACAGTACATTTTGCCTAAATCTTGTCCGTGCTCAAAAAAGCAGTCTGAATTGGACAAGTTTTTATATTTATATATGTCTCTTCTCACTGCCGCCGATTCTGCAGACAAGTATATAAATCAAGCTGCAGATTATCATGATAAAAAGAAAAAGACCAAACTAAAGGTCTATCAGGAAGGATGCAACGCCACGGAACCGGAGGATTCGAACTACAATGTCGGATGCTAGCAGTGAAACAAATGTCGATCTTATAAATAGATACGATGTTTCTACACAGAAGGAAACTACATATGAAAATATTCTGGAATATTTTGAATCATATATAAAGCCATATACTCCATTCAAAGATGAACCAGCATACAAGGCAATAGTTTCCTTTATAATTAAATACTATGTAGATTTAATATATAACGTTCAGCCGGAAATTTTCAAAGATCTTTTTGAAAAACAGACAATCCGAAGCGACGTTGTCGATCTCCTTCTGATCAGCATTGGTCTTCCGGAAAATGTTGTAAGATCAATTACAACCATAAGCAAATACATTATATTGAAGTCGTTTTCCGATTTTGAAAGATACAAGGGAACTGTAAAGTTCATCAGATCAATCGGCGGCGCTTTCAACGACGTGATTTCATATTACGAACTGTATATCGATTATGACAAGTCGTTTATAAATCCTGTTGCAGAATTTCTGGTTGTAGTCGACAAGTCAAACATTCGACCCGGATCATATTTCCTGATTTCTTCAACAGAGACAAGCTACTACATATGGTTCAACTATAATGGAACAAGTGAAGAACCTTCAATAGAAGGAAGAACAGGCATTGAAATACCATATGACGACGACTCTTCTTCGTCAGACATAACTCAGAAAATAATTTCTGAGTTGAATATGACGGATGAATTTTATGTCAATATAAACGGCACAGATATGCTGCAGATACAGGCGTCTGAACACGGACCAGTCATAGACGACGCATCGTGCGGAACTACCTCGCTGGATGTGAGAACCATCACTGAAGGAAAGATTCCTGGAGCCTGGATTCTGCGACCGAGACCAATATATATTCATCCAAAGACGAAGCAGCTTAAAGAAGTTTTCAGCTATCAAGCTGCATACAACAAAATACCGACTCTTCTTGTTCCTGAATCACAACTTGAAGAATTAAAACAAAACGATCAGATTGTTCTCCCGACAAAGTCCAACATCATTTTAATGGACTATACCCAGTCGATTGATGCATCATATTTCAATACATTAATTTTTACAATTTTGATGCAAGAGATTGGGGATCAGGAATTCCCGGTATACTTGACCGGATCCGATGGGACAACAACAATTACTTACAATACTGCAATTTTTCTTTGGTATTATCTTCTTGCAAAATACTACAATGTAACTCTTGAAGGTGTTTCTCTTGCTATACATATTGTAATGGGAACAAACAAGGTAACAGACTACACAATTGAGAGCATTACAGAAATTCAAAATGCATACGACAATATCAAAACTAGAAAAGATCTAATTGACTTTTATAATGAATACATTACTGACCGGTTTACTAGAATTTATGAAGCTGAAAAACCGACAGTACATGGAATGAGTGAAACTCTCAGAAAAATCGATGCTGAATTCTGGGAATATATTGAGCATCGTCTTGCTGATGCGGAAAATCAGGAGCAGGATATCAGATTCCTTCTTGATGAAATTTACGCCTCCATGGTTCTGTCGTTTGATCAGTATGCAGACCGGCCAATTATTCATAAATATATTCCTGTTTTACTGCAGTTTATAACCCAAGTCACTACAAACATAAAGGTGACAGATTCTTATAAAATTGTATATAATTTAAAACCGTTTCATACGGAGCTTCTTGATTTGGCTCACAACAAGATTGAGATTAACAACAAGTTCAATGCTCTTCTATTTGATGATAAGCAGTCGACAATTTTTAATCTTGCTCTTGCAGACCTGCTGCACATGTCTGATGAAGCAATCTTTTCATTTGTACCAAAAAAAGATGGCGATTCGCTAAGCTTGATTGATGCACCAATTGTAAATTGCAGATGGAGATATTCTCTTGACACCATGTCGAAAGATAAAATATTTTGGTCGTTTTTAAGCACCGCTGCATCTGCATTGACGATGGTGGATCAAGCTGGGTTTGTTTTCAAACCAGAGGAAAATGAAACGGTTATAAGTTTTATTGACAGTGTTTTATCAAAAATAGAAAACAAGCACGATGAAGGCTTGCTGGTTCATGACGATCCAAAGCAGCGCATTCTGGAATCCATTTCATCGGTTCTGCCGATGACTGGGAAAATGGATTTCCTGTTCAACAGCTGCAATGAAAAGAAAGATGAATTAAATCTTAGGGATCCGAAAGAACCTGACATATCTGTAGACATGCATACAAATCATGCTGTCCGCAGCCAGGCTATTTCGAACGTGCTGAAGACTTTCTCGGACACTCCGTACATGTCTGATGAAAAGTCATTCTCATATAAGCTGAAAGACACAGCATTGAACATTAATTCAAAACATTTAGAAAAATTTTCACATTTGCAAAATTCTAGAATTACTTTGAACGACGAATTTAGCATCAACTAAATGCGGAGTAGAAAAATGCCGAAAGATCAGAAGTTGTTTTTTTCTGATGAATATAAGATTTTCGACCAGCTGAAAAATGCATCAAGGCAGAAGTCCAAGGCTGGCCCACTTGGCTGGGTAAGGGCATACATGCAAAACAAAGGTGACCTTACCAGGAAGTTGTTCTTTGAAGGGCCAAACATGGTTGTTGCCCAAGGACGCTACTTTGTCGCCCAGAAGATTTTTGGGATTGCCGACGGTTCCGATGAAACAGCCGTCGACTACCGCCCATTCACAATCTCCCACTTTGGCGTCGGAGCTGGCGGCGCTACTGTAAGCGGCGATTCTGTTGATCTTCTTGGGCCTCATATCTGCGACATTAGCATGTATAAACCAATTGGTCTTGGTGGTGGTCTAAATGAACCCATCATCTATGATAACAGTGCACTTAGGGATGACCTCAAGGAGCTATATACTTCTTATGGTGCACTGAAACCAATTAGCAGTTTTACGCTTGTTTCTGAAGACTATGAGGAAACTGGCGAATCTTGTGAATACAAGACAAAAGTAAAATGCGAATGCGTAATTGATTCAACTGAACCTCCCGCTCTTCAAGTTACCGGATATGTTCCGATTTCCGAAGCGGGACTGTATTATACGTATGGGAATACGGCAAGAATGTTTGCTCACGTATGCTTCCCACCCAAATACAAGGAACTTGAATCAACAATTACTATTGACTGGTTTATTCTTTGCTAAATCCTGCGGCCGGGTTTTTGGGCGTTCAAAAACCGGCGGCCGGAAATTTAAATAAATTCACTTGCAAAAGATTTTTACTTATGCGTAATTCTTTTGGAGGTCTGATAAATGGCTTATTTAGATAGGCGCGAACCAGCAGTCTACGTCGACATCGAAGACAAGTCGTATGCTGCTGAAACAATTGAAACTGGCCGATCTGTATACAGCGTTATCCTATGCGACCGTGGACCAAGCAATCAGATTGTTAAGGTAAGATCTCAAGCCCAATTCCACGATGTGTTTGGAACACCAAACTTCCTTCGTACCTCCCAGACTCATTATCAAATGGATGCTGCTCTGCAGTATACAAGCAATGGTCTAGTCGTGCGCGTTGTTCCTGACGACGCATACTGGGCTAACGCAGTAATTAAGAAATCCGGCGGCAGTGAAAAAGTTACTGCTCGTTTCGTTTTTACAAACAAGAATGATGTCACCGAGGAAGATCTCGACAAGGCTAGAAAGGTAGAAATGTATGCTCTGGATTCCACCAGTGCAGTTCATGGATCTGAAATCTATGGCGATTCTACCGACTTTGAAAAGGAAGTAAACAAAGTTCAGATTGGCTGCTGGATCTACGCTGAAGGCGATAATTCTTCTGTTGCTGCTCAAATTGTAAACATGGAGCAGAATGAAGAAACTGGAGCTACAATTCTTTATCTCGACAGGGAATATGAAGGAAGCTCAAGTGACGGCGTAGCCTACATCAGCAATGCCCCATATGAGATTTCTTCTCTCGCTGACGTAAACAGCGAGAAGGCTTTCATTGATGGTGGAGATGTAGTATACTACTTCTATGCTGTCGGAGCTGGCAAGTTCTACAATAGAATCTGCATCCGCGGCACAAGAAATACAGATCTTGAAAAGTATTATCTGGACGAGAATGATCAACCCAGGTATAAATATCTATTCAGTGCGACACGTTCTACAGTCAAAGAATACAAAGCTGTAGCATAGTCTATAATAATAGACTAGAGAACTGTTATTTCGAATCTGGGTAACCAGATCACTAATCCCGCGACATGCAGTTAATTAAGACTGTATGAAGCTCGCAGAGGTCGTCTCTAATAATGAGGCGGGTGTCCTAAAAAACTGTATATGGTGACGAACAGAAATTTTCTATGACGAATAATAAATATGTGGTTGATTTTGTGAATAGGATGAGACCATGCACCTAATTGTTTATTATTTAAAGAAAACACCTAAGTATAGTATGCGGATAGAAATAACGGAACGTGGGACGACAAGTCTACTGACTTGTCTTAAGAGAAGGGAATACCTATGACGTCTCTTGTAATGAGAGAAGGAGGAACGCCCTTTAGTCAATATTTCTTCTCTAATGATAAAAAATGAAAACAAAAGTATGTTCAAACCCAAATTGTATTCATGCAAATAAACCACAACCCGTTGAAAATTTTTTCAAAGATTCCAGAACATCTGATGGATTACAATCAAGGTGTAAAGATTGTTTTAAGAAATACTATCAGGATCATAAAGAAGATCGTAGAAAATATCGCAATGCTAATAAAGATAAAATTAATAAGAGAAAACGAGAAATTTATCAAGAACAAAAGGACAAAATTTTAGAACAAAATAGAAAGAGTGCAGAAAAAAGAAAAGATAAAATTAAATCATATAAGCAAAGTTATGATCAAAAGTCTGCAACGGTTGAAACATTTCTTGATAAATTATTGCCATACTATCAACTTGATGAAAACATTCGAGTTGATCCCACCAACCAGAATTTAATTCAAGTGCGATGTTTTAATTCTAAATGTCGATCTTGGTTCAATCCAACGACCACACAAGTTAATAATCGGTTGTATGCGATAAATCATTTTGGGTATGGTGAGTCAAATTTTTATTGTTGTGATGAATGTAAAAAAACGTGTGAAGTTTATAATTTGAAATCCACGATTGTTGATAACAACAAAATTAAAAAGAAGAATCCGTGTTCTTACGTAAATATTTTACAAAAAGAACTTAGGGATCTTGTTTTTAATCTTGATGAATATACTTGTCAATGGTGTGGAAATAGTAAAAAAGAACAACCAAATTTAATTTTACACTGCCATCACATTATATCTCCAAAATTAGAACCTATTTTGGCATCAGATGTTAATAATTGTATTACTTTATGTAATGAATGTCATGAATATTTTCATAGTCTTCCAGAGTGCACTCTGATTGAGATAGCAAAAAAAATAAGAGAAAAAATATTGATGGAAAGCCGTGTGCGGTGAAAGTCGCACGCACGGTTTGGGCCGGGGGAAAATCACTAGTTGATTACCTATCGGCATTGAATATCGGCATCTACGAACTTCAAGACAATGGAAACATGAAGCTTCTTGAAGGCCCCTGGGTTGTAAGTCTTGCTCCAAGATACCCTGATGACGGCAACAACAGTGCTAATGGACAGGTAATTGATCCTACTACTGGAAACTATATCTTCATTGAAGAAGTAATTAACGACAATTCTAATCTTGTTAGATGTGTTGCCACAACCAAGGATCCCGTTACTGATGAACCTAATGCTGAATTTCCTTGTGTCACTCAGCTGGTTGATGATGAAGACAAGCGTCTACAGGTAATGCTTCTGCTTTCCACATACACTCCTGTTGGAACTCAGAACATTGCCCTCTCTACAACCGGTGTTCGTCTTTCTAACGGAACTGACGGTACTGGCCAGTATAATTCTTCAGACAACATTCAGCCTTCTGATACTCTTCTTGCCAAGGTCGCTCGTGCATTCGGCGGCCAGCTTACTGAAAATGGCATTGATGAACTGCGTGAAACAGTCTATCCTGTTTTCCAACCCGACTATATAGTAAAAACACAAGCTATGTAGAAAACATATAAATTTAATTTACATCCCGCCATCATAAAATGGTAAGGATTATCTTAAGGTATGAAACAAGGTTCATACTTCAACGACTATAAAAAACGGTGCAGTAAAAATCATAATGTAAAATACGTAAAAATGGAAAATATGGAAAATAAAACAAAAATATGTAATAAATGTAATAGGGAAAAACCAATAGAGGAATTTAGATTAAGTAAGAGCGGAAAAGATGGCCGCCGATGCGAATGTAGAGACTGCCAAAATGAAATGGATAGAGAAAGATATCGAAAGAATAGAGAATTTATACTTGCTAAGAAAAAAGAATACCAAGAAAAGAATCGCAACAAAATCTTAGAACAAAAAAGAAAACATAAACAAGACTTTGCAAGATTTGATACTTTTTATGATAAATTTCTACCATATTACTGCGAAAATGAAATGTGTCAGGATCCAGAAAATCCAGAGCTAATTCAATTTCGTTGTAAATATTGTGGCGATTTTTTTAATCCAACTGTCAGTCAAGTCGAACATCGATATCAATCAATTGTTAACGGATTTGGTGGGAGGGAATTATATTGTTCTGAAGCATGTAAAACTGCTTGCCCGACATACAATCGAACAAAATATCCTCGTGGCTTTAAAAACGGCACATCTCGTGAAGTTCAAGCTGAATTGCGCAAAATGGTTTTGGAACGTGATAACTGGACTTGTCAGCGATGTGGTAAATCTAAAGCAGAATTTCCCGAATTGGAGCTACATTGTCATCATATTTTCCCAATTAATGAAGATCCAATCAGATCTGCTGATATTGATAATTGTATAACATTTTGCAGAGAATGCCATGAATGGATTCATAAAAATATTCCAGATTGTGGTAAACGAGATTTAATTTGTACCGAAAAAATATAGTCTAATTTATAATAGAAATATTATAATAAATTTTGTTGTGGTGGATACCCAGCATTTGTTCAGCATGCTGCCAATGAACTAGCCTCATATCGTCAGGACTGCATGGTTCTAGC
>OCTX012199610.1_pt1 | contig 10831 bp, 9 predicted proteins | sample 1539691 | NCBI WGS metagenome assembly OCTX01 (sample SAMN02144231, study PRJEB22623) | gut metagenome | biome: sheep rumen | host: Ovis aries | place: New Zealand | reverse complement strand
CGCGGATATATTCTTCCAATGTCAGGACAGAAAACAGTCCCTTCCGGTAATCCTCCGCCAGATCCGTCCCCTCCAGCACATGCAAAAGCTGGAACTTGATCCCCTCCGCACCGCTCTGCCCGATGTACCGCGCCGTTTGGGCCATCATCTCCGGCGTCTCGCCCGGCAGGCCGAGGATCATGTGGACGATCACCTCGATCCCTGCCTCATGCAGCCGCCGCACTGCGTCGTCAAAGACCGCCAAAGGATAGCCGCGGCGGATATACTTGGCCGTGGCCTCGTGCACGGTCTGCAGGCCGAGCTCCACCCAGACCGGCTTGACGGCGTTCAGCTCCCTGAGCAGAGCGACGACTTCATCCGGCAGGCAATCGGGCCGGGTGCCGATCGACAGGGCGACGACGTCCGGATGCGAAAGCGTCTCCGTGTACAACGCGCGCAGTCTTTCCAGCGGTGCATAGGTTCCGGTATAGCTCTGATAATAGGCGATATACTTCTTCCCGCCCTTGTCTGCGACCAGCGTTTTCGCCTGTTCGATCGCTGCATGGACGTCCTTCCCAACCGGCACCGTGAAGGCGCCGCTCCCGCCGGCGCAGAAGATGCAGCCGCGCTTTTCGAGCGTCCCGTCCCGCGTGGGGCAGGTGAAGCCGCCGTCCAGGGCGAGCTTGTACACCTTTTCTCCGAAGCGCTCCCGCAGGGTCGCGTTCAGACTCCGATAACGAATCGTTTCCGTCATGGCGTGAAGTCAAAACGGAAGATATCGCCGTTCTTCACCCCGCAGCCGGTGTAATTCTCTCGGGGTTGTTCCTGCGCGCTCCATTTCATATTCAAGCTCAAAACCCACGTGATTCCCCTCCGTTTTCTCTTTCCTACCAGCTCATGGACATCATGACCTTGTACCGATTGTTGGAAACCCTTCTCACCGTTCCGAACAGGCCCCGCTTCGGTATCGAGCTTATGTCTTCCACTAGCTCGGCGCGGGCGCTTCGCATGTCCTGAGCACGAAATTCTTCCCGGATGTATTCCAGAAACTGATCCGCCTCACTGCGTTTCAGAAAGATATACTCGCCCAAGCTCGGCAGGGGAGATCCCATGGCTTTGGCCATTTCATAGTCCTCTTCCCTGTAAATATAGACGGGATGGCTCACCCCTGGTTCCCTCGCCCTGGCCATTAAGCTGCAGGAATGCTCGCCCATCTGTGCCTTGAGCAGGCACAGTTCCTTGAATTCTTGAACGCTTTTCCTTGCCGTCTCCCGCAGCAGGCGGTCCCGATCGCTGTAGTCAATCTGCTTCATCGTGTTTCTCAGCTGCTCTTCAAAACTCATATTCGTTCCTCCATTGGGGGCCTTTGAAGTGTGATTGATGACAAAGATAATCTTTTTCTTCGGCCATGTATTTTTCGTAATCGACCCGAACAGGCGTCCCTTTCACGTCTCCCGCGAAAGACAGCGTCCAGCTGAACAGGGAGACAGTCCAGACTGTCATATCGCTGTGAAGCGCCATCACATAAAACCAGGACATCCTGCGCAGAGAGCTCCCATCACTGCAGCGAAAGCCTTCTTCCTCTGCTTGCCGGAGGAATTCTTTCCCTACTATTTTGTTGTCCAGATAGACCCAGACCGTAGCTTCTTTTTCCACCAGTTGCTTCAGTGTACGCAATTTCTTGCCCTCCTTGAAAAAAATGTACCTAGTAAGAGGGTAAGAAAAAATCCCATCGTCACCGATGGGAAGACACAAACCCATCGGTCAAGCTTTAGCACCTTACCTTTTCGGCAGGTTGCTGTGCGGTCACAGAGCTTGTCTCTCACGCACTCTTCATAGGTCACGATTATCATAACAGCAACGGTCCTGCTTGTCAAGCCGGAAGACTGACCGAAGAAGCGTACGTGACGATCAGCTTTTGCATAACAAAAACCTTCCTGCAAATACTATCTCTGAAAACAGATAGAAATGCAGGAGGTTTTATCCTATGAAAGCAACCGGAATCGTGCGGCGGATCGACGACCTCGGGCGCGTGGTGATCCCCAAGGAAATTCGCCGCACCATGCGTATTCGAGAGGGTGACCCGCTGGAAATTTTCACTGACCGTGAAGGCGAACTGATTTTCAAAAAATATTCTCCCGTGGGCGAGCTGTCGGACTTCGCCGCGCAGATCTGCGACAGTCTGCGAAAATCCACCGACGGCATCGCCGCCGTCTGCGACCGCGATGCAGTGATCGCCATTGCCGGCGGTGCCAAGCGCGAGCTTCTGGGCAAGCCCATCAGCAGCGCGCTCAGCGCGATTATGGATAAGCGCGCGGTTTATCGGCACGACACCGGCGGCAGCAGCCTGCCCGTCTCCTCGGCGGACGAGCAGTACTGCCTTTCGGTGGCGGCGCCCGTGCTCACCGAAGGCGATGTGATGGGCTGCGTGCTGTTCATCACGCCGCGCGGCAGCCGCCCCGGCGACGAGCTGGAGCTGAAGCTCGCGCAGACCGTGGCCAGCTTCCTCGGCAAGCAGATGGAGAGCTGAGCTGCCCCCTTGCTTTTTCCGTCCTTTTCCTTTATACTGAAACCAATCATACAGATGGGAGTTGAAAGGATGAACATTTCCGCCTGAATTTGGGCATAACAGGGGTTTTCCCCGGCGGTGCCAGGCACCGCTTGCTTTGCTATGCCCGTCAGCGCAGGAAATGAGCGTTCTTTCGGCTTTCGGACGCGGTCTGTATCGCGTCCGATGGGGCATGGTATCCCCTCGTTTTGGCCGCAGGAGTCTCTTTCCTGCGGCCAAAACTATTATTTGGAGGGTATCAGATGTCACAAATCAAAATCACTGATCTCAGCTTTACATACCCGGGTAGCTTTGACCCCGTGTTCGAGCACTGTTCCTTTCAGATCGATACGGACTGGAAGTTGGGTTTTACCGGACGCAACGGCCGCGGCAAGACAACCTTTCTCCGCCTGCTGATGGGCGAATTTGAGTATCGCGGCAGCATTACAAAAAGCGTGGACTGCGACTACTTCCCCTTCCCCATTCCGCATCCTGACCTGACAGCCGGGGAGGCGCTGACCGAGTGTTTCCCCGATCTCGAGTCCTGGCGGCTGTTGCGGGAGATGGAGGCGCTTTCGCTCGATCAAGCGCTCCTTGAACGCCGCTATGCCACACTCTCGCCCGGCGAGCAGACCAAGCTCCTGCTGGCGCTGCTCTTTGCGCGGGAAAACCGCTTCCTGCTGATCGACGAGCCCACCAATCACCTCGATCTCAACGGGCGCGCGCAGGTCAGCCGCTATCTAAACAGCAAGCGCGGCTTTCTCCTTGTCAGCCACGATCGCGCCTTTCTCGACGGCTGTGTCGACCACATCCTCTCGATCAACAAAACGAGCATTGAGGTTCAGCGCGGCAATTTCTCCACCTGGTGGAAAAACAAAGAGCGGCGGGACAGCTTTGAACTGGCGGAAAACGACAAACTGAAAAAGGAAATCCGTCGTCTGAAGGACACTGCGCGGGAGAAAGCGCAGTGGTCGGACCGGGCCGAACGCCGCAAAACCGGCATTGACCCAAGCCGCGTGGACAACAAAAAAGGTTGGGCGCCGAAGCAGGCCGCCAAGGCGAAGAAAAGCATGGCCCGCGCCAAGGCCATTGAGGGGCGGCAGCAGACCGCGATCGAGGAAAAATCAAAACTGCTGAAGGACTTGGAGAGCACGGCGGAATTAAAAATACATCAGCTTCCCTACCGCAGCGAGCGTCTGCTGCTGGCCAGGGATCTCACTGTAGACTACAGCGGGAGAGCAGTATTCGAGGGGCTGCGCTTCACGCTCTCGCGCGGCGAGCGACTCGCTGTGCGCGGCAAAAACGGCTGCGGCAAGTCGAGCCTCCTGAAGCTTATCTGCGGCGAAGACATCCCATTCAGTGGCGTATTTGAGCGCGGCGGCGGGCTTGTCATCTCCTATGTGCCGCAGGATTCTACCTTTCTTCGGGGTGATCTGTCGGCTTACGCGAAGCAATGCGATATCGACGAAAGTCTGTTCAAGGCCATTCTGCACAAGCTGGATATCTCGGGTGCGCAATTTGATAAAGACATGGCGGATTTTTCAGCAGGGCAGAAGAAAAAGGTGCTGCTGGCCCGCAGTCTCTGTGAACCGGCACACCTGCACATTTGGGATGAGCCGTTGAACTATATAGATGTTCTGTCGCGCATGCAGATCGAGAATCTGCTGCTGCGATGCGCGCCGACCCTTCTTTTTGTTGAGCATGACCGGGTGTTCTGCGACAAAATTGCGACAAAAGTGCTCGAATTATAAAAAAGATCACGGAGCAGCAGCTCCGTGATCTTTTCCCATTCATTCCGGATGATTACTTCACCGTGACGGCGGTCGCCTGCAGGTTTGCGCCGTTGTACCAGTACAGGAAGCCCTCGAGGTCGACGGTGTCGCCGACATTCAGGCCCTCAACAGCCTTGTACACCTCGGTGTCGTTGCCGCGCAGATAGAACTCCACGCAGAACTCATAGGTCACGCCGTCCTTGGAGACCTTGAAGTACAGGTCGTCGGTCTTGCCCTCGGGATCCTTGTAGGCAAAGGCGGCGCCGCTCTCGTCATAAGCCTCGACGGTCATGCCTTTGAAGGTGACCAGCTGGTTCTGGCGCTCGATCAGCTCGTCCTTGCCGACCAGGTCGGTCACGTCCACAGGCTGGGCGATAAAGGTGTCGCCGTCGACAAACTCAAAGGTTGCGTCGGTCACTTCGATCTCGCCGGACCACTCGCTCTTGAAGCCGGAGACCTTGATCTTCTGGCCGGGAACGAGCTTGGCCGCGTCTTCCTCAGAGCAGGCCATATTGTACAGGAAGTAGGCGCCGTCCTGATCCTGGGTGTAAACGGTGATCTTGCCATCCCACCAGGACTGGTGATCCTGCACGTAAGTCTCAATCACAACGGGGCTGTCCAGCTCCGCGGCGGCGTACTCCGCGTAGGTCATCACGCCTTCGGACTTCGCGTTTTTGGGGGCCTCGGTCTTATTGCCGCAGGCGCAGAGCGCGAACACCATGCAGAGAGCCAGAAGCAGTGCAAAGAACTTCTTCATTTTCATTCCTCCATAGCATTGTGTGTTCCATCGAACACCACTGCTATTATACCTGTTTTTCTCGGGAAATCAAGAGGCCCGCCTTTTTTCGTCTTGTTTCTTTTTTATCAGGCCGCGCAGCGCAAAGAGGCCGATCAGCACCCAGATGCCGCCGATGGAGCCGAGCAGTGCCACCGAGGCGGCCGGCATCGGGCCGAGCACACCTGTGGCGTCCTCCAGGCGGTACAGGGCGATAACCTCGTCATAGAGCTGTGCCATGTAATTCTCGTCCACCGTCGTCCGGCGCCGCACCGCCTTGGTTACATTCTCAATGAGCTGCCCCGCCGCGTCGCGCACGGAGGCCGAGCCGTTGAAAACGGGCGTCGTGAAGGTGTTTCCGGTGTTCGCCATCAGCAGCTCCGAGGCCTGGATCTTAATGTCGTAGTGCTCGTCCTTATCCTCGCCGACGCGGCTGAGGTAGTCCTGATAGCTGGGGTCATTCTGTGCCTTGTTCGTCACCGGCACGTAGCCCTCGGTTTCGGCATAGGCGATCTGCACCTCGTTGGAGATCAGATACTGCACAAAGAGCCACGAGGCCAGCACCTCCTGCGGGTCGTCCTTCCGGAAGATGCAGACGGAGGGGCCCTGGGAGATCATCTGCGGGTGCTCGGGGTCGAACTGGGGCACGGGCAGCACGGCGGTCTCAAAGTCCACCATCTGCTCGGGCGGGATGTCCACCAGCGGCGCATCGGAGCCCATCCAGGTGGCGCCGGCGGTCGAGTCCACGGCGAAGATGCACTGGCCGGCGTTGAGGAAGTTGGCCGGGTAGCTGGAAATCTTGAAGGTGGAGAAGGCGCGGTTCTCGGCATGCTCGGCCACGGTGTACAGAAGCTCCTTCGTCGTGTCGTTGAAGAGCAGCACCTTGCCGTCGGCGGTGGAATAGGGCGCGTCCAGCTGGCGCAGCATCTGGATCATCATGTTGTCCGTGGACTTGTAGATGAAGGGGATCATCACCTGCTGGCCGTTGACCTTGAAATTGCCCGAGGCATCCTTCTCCATGGCCTTTTCGGAGACCTCCCAGACGAAGTCCCAGGTCAGCGTCTCGGGCAGCTCATAGCCCAGCGCCTCAACGAAGGTCTTGTTGACATAGCAGGCCTCGGTGGAGCGCATGAAGGGCATGGCGTAGTGCCGGCCGGAGAGCACGCACTCGGCCAGAAACTCCGGCACGATCTCTTCCTGCCGGGGCGAATCGAACTTCAGCTCGCTGCCGCCGAGCCCGAAGGCGGGGTCGGCCATCCAGGCGTCCAGCGGTACCACCACGTCCTCGCCGGTCAGATAGGTAGCGATGTGGTCGGGATAGCTGATGCAGACATTGGGCGTGGTATCGGTGGCGATGTTGGTGATGACGTCGTTGTAGATGCGGCCGTAGTCGGTGTAGTAGCGGATCTTCACCTTGACATTGGGGTAGAGCGCCTCAAAATCGGCTCTGGCCTTTTCATAAATGGCGATCTGCGTTTTGTTGGTGTCGTTCTTGGCCCAGAACACGATCTCGACGGGCTTTGTCCCGTCAAAGTGCTCCGGCACCGGAGAGTCGGCGCCGAGCTCGATCTCCGCGGCTGCGGAATCGGCTTCCTCCGTCTCCGCGGCGAGGCGGCCGTGGCAGGCCGTGAGGGTGAGAGCCGCCAGCAGCGCCAGCAGCAGGGCAAGAGGACGTTTCAATAATTTCATCCCTTCGTCCCTCCTCTCGACACGCCTTCCATAATCTTGTTGCGGAAGATCAGGAACAGCACGATCAGCGGCAGGGACACAACCACCACGGCCGCCATCATGGCCGGCACATTCTCGCGGCCGAAGCCGTTTTCGCGCAGCTCCTGGATGCCGTTGGAGACGAGGAAATAAGCCGGCTCGTCGGTGATCAGGCGGGGCCAGACGTAGGAGTTCCAGCACTCGATGACCTTGAGGATCACGACGGTGACAACGGTCGGGCGGCAGATCGGCAGCATGACCTTGAAGAGATACTTCAGGTCGGAGGTGCCGTCGACTTTGGCTGCCTTGTAGAGCTCCTCCGGAATCTGCTCGAAGTTCTCCTTGAGCAGGTAGATATAGAACACGCTCGTCACCGATGGCAGGATCAGGCCCCAGAAGGTGTTGCGCATATTCCAGTTGGTGATGGTGACGAAGTTCGTGATAACGACCAGCTCATTCGGGATCATCATCAGCGCGAGAAACAGCGAGAACACCAGGTTTTTGCCCCGGAATTTCAGCCGCGCGAAGGCATAGGCCGCGAAGATGATGACGCAGAGCATCAGCGCGGTGGTCGCAACGGTGAAAATGATGGTGTTGGTGAAATAGCGCGCCAGGGGCACGCCGGTGAAGGCGGTGGCGTAGTTTTCCAGCGTGGGCTGGAGCGTGAAGAAGGCGGGGACGTGCTCGGCGTTGTAGGCGCTGTAGCTCTTGACGGAGCTTAAGAGCATCCAGTAAAACGGGAAGAGCACGATCAGCGCCCAGAGCGTCAGCAGCACATAGGTGATTGTCTTGCGCGTGCGCTCCCCGGCTCTGGCGCGGCGTTCGATGCGTTCGTAATCCATGCCTCCACCCCCTCAGTTCGCTTTCTTGCTGATCATCAGGTTGATGACCGTGATGGTGAAGACGATCACAAACAGGATCAGCGCCGCGGCGGAGGCGTAGGACGGATAGCCGCCGCTGTTGCCGTAGAGCATATCGTAAACATAGCCGACGATGGTGTTCATGCCGGCCACGTTCAGGTCGGTGCCGAAAATGGCGACCTCGTCGGAATAGGCCTTGAAGGCCCCGATAAAGCCGGTGATGACGAGGTAAAAGATCATCGGGGAGATCATCGGCAGGGTAATGCGGGTGAAGATGCGCCACTTGGAGGTGCCGTCCACGCGCGCGGCCTTGTAGTAATCCTGGTTGACCGAGGCCAGGGCACTCGTGAGGATCAGGATCTTGAAGGGCATGACGACCCAGACCGTATACAGGCACATGACCAGCATCTTGGCCCAGTAGGGGCCGTCGATGAAGTCCACCGGCTCGCCGCCGAAGGCCTCGATGAGGAGATTGATCATGCCGTCGGAATAGGCGGTCTTTTTGAAGAGGATCATGAACACGAGGCCGACGGCCAGGGTGTTTGTCACATAGGGCAGGAAAAACACGGTCTGGTAGGCCTGGCGCAGGGGCTTGATGGAATTGAGGCCCAGAGAGATCAGCAGCGCAATGCCGGTGGACAGCGGCACCGTGATGATGACGAGGATAAAGGTGTTTTTCACGGCCTGCAGGAAGTAGGGGTCGCGCAGGACATGGGCGTAGTTGTAAAGGCCGACGCCGGTGTAGGTCTGGGAGGCAAAGTTGAACTTCTCCTCGAAGGAATAAACCAGCACGTCGAAGAGCGGATAGACCATAAACACGCCCAGGAAGGCGATGGCCGGCAGCAGATAGAGCCAGGCCTTGCGGTTATTCTGTTCCATGGCAGCCTCCGGCCTTATTCGGCGTCAAAGGGGATGCTCTCCTCGCTCTCGGCGTCGAAGAGATGCAGCTTGAAGGGCTTGACCGAGAAGCGCACCTTGCCCGCCGCGGCTTCCACCCGGTTCTCGGCCGGGATGATGGAGCGGATCGTGTCGCTGACGGCGGCCGTGTGCGTGGAGACGACGCTGGTGTCGCGGCCCATGACCTCCACGGCACGCAGATCGCAGCTGAGCGGCCCGTTTTCGTCCAGAATAAAGCCCTCGGGGCGAATGCCGACATAGACCTCGCGGTCCGCGACGCCCCCAACGCGCAGAATCTCGTCCTCACCGAGGCGCAACACGCCGTTTTTCACTTCGCCGCGGAAGACATTGATCGGCGGGGTGCCGAGGAACTTGGCCACGAAGAGATTGACGGGGTGATCATAGACCTCCTGGGGCTTGCCGATCTGGTGTACGACGCCGTCCTTCATCACAACGATCAGGTCGGAGATGCTCATGGCCTCCTCCTGGTCGTGGGTGACGAAAATTGTGGTGATGCCGGTCTCGCGCTGGATGCGGCGGATCTCCTCGCGGGTCTGCAGGCGCAGGCGGGCGTCCAGGTTCGACAGCGGCTCGTCGAGCAGCAGGACCCGCGGCATTTTCACCAGTGCGCGGGCGATGGCCACGCGCTGCTGCTGGCCGCCGGACATCTCGCTCGGCTTGCGGTCCATCAGATTCTCAATCTGCACGAGGCGGGCGGCCTCCTCGGCCTTTTGAAGCATCACGGCCTTCGAGAGCTTCTGCTCGCCCTTCAGGTTCTGCAGGGGAAAGAGGATGTTCTGCCGCACGGTCAGATGCGGATAGAGGGCGTAGTTCTGGAACACGAGGCCGACGCCGCGGTTTTCGGGCGGCAGCCTGGTCACATCGTCCTCGCCGAAGAAAATATGGCCGCTGGTCGGGGTCTCCAGGCCGGAGATCAGATTCAGCGTAGTGCTCTTGCCGCAGCCGGAGGGGCCGAGCAGGCCGATCAGCTTTCCGTCGGGGATCTCGAAGGTAAAGTCGTTGACGGCAACCACGTCCGGCCCTTTTTTGTTGCGATTGGGGAACTTCTTGGTCAGGTTCTGCAAGACAACTTTCATGGCGGATCATCTCTTTTCCTTGAATAGTCTGTGAAGCAGAGAAAGTACTTCTCCGATTACCATTAAACCGCATCAGGCCGGCAAAGTCAAGGAGGAGCGAAAAGCAAAGGCTCCTTTCCGCAGAAGGGAAGCTTCCCCCTTCGGGGGAAATGTCCGCGAAGCGGACAAAAGGGGGCGGAGCTGGCGCGAAGCGCCTGGGATTTCCCCGCGAAGAGGAGCACAAGGGGAACCCTCCGCCGTCTGCCTCGCGTGAGATCGGCAGACGTCACCTCCCTTCTGCGGAAGGAAGGCTCAGCAGAACAAAAAAACTTCACCGCCCCGAAGGGCGGTGAAGCAAAACGGTTGTTTTGTTAACTTGTCAAGCGCAGGAATCAGGCCTTGACCTTCTTCTGCTTGGCAAAGGTGCCGATGCCCTCGATGACGAGGATGATGGCAAGGATGACCATCGCAACAGCGAAGACGAGCTGGAACCAGAGGCCCCAGTTGGCCAGGCCGCCGCCGATGAGGGAGATGATCTTCATGACCAGAGAGGTCAGGGTGGCGCAGAGCATGAAGATCATCGGGATGATGAACATCTTGTTGTTCTTGCCGACTTCGCCGAGCCAGGTGGCGACAGCCATCAGAGCCAGGCCGGCCAGCAGCTGGTTGGCAGCGCCGAACAGAGCCCAGATCGCGCTCAGCTTCATGCCGCCGAGGACGCAGCCGATGATGACCATGACGAGAGTGCCGGTCAGGGGGTGGCAGAGGAACTTACGGAAGCCCTTGGCATCCTTCCAGGAGGCCTCGCCTTCCTTCAGGAACAGCTCGCTGAACATGAAGCGGCTCAGACGGGTCGCAGTGTCCAGAGAGGTCAGAGCGAAGACGGAGACAGCCAGAGTCAGCAGCGCGTAGATCACGCCGTAGGTGGCGGTGCCTTCGGGAGCAAACATGGTGGCAATGCCGTCAGCGAACGCGACAGCGGGAGAGCCGCTGAAGGCGAACAGGCCGGCGTCATTGACAGCGATGTACTTGCTGGCGACCATGCCGACAGCAATCAGGGAGATAACAGCCAGAGCGGACTCGATGAGCATGGCGCCGTAGCCGATGGGCTTGGCGTGGGACTCATTGGCCAGCTGCTTGGAGGTGGTGCCGGAGGCGACCAGGCTGTGGAAGCCGGAGCAGGCGCCGCAGGCAACGGTGATGAACAGAGCCGGGAA
>OCTX010357079.1_pt1 | contig 10831 bp, 7 predicted proteins | sample 1539691 | NCBI WGS metagenome assembly OCTX01 (sample SAMN02144231, study PRJEB22623) | gut metagenome | biome: sheep rumen | host: Ovis aries | place: New Zealand | reverse complement strand
AATATTTGTTTTTCATAATAGTGCTGATTCTTATTATTCTGTAAGAGGATTTAGAGGATATTTATTGGTTTAAAAGTATAATGATTTAAATTACTTTTGTTGAGAAACAAAGCTTAGTAATAAAGTTATACAAAAAGTAGCGGAAGATAGAGACCTAATGATAGGTCTTTTTCTTTATTTTAAGATTTATCAATTAATGTTATAATATAAATAATATGGAGATGGTAATATGGATATGTTTAAAGAGTATATATTACAAAATTGGGCATTGATACTTGTTTTAATGGCTTTTGTGATAATGCTGATAATTACTGTTTTTTTAGATAAACGAACAATTAAGCGAATGTATTTATTAATTGGAGCTGTATTTATTTTATCTATTATTGTCTTTATTGAGTTTTATTTTTCAAATGACAATAGATATATAACTCTAAGAACAGTATTAGTGGCAATAAGATATAGTGCAACACCAATTATTATTTCACTAATATTATTTGCCTTAGTGAAAAGAGCACGTTGGTATACTATCCTACCTGCTTTAGCTTTAGCAATAATAAATGTCATATCTATTTTTACTGGCATAGTATTTAGTATCGATGCTGAAGGAAATTTAAAGCGTGGTATTTTAGGTTATTTACCATATATTGGTGTTGGAGCATATTCAATTATATTAGTTTATATATTAATTAAGCAAAGTAATAAGCAAATTACAGAAATTATTCCAATAGTATTTCTAGCATTTTCATTATTAACTGGAATGGTATTCCCGTTAATAGTTGGTAAAGAATATTCAAAAATATTTTGTACTACAATAGCTATTGCCTTATTTGTGTACTATGTTTTTTTAATATTACAATTAACAAAAAAGGATGCTCTTACAGGCTTATTAAATAGACAAGCATATTACGCTTATATCGATAATTACTATAAAGATATTACAGCTATTGTATCTATCGATATGAATGGCTTAAAGAGAATTAATGATACATATGGTCATCTTGCAGGTGATGAGGCAATCATTACTGTGGCATCTTGCATATTTAAATCTGCCAAGATAAAACAAGCAGTATTTAGAGTGGGTGGAGATGAATTCATTATTATTTGTAAGAAGACAAATGAAAAGGAATTATTAGATTTAATAAACAACATTAGATATAGTATGACATCAACTAATTATTCAGTATCTATAGGATATAAGTATTCAACTGATTCTAATAAGGATATTGAAAATATGGTTAAGGAATCAGATGAAATGATGTATAAGGATAAATTAGAATATTATGCTAGAACTGGAGAAAAAAGATAAAAATAAGATTGGAAGTAATACAGGATATAATGTAATTGCTTGCTGTACTAAATTAGCTTTGTAATTATGTGTAGCGTTAGATAAAAAAATGAAGAATTATTTTATTTTTAGTTAAAATTCACTCATTAAGCATGGGTGAATTTTTTTTGACATATTGTAGGTAATGTGGTAAAATCTTGACAGTTTTCAGTATTTTATTTATAATAAAATATGATTAATAACATATTTAGAAAGTTAATGGCAAAATCATAGAAATATGATGACGCAAAGCTAGAGGGCCTTTTAAATGGCAGCCAGTTGTCTTTTAAAAGGTTTTTTTAATTATTCTTTTTTAAGAGAATAGGAGGAATAGTATGCGTTTAAGAGACTTAAGATGGTATATCTTATCTTGTATAATATTAATAATAGCATATGCTGCTATTGCTCTTTTATGCTATAACAACATGGTTAAGTCTAAGGTTAGAACATCTATGGCTGAGCTAGGTACAGAGGCCTCAAAATCTTTCTCTGAAGTAGCAACAGCGTCAGTTAATAGCCTATATGACACATACCAAGAGGTTGGCAGTGAGACATATTATACAATAACAGCTTCTGAGGTCGTGTTAAGCCCAGATACATTTGAAGAGAATACTTATTATGTTGTTGATGGAAATAACTATGTATTAGCTACAGAATTTAGCGATGGCGTTAAATACTATACAATCGCCTCTTCAAAGGCTAATGATAATATTAAGGAAGAAGAATTCAATGCTGGTGTTTACTATGTTATAGATGGAACATCATATATTAGAGACACAAGCTTCTCATTATTTAGAAGAGTAATAATTACAGCTCCAGAATCAAAGTTTGAAGGAATTTTAGGTAGAAAGATAATTTTAGCACGTTATAAGGATTTCGCTACAGGAACATCATCTACTAATGTTGACTATTATTTCTTCTTTTTAAGAACTACAGATGTTCATAATTATGAGTGCTCTGCAGTTCCACTAGTTAATGTAGTTGATGCTACACTTGATACTACAAAGAATGAATATGTATATTTAACTATGATTTTCAATTCAGATGGTATCATCTATACATATTCAATGGATGAGCTAGCTTCTGGTTCATTAATTAAATCAAAGCTTGGTTCAAAATTTGATGTTAATAACTTAATAAAGGAAGATGCTAACTTAGTATGGGATATCAATGGTTCTACATACGTTATTACCGCAAAGCCTTTATTTAGTGCTTATGTAGCTACATTCATTCCAATTGATTCAGCATATTTCTCAATCGACTGGATCAATGGTCAATTAGCTGTATTCTATATTATAGGTATAGTTTTATTAATCGCTATGCTAGTAATATTAATTCTAGGCTGTAGAAAATCATCTCAACTATTAAGAGTTGATAGACATTCTCTAGAAGCTACAAAATCAGTCGTTATAAGAATTGATATGGATGGTAAGGTAATATTTACCAATAAAACATTTAAACAGCTTTATGGTATCGTTAAGCTAGAAAATGTTGAATCATTTATCGATGTTGATAAGGGTGAGCCTATCTTAGAGACTGCTAAGGAAAATAGGCCATTTGAATGCTCACTTCCAAGAAATGATGGAAGTGGTGAATTATTCTATTTCCAATTCACACCAATTAAGATTTTATCTTCAATTTATTTGATGGGTTCAGAAATTACTGATGACTACAATAGAAGAAAATATCTATATTTGATGAATGGTAGAAACGAAATCACTAATATTGATAACAACTTCTCATTTGTTAATGACTATACAACATTAGTTAAGAATGCTGGTACATATGATTTAGCATTCGTACAATATAACATTTGTAAACATGAGGAAATAGTTGCCGTATTCGGTAGAACTAACTTCAATACATTATTAAATGAATTCGTAAACATCGTACATGATGCATACGAGGGTATGAGAATTTATCAATTAAACGATGATAAATTCATAGTAGTTGTTCCAAACTCTGAATTATCTGAGGTAACAGAAAAGATTGATGCCTCACTTGATATATTAAGAAGACCTATTCAAATTAAACAAAACCATATCTATGTTAAGGTTAAGGTTACAATTTATAATTTGAAGAATGGTACTGAGGGTGTAACAGTAGAAGAAATTAAGCAAAAGCTAGATTTAGCATATAGAAATATCGCTGACTTCTCAACAAAGGACTTCATCGTATACGAACCAGCAATGGATGGTGTAATTGAAGCTGCTGATGAGATGGAAAAGGATTTAGTTAACGGTTTAGCAAATGATGAATTTAGAATGTATCTACAGCCACAATTTGATGTAATTCACAATAGAATTGATGGTTTTGAATCACTTATTAGATGGTCTAATCCAAAATACTTCGATAAATCTCCACAAGCCTTCGTTGAGCTTGCTGAACAAAGAGGTTATATCCTAGATATTGGTAGATATGTTATTAAAGAAACATTTAGACTTGCGAAATTATTAGAGGATTGGAATGTTCATATTTCAATGAACGTTTCACCAATTCAGCTATTACAGGTAGGTTTTGTTCAACAAATTATCGATGAATATAAATCATTAAAGTTAAAACCTGGTTCAATAGCTATTGAAATTACAGAAACCTTCTTGATGGGTAACTTCCAATTGATGAAGGAAAAACTAAGAAGATTAAAGGAAGAGGGCTTCCAAATCCACCTAGACGATTTTTGTACTGGTTATTCTTCAATGCTTTATTTAAAGGATTTACCTGTTGATACCTTAAAGATTGATAAGGAATTTACTAAATTCGTTACAAATAATAAGGTTCACTCAAGTATTGTTAAGACAATTTGTGAGCTTGGGTCATCTTTGGATATGGATATCATTTGTGAAGGTGTTGAAACTGAAGAACAAAAAGAGACAGTTAAGAAATTTGGCGCTAGATTAATCCAAGGTTTCTTAATTAGTAAGGCTGTGCCTTATGAACAAGCTTTAGATCTTTTAGATAAATATAATACTAAGAAGAGGTAGGCGATTTTATGTTTTACGCTTTAGATGATGGAGCTGCCATACTTTTAACATTTGTATTTTTACTTATTACTATTTTGTTAGGAGTATTGCTAGCATTCTTAATTAGAAGAAATTTAAGAAAAGAAAAAGAAGAGAGCTCAGTTATTGTTGAAAATGCAATAACTAAGAAGGCTATGGTTGAACAGATCAATCAATATATTAAAAAGGTTGATAGATTTGGTGCCTTAACCTTAATGTATATAGATATTGATGGTTTCTCAGATTTAAATGAAGTATTTGGACAAGAAACTTGTGACCAAATCCTAAAGGAAATGGCAACAAGAATCCTAAGAATACTTCCATATAAAGCATCCTTATGTAGATACGAAAACGATGAATTCTTAGTATTTATTAAAGATGAGGATAATAAGGCTAGAGTTGAAAAGCTAGCTGATGCGTTAAATCAAATTATTTCTAACCCTTACCAAGTATTAATTGGTGAGCAGGTTGCTATAACAGCATCAATTGGTATTGTAGGCTATCCTGCAGCTGGTCAAAACTTTGATGAGCTATATGCTAACCTACAATTAACTACATATGTATCTAAACGTGATGGTGGAGATAAATTCACAAACTTCTATGCATCTATTAAGGATGAAGAAACTGATAACATGATGTACTTCAAAGAAGTTAAATCAGCTATCCAAAACAGAGAATTCGTACTTTACTATCAACCAATTGTTAACTTATCAGATAAGACATTAGTAGGAGCCGAAGCCCTAATGCGTTGGAATCACCCTACTAAAGGTGTTCAATCTCCAGCTACCTTCTTAAAGGTACTAGAGCAAACAGGAGATATCAAGTGGGTTGGTGAATGGGGTATTGAAACAATGATTCGTACACATAACCAATTATTAGAAAAATATCCTACTGTACCACTTAGACTTTCACTTAACTTATCTACTAAGCAGTTACTTGATGTTAACTTAGCTAATAAATTCATTGATATTATGAATAAGAATAATGCTAAGCCTGATCAATATATGCTAGAAATTTCTGATTTCATGATGATGGAAAAAATCGCAGTTATCAGAACTAATATATATAAGTTAAAGGACTATGGTTTTAAAATTGCAGTCGATGGCTTCGAGCTTGATGGTCAATCAGTTCAAGCAATTCAACGTTCACCAATTAACGTAATTAAGCTTGGTAGAGGATTCTTAAAAGATATCGATAATAACTTCATGAAGGAAAGATTACTTCAAATCCTTGTTAAGTTCTCAAGAGAAAATGATAGAGAATTAGTATGTGAGGGTATCGAAACTGCTGAAATTGCTAAATACGTTAAAGATCAAAGCGTATTTGAAGCTCAAGGTTACTATTTCGCAAAGCCTATGGGCTTAGATGCATTTAGTGAATACATCGAAAAGAAGCAATATAGAGTTCTTCTTGATGAAGTATCTGCAATTGAAGATAGCGAAGCTTTAGTTGAAAAGATTAAAGAAAAAGAGGATGCTGAAGCAAAAGAAGAATCTAGTGATGATTTAATTAGTATGATTGTTAATCAATCTCAACAGACTGAAAATAACGATGAAAATGAATAAAGCAAGTGGCTTTTTTTGGCCACTTGTTTAGAGCTTTTATTATACTTAATAAAATTTATTTGACACTTTTTTTAAAATGTTTTATAATTATAATGTAAAAATAGCAAAGCTAGAGAAATCTAGTGACGCAAAGCTAAAGGGCCTGTAAAATGGTAGCCAGCTGCCGAAAAAACATTTTAATCAATGAAAAGGCAAAGCAGGAGTAATCCTGTGACGCAAAGCTAAAGGGTCCTATAAGGATAGCCAGTTGCCGAATGTTAAAGGCAAACTTAGAGAAATCTAAGGACGCAAAGCTAGAGGACCTTAAAGAATTATGGTAGCCAGTTGTCATTTAAGTACGTTAAGTGGCAACTTTTTGTTTTTATAGGAAGGAGGAGTTCTATGGCATATGGAACTGATAAGGGCTTTGTTAGAATTTTCAAATCTAAGGCTTTCAAATTTTCATTAGCTATTGGACTTTTGATTACTTCCATTTTGATTATTTTGGCAATGCTTTTAGGTAACGAAAGTGGAAACTTCGTTGTAAAGGTTGAATCTGGTGATGCAACTAAGTCAATCGCTATAACAGATTCAATGACGGATAGAGTTTATACAAATAAGCTTGTTGTTCCAGGAATGCTTGGTATGACAAACTCTACTCCAAGATGGTTTTTAGAAGGCGATACCTCAGCTCAGCAGCACATAGGTATCAAAAATATCACCAAAGAATTAGGTGAACATACAAGTGAAGAATATTATTCATATACATTTTTAATTGTTAATACATCAAGTGCAGCATTAACAGTTAAACTTCATATGATATATTCAAATGTTACAAATTATGTAGATCAAGCTGTAAGAGTTATGACATATGATGATGACTCAGAGGCTATTCATATTTATCAGCTAGCTGATCCAAATGTTAAGGAATATGCTTATTATCCAGCAACTCCTCAAAATTTTGGTAGTCAAGGCACAGTTTATGATGAATATGCTACTATTCCTGCAACTACTGACCCTGAAAATCCTGAATATTTTAAATATTCAGTATTCTTCTGGTTAGAAGGTCAGGATGATGATTGTGTTGAAAAGATTTACAATGGAACAATAAAATTCGCACTAACATGTAGTGTTGAATAATATTTTAGAAAGGGGAATCTATGAAGCGCAGCATAAGAAAAAAATTAATACTTCTAGTTGTTATGTTTGGCGCTACTATAGTTACCCTTACATCAACAACATTTGCTTGGTTCGCTACAAATAGAAATGCTTGGCTTGAAAAATTCGAACTAAACATTGAAAGTCCAAAATCGCTTTTGATTTCATCAGATGGCGAAAACTTTGGAACAACTGTTACAGCGAGTCAGCTTAGAAAAGCAATTGGTAAAAGACTTTTAGGAGATGCTGAGGATGTTACAGAAGCTAAAATTAATGAAGAATTTGAAAAAATAGCATTAAGGTCTGTAACCTCAATCGACTTAAAGGATTTTAGAACTGTTAGTAATAAAGATATTATAACTGAATATGACGATAACCATAAAATTACTGGTCAATATTATGATTTGATTCCGGCAACTAAATATGATTATTTACAATTTGATTTATGGTTTAGAATAGATACAGCATCTGCAGATAAAGATTACGATCTTCAATTTGTAGATGATGATTATGCAAATAATGCTTCTGAGGGTGAATACACAGAAGGCTCTAAAATAGAAGGAAGAGAAAACGACGTATATTTATATAATAGTTTATATACAACCGGACTCGAAGATACAAGGACGGGTACAAGAAGAGATGGTACAAGTTATACTAAAGGCGAATATGTTGCTGGAGATACAATAAAGGTCGATACAACAAATGCCTTAAGACTTGGCGTTTTACATGACGATGGAGAAACATCATCAATATTTGAACCTTCTATAGGATTAGGATCATACGCTATAGATGGTCAAACAGAAGCTAATTATAATCCAAGCAAAAATGCGATGTTTACATATTTTAATAATATTCATGAAGCTCAGCTTAAACCTATTAAAGGTAATGAAGAAATAGTTAATAAATATAAAAACACGTATAAGAGTTTGGGAGAGGCTGTTTCATTTGGCGTATTTGCTAGAGAAAATGGTCAATATAATGATATAAAACTAACCGTTTCATTATGGTTGGAAGGTATGGATGCTGATTATATATCTGGCGTCTATGATAGAAGTGTTTCAATGTTTTTGAATTTTTGTATAAAAGAAAAAGGAGATACCGGAAATGAATAAAAGAAAAGGAATTAGACGATTAATTGCATTAGGCAGTATGTCAGCATTTACTTTAGCATCATTTGTCACTTCGACATTTGCGTTTGTTACATTAAATACTGAAGCAACTGTATCAGGCTTCACATTTAATATAACAGATCAAAAGGGATTATTGCTATCAGTAGATGGTGACACATTCTATCAAGATATTGATGCAAAATTAATTAAGAATGTAATAGAAAAGAATCAAAATGTTAACGTTGCAGATTCAAATGGTGATGGAAAAGTTGATGAAAACGATAATGATTATGTAACTTTTGCTAATCTTTCATTTGGTGGTGTAACGTTAGGTGGTAAGGCATCAACTGCAGCAGCAGGAGATCCTTATTTAGCTGGTGTATATTCTGAGGACTATTCTTATACAATTGGTAATTATACAGTTCCTATCAAGGATAAGAGAGTTACATTTGTTAAAGATGGGTTATATGAATATACAGAGACTCAAAGATCAGCTATTTCTACAGATACTACAGGAACATATTCTTCTGATTACAAAGATTTAGTAAAAGAAAACGAAAGAGTTTATGGCCATAAGTATGAAAAGGCTAAAGAAAGAGATTACGTATTCTTTGACTTATGGGCTATGGTTGCGGATGATACTCAATCTGGTAAGAATTATTCATTAAAATTATCTGATAAAACCGTAATTACAGGTAAAGAACAAACTGTTACAGTTTTAAATAAGATGACTACTCCAGCTGATGTTGATTTAAGAACTGCAACTACTAGAAATGATGGTACAACTATTGTTAAAGGTAGCTATGTAGCTCAAGATAAAATTACAGTAAATCCTGCTAATGCAATGAGATTAGGTATCACAACATTAGAGGGCTCAACAAACTCTACTAACGTTGATACTACTCAAACAGAAATGACTGCAGTTTCTGGAGATATTAGTGTTAATGTATTTGAAGTACCTACTAACACAGATACTTGTAAGAATTTAGGTTCATATGCTGTAGCTGGTGTTACTGATACTACAACAGATGCTAAATATAGAAATCCTGCTTTAAATGCTATGTATACATACTATAATTCATTATTCCCTCTATCTCCATTTGTGAGTGGTGTAGAAGATAATGGACAATTAGCTTCTATAGATAAATATACTGAAACAGAACTTGGTGTATTTACATATGATGACACTAAGACAACTAAGTATAACATCATTAAGCTATCAGTTATGGTATGGTTAGAAGGCTGGGATGCTGATTATTTCGCAGGTATTAGCAATGCTGAAGTAGGCGTTAAGCTAGGATTTGAAATTGTTGAAAAGAACTAATCTTTTATAGTTTTAAGATATTAAATTGTAAAGGAGGTTGTTATATATAAGAAAGAAGATCACAATTGGTATGATTTCTTTATTTATCCTTTTGATGACCTTAACCGGCACAACGTATGCCTGGTTCAAGATTAATTCAAACGCTACTGTTTCAGGATTTAATTTCACTGTAACCGGTGGTGAAGGTTATCAAATAAGCTTAAATGGTGATGAGGATAGCTATTCAGACCATTTAACAGCCGAGGATATGAGAATGGCTATTCTTTGTGGATATAATTCTAATTATACTGTTAAAAATAGAAAACTATATTATAACGGTAGTGAAATAAGTGATGCAGATGCAAAGGCTACAATTAAAAATGTAATTCAACTTTCACCTGTAACACCAAGAAGAAATAGCAATGGTACATTCACATTTGAAAACCAATATGGTCAACCTATTCAAACAACAAGTGGTAAATTTATAGAATTCAGTATATATGTTAAGGCTAATGGCTTATTACAAGATGGAAATGAATATGAACTATATTTATTAGGATCTGATGAAAAAGAAGTCGTAACCTCAGGTAATGACTTAATTACATTAGCACGGAGTTCTATTAGATCATTAGAAGTTAATACTATCACGTTAAAGAATTCAATGCGTACTCATGGTGTTGATTTGGTAAAAGGAAATACTATCCAGGTTTATACAGCAAACGCACTTAGATTTTCAATAGGTGATGATTATCAAGATTTAGGTGATGACAATAATGGTAATCCGATAAAGCATACCAATCAAATATTTGAAATATCAGATGATAAAGAACATGATTTAGGTAGTTATGCAACTACTTATAAAAAAGAAAATGATACTTCAACTTTATCAGAAGAACAAAAACAAGAATTAGATGATATGTATAACGCTGATGAAAATGCAATGTTTACATATTATAACAATATCCGTCCATATAATAAGCTTACAAAAATGGATTATGCTGATAAGCCTAATACAATTACTAAGCTATTAACACAACAAGAAATAAAAAATGGTGGAACACCATATAAATTTGTTTCTGTGAAGAGCGGATATCGGGCTAAACGAGTAACTTTTAGATTTTGGCTAGAAGGTTGGGATGCTGATTGTTTTGATGGTATCTCAAGTGCCATAAGAGTTAATCTTTCATTCTCTTCATTTAAAAATGGAGAAATGACCAAAATTAGGTAATAGTAATTATCGACGGATAATTATTGTTATATATAGAAATTAATTTAAACGTCGCAAAATTAATTTCAAAAAAAGTAAATTATTAAAAAACAAGAAAAGAAAGAATATTTAATAAAATAAAAGGAGAAAAACAAAATGAAAGCAAATAAATTATTTAAAAAATTAG
>OCTX014530324.1_pt1 | contig 10832 bp, 8 predicted proteins | sample 1539691 | NCBI WGS metagenome assembly OCTX01 (sample SAMN02144231, study PRJEB22623) | gut metagenome | biome: sheep rumen | host: Ovis aries | place: New Zealand | reverse complement strand
CAAAAAAGAATTCCCTTACGGCTATGGATGGGCTGCCGAAGGGAATTTCGTTATCTTCATTTACCAGATTCGCTAAATTGGAGTTATTCAGTCAATTCACTAATGGCTTTACGGGCCAGTTCCTCCATTTCTTCGTCACCGCATTCGGACAATATGCGATAGTATTTCAGCGCATTTTCTTTATCTTCTTTTTGCTTATAGATAAAAGCGATATTTGAAGTCACAATGTAATCGTCTGGATTGTCATCGTGAATTGAAAGGAATAGTGGCAACGCCTCGTCTGTGTTGCCTGATATGGCAAGGAGCGAAGCCTTATTGCTACGGAAAACGACATCATCGGGATAATATTGAAGCATCCATTCCGTTATTTGCATCGCTTCGTTTTCAAGTTCTGCGTCATAGAACCTCCTGAAATAATCTTGCATACTTGACTTGAACGCCTCCTTTCCGTCTTCCACAGGTTTTCCAAGTGTCCACGTCCATTGATTGCCGTTGAGATGTGAACGTTCTATTACCTGGTGTATAGCAGGCATCGCTTTTTCGTAATCCTCTAGTGTAAAAAGCATGTGAATTTTGCCAAATGGCAAATCCAACCTGTTGGGATAGAGGCTGATAGCCTTGTCTATCTTCTCGAAGGCAATCGCAATAAGAGAGTCGTTGTACACCTGCTTTGAATACATATATGCAGACTCTCCTTCGCTACCTTCCATTTCCAATGCTTGTTGACCATCCTGTGGAGGGACAGAAGTCATCTGTATGACTTCATCCATGCTCATCTTTAAATAATAATTGAACCAGGCAGCGTATACGTCAGCTGATTCAGGTTCTGCCCGTTCCCATTGTTCTATCACTTGTCGGGAATAATCAAGACTGCTGTCATTGATACATTCTAGATACCTGTCATACCAAGACACTTGTGCTGCAAGATTTCCATAGACGCATGCAGTCAAAATGAAAAGTAAAAAAGTTCGTTTCATATACAGATTGTCTTATTAATTAAACTGAAAATATAAAAGAAATATAATTGGTTTGAAGAGTCAAGGGACAGTTTGATTCCTTCCCTTGCATAGAATGCTTGTTTACGTTATATAGCACCTTCAAGTGGATTTTCCTGGAATTTAGCCCATGCCTCCATTAGTTGTTGTTTGCATGAAATGATAAGTTCATGGTTTTCGTTCGTATTGTCGCCGTCCTTTTGTATGTCCTCGATATATTTCAGGAGATTGTAGCAAATTGTATAGCGACCTGCAGCAAACACGGCTTCAGGATAACCATTGTCCTTATCCTCCTGGGTAAACCACAATGTTGTTTTCATGTTTGCAGCCTTGCGGCTGTTCTCTTGCATGGCCGGCGATGGTGCAAGATATTCAGGCAAATTGTTGTTCTTACGCATAAAAGACCATTTCTCCTCTGGCCGCAGTTCATAAATCGTATTGGTTATCAAACGATTATGCCATTCCTCATCATCATGAAGGCTGGAATATGACATCTTGCGGATTCTTTTCAGAAACACAGAGGAAGTCATCATAAGAACGGATGTGGCACGATTCATCAACAACGATTCTATATCCGCCAATGACAAGTGTTTGAGCCAGGGTGTAATATTTCCCACTATCGTTTTTGACAATAGATTTACCAATTTCTTCTTCGACCTCGCCATGATGAGATTGACCACGGCCGCCAATCCCCATACTACTGTCATTGCGCCTATCAGATAATGATTTCCTGCCAATATAGAGGCTATCCACAAGAGGGTAGTGAGCGCTCCTGTCCACCTGACTCCCTTTTGTATGTTGCCGAGTGTCCACTTGCCTATGCCTTTAGGAAGCATCTGCTTGTTGGGAGAATATGCATCCATGTAGGGACTGGAGACATCAGAAACAATGACGAGGTCAAAAGCCTTGCCTTTTTTTCTCATGCTTTCTTCTGCTAGTTCAATGACTTCTATTCCCTGATTATCGACAATGCCGCCATCCATGATGCCGAAACGGTCCTTTTTGTCCATGACCCCGTTGCTGCCAACTTTAAAATCGTCGGGAAACATCATGGGTTCAAAAGCGCCAGGGAAACAAGAGGAACATGCGAGGGCCTCGCCCAAGGTAATCTTTAACAAGTCTTCTCTTTTCAAATTTCTCCTGTCGTCATTTGCCACCATCAGTCCACTTTTCACCTGAAACCTGAAAGGAAGGCCATTGCCAAAATCTGTGGCATTGGCGGAGTAACGTTCGACAGGGCCATTTTTCACACAATCCATCAAATCGCCCATGACGGAGTTGTTGAATAATTTGTTGTCGTATATGTTGGCCATCAACTTGATGAACGACATTCCGTCTTCCGTCCTTCCCTTTTCCAAATTGGCAAAGAAATCTTCGAACAAATTCTCATTATATAGGAAGGCATATAATTCATCCACCATGTCATTGATGTCTTGCTTCTTCGCAAGCGAAAGCATATATTTCAGTCCCGTGATTGTTCCGCCAGAAACAGTCGACAAGACAGAGACGTGCTCCAACAGCGTTTTCCCATCTCCCACATTGATTGAATTCAAGAAAGAGAGGGCGCCCAAATGGAATACAGCAGCCCTGTATCCACCACCAGAAAACGACAAACCAATATTTAATCCATCCATATCAAATGATTGACTTTCCTTGCAAAATTAACTCTTTTTTCCCATTCTTCAAAAGGAAATTGTAAAAATGTATCAATTTCCCCGTCTCTCTGATACATCATCTGCTCTTCTTGACCCGTTTTCAGGCATTGTCCAGGAGGGGATTGTAACTGCTAGTCTTTAATATAAAGGAGACTTATACAAGACAATCCCCTCCTGCCTCCCCCCGCTCGGCTTCGCCGCTTGCCAGAGCAAGAACTAGGAGGAGGAAGAAGCCTCTCCCCAGCCCCTCCCCCGTAGGGAGGGGTTGAATCACAAGAAATGCCTCTTCCTTGGGGAGGGGTGTTTTTGTTTTTTATCCGCAACACTCTTCGAGACGGGCGCACACGGGGGTACGCCCCTACAATTAAAATGAGATTAGTCCGTGTTTTTCTGTGTAATCCGTGCCAAAAAGAAACGAGAAACAAACAATCCCCTCCTGCCTCCCCCTACTAGGAGGAGGAAATGTAACACAACGGGCACGATTAATCTGTAGGGGCGTACCTCTGTGTGCGCCCGTTTAATCACCATATGCACCCATGCGGGCGCACACGGGGGAGCGCCCCTACAATTAGAATGAGATTAATCCGTGTTTTTCCGTGTAATCCGTGCCAAAAAGAAACGAGAAACAAACAATCCCCTCCTGCCTCCCCCTACTAGGAGGAATTGTGACACCAAATGTGACGCTCAGACCCCCAACCCCCTATCTTAAGGGGCTAGTAATCCGTGCCAAAAATGGTCATAAACAGGGTGAAAAGGGGCGGTTGCGGGGGCAAGATGTGGTTTTTGGGCATGTCATTTGTATACTTTTGGCGGTGCTAGAGGTGTGTCGGGCGCGTGTGTGATGACGGATGGAGAGGCGGAAAATGCTTTTTTGAAGAAAAGAGATTTTTTTTTCATGTTTAGTGTAATAAATACCCATGGGTGTGCGTTATAAAGAAAAGAGAACATCAAAAACAAAGTCAAATCATATAATAATGTGAAAGTGCCTATGAAGTATTTTACACCTGAAGACATGAAACCTTCTGAGCAGACGCTCAACCTGATTCGTCAGATAGCATACACCTACAAGGTGTTTAAGAACAGTGGCAAACCACAGGTTTATTGCCTTAACTAATACGGAAGAACGATGGCAATAGTTTCTCCTTCTTTGCTTGCCGCAAACTTCATTGACCTGAAGTCGGATATCGAGATGATTAACAGCAGCGATGCCGACTGGCTTCACATGGACATCATGGACGGTGTCTTTGTTCCCAACATTTCGTTCGGCTTCCCTGTGCTGGAGGCGGTTTCCAAGGTTTGCAAGAAGCCGCTCGACGTGCATTTCATGATTGTTCACCCCGAGCGTTACATCGCTCAGACGGCAAAGACGGGTGCGATGATGATGAATGTGCACTATGAGGCGTGCACCCACTTGCACCGCACCATTCAGGAGATACACGATGCTGGGATGAAGGCTGGCGTTACGCTGAATCCCTCGACACCAGTGTCGTGCCTGGAGGATATTATCGGCGATGTGGACATGGTGTTGCTGATGAGCGTGAACCCGGGCTTCGGCGGACAGAAGTTCATTGAGAATACGATTAGCAAGGCGCAGCGCCTGCGCAGATTGATCAGCGAGTCGGGCTCGAAGGCTTTGATTGAGGTTGACGGAGGTGTTCAGAGCGAGACGGCTCCGCGTCTTGTCGCTGCTGGTGTTGACGTGCTTGTCAGCGGAAGTTATGTCTTCCGTGCCCAGGATCCTTATGCTACGATAAAACAATTGAAAGCGTTGTAAAAGCCTCTCCCCCGACCCCTCTCCCGTAGAGAGGGGAGTTTAGAGTGGAGAGTTTAAAGATGTCGAATTATGAAGTACACAGTATTATTATTTTTGCTTTGTTTTAGCCAGATGGCCTATAGTCAATCAACATGTCAAGAAGAATGCTATACATCTGACGATATGGAGAAAATAATAATAAAAAATGATACGCTTTACCTCGTTGTTTATCAACCTCATTTAATATTGTTCTGGAACGACACTATTGCCGTTTGTAAAGTTGAGAGACTTGCGGAATCGTTACTCAGAGTATCAAGTTTATATACTACTGATGATATGGAAAAAGATGTTATTGTTGATTTCAATTATGAATCAAATAAGTCGGACTCAATTCAAATAAAATTTGACATACCTTTTGACCTTTACGATCTTGACATTGCTGTTTATGGTGAAGGAATAAAAGAATGTAAACGCAAAAGCAACAATATATTTCTAATATCCCGCAAAGAGAGATTCTTCAATTTTTGTATTGCGCCTAAAGATTATCTTCCACATTCTATAGAGGGATCTTTCTATGGTTTGTTGTATTACATGTCTTCTGGCATTGATTTAAAAGAAGATGCAGACAGTGTTTATATAACTATACCATTCATTAATAATGCTTTTTTCCAGAGGTATTATATAAAAGAGGATTATATATATATTGAAGGAGATATGTTGCATTGGAAAGGGAAAGTATATAATAAAGTTGTTTAAAAGCCTAATTAATATTATATAGTAAAAAGAAGAGGCAAGGCCGAGCATAAAGATGAGCGTTGAGCGAAGTTTGTTCTGTATTTAAGACAATCATCGCCCAACGCTCAAGTTGTTTTAGCGCTCGCTTTTTAAATCATGTTAAGCGCCACGTTGTGCTCCTTTGCCATTCGGCGCATGTTGATGATTGCATAGCGCATGCGTCCGAGGGCGGTGTTGATGCTCACGCCCGTTGTCTCTGCAATCTCCTTGAATGACAGTTCTTGATAGTATCGCATGAAAACCACCTCGCGCTGCGATGGCGGCAGGTTCTCCATGATGCGCTTCACGTCGCGCAGAATCTGGTCGTTAACATAGTCGGCCTCTACAAATCCGTCAAGAATATCCTTCGGGTTAAGGTTGCTCAGGTCGTTGTCCTGAGTAGGCTCAATGATGTTTTGCGCCTTCTGGTCGCGGAACCAGTCCATCACGGCGTTATGTGCGATGCGCATCATCCATCCCAAGAACTTCCCCGATGGGCGGTAGTGCCCGTGGTTGAGTTTTGCGATAGCCTTGAGGAATGTCTCCTGGAAAATGTCATCGGCAGTTTCTTTGTCGCGCACGACGAAAAGGATATATTGAAACAATCTATCCTGTGTGCGGCTAAGAAGCAGGTCGAAAGCACGGTTGTTCCCATCAATGTAAGATAAGGCCAACTCTTCGTCGGTCATATCATGCAAATCTTTCATCTTCTATATATTTAATATTTCGAAGTAAAGATATATACTATAGGCAACCTTGGTTTTAGTTATTATTAATGTTAAAAGAATGCTAAGACACACGTAGTCATTGCATTTCTTGCGTGCAAAGATAAATAGAAATGTTTAATCGCGCAAATTTTTTAATAAAATTGTTACAAAAAGTTTGTAGAAACGCAAAAAAGTAGTAATTTTGCAGTTGCTAAGGTTCACTTTTATGAGTGATTAATAGGGAACGGGGCGAAATTCCCCGACTGTCTCGCAGCTGTGAGTCCCTTTATAGTGCTGAAGCAAGAGAATCCACTGCCCCTTTATTTCTCACGGGCGGGAAGGAGCATCAGTATGGGACGTAGTCAGAAGACCTGCCTTAAGCCATGAAGGTCTGCCTCTCTCGATGCAAGGGGCGCAGGCAAAGAATACGAGAAGATAATAGCATTCGTGTGGCACGGAGTGCCATGTGGTGTGCGTTGGACTGAGTGTTTAAACCTACGTGTATTATTATATAAGTTTTTATAGATTGAGCGAGACCGTGAGGCCTCGCTCTTTTGCGTTTATTCTCTAGTCTGCCACATCAGTTCCCCGCCCATGTAGGGGAGTGGGATATTTAGGGGATGTGTCTTTTAATTACGAAGCGCAGTCGGGCTGAGAAACTCATTGTAACCGTGGAGATTTGCTTTCGGGAAAACGCAACAGTTATAGTGAAGCTATCTTATTCTTCCAGCCTGACGCACCTCATTATATTTTAGATACGCATAGGCGGCAATAATGGCGTCATTCTCCGACCTGTATTTTGTTCTAAGGAAGACTCCTGTGGCAACCTTATAATAGGATCCGTTTTTTGCTTTCCAAATCGTCGTACATGAATTACCAGTCAAATCATCAAAACATATCCCTCGATAAACTTCATCGCTGTAATCATCTTGCCAATTCCCGTCTTCATACTTATATTTTGGCAATCCAAGGCTCTCAATTTCTTTGAGTGTTTTCCTTTCAGCCTCTTTGTCATTATTGTATGAATTGTTGTATTTTCTAATTACCGCAATCCATGCTTCATCATTTACAAATACTTTTTTGTTTAGCATGTTTATTTTGCCCTTTATAACTTCCTCGGCCTTTTTGCACGCAGGTCGTATTTCTGGTGTGGAGGCGGAGAGCTTTCTTGCCGCCTTTATGCCTTCAATCAAATAGTCTAGGACTATGTGGCATGCGCTCCACCGCTGAAAATTATCAGAACCTTCTCTCACAGTTGTATAAGTGCATAAATCATCGTCTATTTGTGATGCTGCTCCGATGGCGTCCATGAGTGCGCGATATGTCTTTGCTTCATCAGTAACACTCCCTTCTTCCAGAATGTCGAAAACATCAGGACGGAACGCGTCGCTTGTAGAAGGCACGTGACATTTAAATATATATTCTCTTGTTGAGAAAAACGATTCAAGCAATGACAGCTTCCGTTTGTTAAAGTTAAGGTCTAAGTCTTTAAGAGAACTCATGAGCGAAGACAACATGGTGTTTTTAGAATATCCACCGATTCCCTTGCTTAGCTTTGGGTAATGCAGCCAGTCAAAATAAGAAATATTATATTTTGAATACGCATCTTTTAAATCTACCCAAAGCTTTGGGTCATTCTTTTTAAGCATCATTTTGCAGTTGTTGATATATGCCTCTCCCCACGCAGAATAGAAATCTTTCCCTGCATATTGGCCATTTGGGAAGTATTTCTTATAATATTGGTTGAGTTTATTTGGATGTTGGGATAATATATAATTATGCTCTGTGTAGAAAATCTCTTCTTGAGTCATTGGCCCCCATTCATTATATACATAATTATAATAGTATAATCTGTCATTACTGGTTTCATTAATATGGCGTAAATAGTCCCAATATGCATCTTTTATATCTACTTTTTTAGAGCCGTCCCATGACGCATATACCCCCTTTGCATTTGCTATTTCTGGGAAATTTTTTAAAACTTTATAAATATCAAAGTCATAAGGGCTCTGATTAATCAGTTTATATGCACAAATCACTTTGGCCCTTTCAATCATATCCTTATTATTTTTATTATTCGATTGACTAAGTATCCTATTCAGTTCGTTAATGTCGTCACTTCCCATAGTAGCTCCAGTAGACAATTTTCTCTCTTTGTTTGAAAAATGTTTGTCTTCAATCACAAGATATTCATCAAAATCATTTTCAGAGAAAAATGGCGTGAATTTTTGGGCTTCAGAGTTGATATAATGATTCCTCACTTTATCAGAACGAACATATTGCTTTAATGTATTTATCTTTTTTAGCTTACCATTTTCAAAGTCGCCTTTGAAATAATAAAGTTGGTATTTATCGTTGTCTTTGTATGCCAACCCATAAACCGTGCCATTGGGCATGTTGTTGGAAACGGAGCCACAAATGTTGGCAATAGTAAAATGTTCCATTTGCTGGTCGACAACAGAAGGCACGTCAAAAACTCCTTGAACTTGTATCAGGCTGGAATAGGGAACGTCTGCATCGCTTTTAGTAAGATGGTATACATACCTAGGGAAAAGATAGTCATAGTATTTCTGGCCTTCTGGAGGAATTTCACCTCGGGTACTACGTTTAAGCGCAAAAGACGAGGACTTCTTAAATTTATCACCCTCTTCAGTTCCCCATTTGGCAAAAAATCCATTGGAAGCGTAATTTTTTTCGTTTTCATAGTATAAAAAAACGATGTTGCCATAGGCTAATAAGTCGCCAAGTTTTGTAAATATCCCCTTTTTCGCCGGTTTGAAAGTTCCTTCAAACTCCATTGTTAAACGACCGTATTTGTCAAAACTTTTGCTTATTCCTTTTACAGGCATTCCTTTCTCAAAAGTACCTTCAAGTTTCTCTACTCCTCCATCTGAACGATTGAAAGTGATAACACCCTGCCCATTTGGCTGACCTTTCTTGTTTGTCTCGCCCTCATATTGTTGGGCGTTCATCATGGCAGGAAAAAGCACCATGCTAATAAATAAGGAAACAAATTTACGCATAATAATGGATTTTAGTAATATAAAAATTAGTAATTATATGTTGTTATAGATTTATGGTTACACCATGATGCAAAGATAGATAAATTCTATTATAAAAGCAAAAAAAACAAGTGTTTTTTCATTTTCTTCTAATCGAAATCGATGTTGCAATCTATCGTGAATACAAGATTGGCAACCATTTTACTTTACCTATTTCGGGAGGGAAATAAATAGACATCCCCACACTTGTATGGGAGACGAACAGTTAGTTCTTGGTTCCAAACAGGGGTGGGGAATGTTATGACGGGATGATTGTAGCGTTTATTCTATCGCTTCCTGCGCTTTCTTTAGCGTTTGCATAGGGTCTTTCATTGACTCGACGAACTCGTCAATCTTGCGCATCTCCTTCGGTATGTCAATGCGCTGGGGGCAGTGCTCCACGCATTGTCCGCACCCGATGCAGTGGTTTGCCTGGCGCAGGCGTGGCACACTGCGGTCGTAACCTATGAGGAAGGCGCGTCGCTGGCGTGCATACTCCGAGTCTTCGAGGTGGCGCGGCATGTTGCCTTCCTTGATGCACTTGTTGTAATGAGAGAAGATGGCTGGGATGTTTATGCCGTATGGGCACGGCATGCAGTAGTTGCACTCGTTGCACGGTATGGTCTTGAGGTCGTAAATGTCCTTGGCAATATCCATGAGGAATGCGTTCTCCTCCTCGGTGATAGGCTCTAAGGGCGAGTATGTCCAGATGTTCTCCTGAAGGTGCTCCATATAGGTCATGCCACTGAGTACCGTTAGCACTCCTTCTGGCGTGCCCGCAAAGCGGAATGCCCATGATGCCACGCTGTCGTCAATGCGCTTTGCCTTCATCTTCTCTACTATCGGGTCGGGCACATTGGCGAGTCGTCCGCCCAGCAGCGGCTCCATGATAACGGCTGGGATGCCTCTCTTTTTGAGTTCGCCGTAAAGGTAAACGGCATCGGTGTTACTGGGGTTTATCTCGTCGGCAAAGTTCCAGTCGAGATAGTTGAGTTCTATCTGAACAAAGTCCCAGAAGTATCGTCCCTCGTCGTGCCATTTCAGCAGCATGTCGAAGATTGAGATATCGCCGTGATATGAGAATCCGAGATTGCGTATGCGTCCTTTTTTCTTCTGTTCCACCAGCCAGTTGAGGATGCCGTTGTCCATATATCGGCTGTTGAATTCCTCCATCGAATCCTTTCCTCCGCCAATGGCGTGGAGCAGCAGATAGTCGATGTAGTCAACCTGCAACTCCTTCAGCGAGTTCTCGAACATGTCCTGCGACCCTTTTCTCGTTCGCGACTCAGGGCTGAAGTTCGACATCTTGGTTGCGATGAAGTATTCCGAGCGTTTGTGACGGCTCAGTGCAATGCCGGTAGATTTCTCTGAAAGTCCGCGACAGTATGCTGGTGATGTGTCGAAGTAGTTGACACCGTGCTCAATGGCATAATCCACCTGACGATTTACCATCTCCTGGTCGATGGGTGCATCTTGGTTGTCTTTCATATCGGCGCCTCCCTCCATTGGCAAGCGCATCATGCCGTAACCCAGCAGCGACACCTTGTCGCCCGTGTTGGGGTTCACCCTCATGGTCATCTTGTCCTTTGGGGGCTCGCCTCGTCTGTCTTTCTTAACTTTTTCGTCATTGCATGCTGCTAAGAGAGCCGAGGATGCTATAGCACCTCCGCCGAGCAGTTTCAGGAAACTACGTCTGTTTATGTCTTTTCTCATAATTGCGATTCTTGTTTTGTTTATAATACTCGGTGCATCTCGTGTCCTTCCACATAGATGGCTGGGAACGGTCGGGCAGGGCAGAGGTTCTCGCATGCTCCGCATCCGATGCACTTAGCGGTGTTCACCGATGGCACCATAGGCGAATTCTCATCGTCTTCGCGAAGAGGAATCATGAGAATCGCACCAGTAGG
>OCTX011998728.1_pt1 | contig 10832 bp, 9 predicted proteins | sample 1539691 | NCBI WGS metagenome assembly OCTX01 (sample SAMN02144231, study PRJEB22623) | gut metagenome | biome: sheep rumen | host: Ovis aries | place: New Zealand | reverse complement strand
CTCGCTGGTACTGGAGCAAAAGACGGTGTGGGCATGGCACACTGGGAGATGCAAGGATGGATGATCCTGATTCTCGGATGGTTGTTCGTTCCTTTCTATCAATTACTCAACAACAAGATGGGCAAGATTATCACGATGCCCGACTTCCTGAAGTTCCGTTACACCCAACGCACGGGTTCTTGGCTCTCTATCATCACGTTGATTGCCTACGTGCTCACGAAAGTGTCCGTAACGGCTTTCACAGGCGGTATCTTCTTTGAATACTTGCTCGGCTTGCCTTTCTGGTGGGGTGCCATCGGCTTGATTGCCGTAACTGCCGTATTCACGGTGTTCGGAGGTATGAAGGGCGTAATGACGCTTTCAGCCATCCAAACTCCTATCCTTATCATTGGTTCATTCTTAGTGCTCTTCCTCGGCTTGAACATGTTGGGCGATGGTAGCATCTCTGCTGGATGGGCAGAAATGATGAAGGTTTGTAATGCCGCTCACGATGGATTCGGAACAACACACATGTTCCACACCAATCCCGCTGACCCCATGTATCCACAATTCCCAGGCTACGTGGTATTCCTTGGTGCTTCTATCATCGGTTTCTGGTATTGGTGTACTGACCAGCATATCGTACAACGTGTACTTGGACAGACCAAGGGCGAAGACAACTCTGTAGTAATGAAGCGCGCTCGTCGTGGTACCATCGCCGCTGGTTACTTCAAACTCCTCCCCGTATTCATGTTCTTGATTCCTGGTATGGTGGCTTACGCGCTCTCTATGAAGACTGGTAGCGGAATCGAAATGGACATCACCAACACGCACGACACCGACGGTGCTTTCGCCATGATGGTGAAGCACATCCTGCCCGCAGGTGTGAAAGGTATCGTAACGATTGGTTTCATTTGCGCACTCGTAGCATCTCTCGCCGCATTCTTCAACAGTTGTGCAACCCTCTTCACGGAAGACTTCTACAAACCCATGAAGAAAGGTAAGAGCGAAGCTCATTACGTATTCGTTGGCCGTACCGCAACCGTTGTGGTTGTATTGCTCGGTTTGGCATGGATGCCCGTGATGATGAGCATGGGTAACCTTTATTCATATCTCCAAGACATCCAATCTCTGATTGCTCCTGCCATGGTAGCCGTATTCACCTTGGGTATCTTCTCGAAGAAGATTACGCCAAAGGCTGGTGAATGGGGTCTTATCGGTGGTTTCGCAATCGGTATGATTCGTTTGTTGACCAACGTGCTAACAGAGTCTGGCAAGGCTACGATGGAAGGTGCGTTCTGGGAGAACACCACATGGTTCTGGCAGACCAACTGGCTCGTATTCGAGTGCTGGTTGTTGGTATTCATCATCGCATTGATGGTAGTAGTAAGCTGCTTCACTCCCGCTCCATCGAAAGAGCAAGTGGAGGCTATCACCTTCACTGGCGACTATCGTAAGCAAATCCGTGAAAGTTGGGGCGTTTGGGACATCGTTGCTACACTCGGTGTAGTATGTCTCTGTGCTTGCTTCTACGCATATTTCTGGTAATAACAATAACGACGGATTCCGAATCTTGCCCGTCGCGAGCATTCGGGATTCGTCATTACTAACACCTATTTATAATAATGACTCAGTATTATAGTGAACATTCCAAAGTTTGGGTTTCCGTAGATTGCATTATCTTTGGCTTCGAGGGTAACAAACTGAAATTACTTATCGGCAAGAGACAAATGGACCCTGGTCGTGGAGAATGGTCACTGTATGGAGGATTTGTCAACTCTAACGAGAACTTGGAAGACGCGGCCAACCGCGTGCTCTATAATCTCACGGGGTTAAGGAAACTCTACATGAAACAAGTTGGGGCGTTTGGCGCTATCGACCGTGACCCAGGAGAGAGGGTTATCTCCATTGCCTATTGCGCCCTCATCAACGTGAAAGACTATGACGATTCCCTTCGGGAACAATATGGACTTGAATGGTTCAACCTCGACGAAATGCCGAAATTATATTCTGACCACAACGAGATGATTAAGAAGGCGATTTTCTTGCTTCGCCAGAGAATCAAGACAGAACCATTGAGTTTCAACTTATTGCCAAGTCTGTTTACGTTGACCCAACTACAACGAGTGTACGAAGCCATTTTGGGCCAGGAAATCGACAAGCGCAATTTCCGCAAGCGCATCAAGACATTCGACTTTATTGAAAAGACCGACTTGATTGATAAATTCCACTCCAAACGTGGTGCGGCACTCTATCGTTTCAACAAGAAGACGTATAATGAAGACCCTACATTTAAACTATAACTTAAAAGTAATTCATCATTAGTATTATGTTAGAAGAACTAAAAGAAAAAGTATTTCGTGCTAACTTGGATTTGGTAAAGCACAACCTCGTCATTTTCACATGGGGAAATGTTTCTGGCATCGACCGTGAAAAGGGATTGGTAGTTATCAAGCCATCAGGCGTTAGCTACGACACGATGAAAGCATCCGACATGGTTGTGGTGGACTTACAAACTGGTAAGGTGGTTGAAGGTGATTTGAATCCATCATCTGACACACCCACTCACCTTGTATTATATCGTGAGTTCCCCGAAATTGGCGGTATCGTTCACACACATTCTACATACGCCACCGCATGGGCACAAGCTGGTAAGGACATTCCCAATATCGGAACGACACATGCCGACTATTTCCATGATGCCATTCCATGCACCGACGACATGACTGAATCGGAAGTGAAGGGTGAGTATGAATTGGAAACGGGTAACGTTATCGTGAAGCGTATCAAGAGTGGTAACATCAATCCTGTTCACACTCCTGGCGTATTGGTGAAGAATCATGGTCCATTCTCATGGGGAAAGGATGCAGACAACGCCGTTTACAATGCCGTTGTGATGGAACAAGTGGCAAAAATGGCCTTCGTATCTTATTCCGTGAATCCTCAAACCACGATGAACCCACTCCTCATCGAAAAGCATTTCAGTAGGAAACATGGTCCCAACGCGTACTATGGTCAAAAAAAGAAATGAAAATAGAAAAAACCAAAGAGAATTTATAATATTATTTACTAACCAAGAAGGCTGTTGACTGAGTTTGTTGATTAGGCAAAGCTAAATCTTCAATCTTCAATCTTCAATCTTCAATAAAAAATTTAATTATGGCAAAAGCATTTGAGAATTTAGAAGTATGGTGGGTAACTGGTGCACAGTTACTTTATGGTGGTGATGCAGTTATCGCAGTTGACGCTCACTCTAAGGAAATGGTGGATGGTCTGAACCAAAGTGGTAACCTTCCCATTCTGGTGGTTTACAAAGGAACAGCCAACAGTTCGAAAGAGGTAGAGGACGTGATGAAAGCTGCCAATAACGACGACAAGTGTGTAGGTATCATCACTTGGATGCACACTTTCTCACCCGCTAAAATGTGGATTAAGGGTTTGCAAGCATTGCAAAAGCCACTACTCCACTTCCACACACAATACAATGCCGAGATTCCTTGGGATACGATGGATATGGACTTCATGAACCTGAACCAAAGTGCTCACGGAGACATCGAGTTTGGTCATATCTGCACCCGTATGCGCGTTCCTCGCAAGGTAGTTTGTGGTTATTGGAAGGATGAAGCTGCTCAGAAGCAGATTGCTGTATGGGCACGTGTTGCCGCTGGTGTTGCTGACGCAAAGAACGTTCGTTGTCTGATGTTCGGTATGAACATGAACAACGTTGCCGTTACCGATGGTGACCGCGTAGAATTCGAGCAGCGTTTGGGTTATCACGTTGACTACTATCCAGTTAGTTCTTTGATGCAATACTTCAAGCAAGTAACCGAAGAAGAGGCTTGCGCACTTGTAGAGGAATACAAGAAGGAGTACACCATCAAGATTGACGAGAGTGGTGAGGAAGTATATTGGGAGAAGGTAAAGAATGCTGCTAAGGCAGAGATTGCTCTCCGTCGCGTATTGAAAGACGAAGGTGCAACAGCATTTACCACCAACTTCGACGACTTAGGCGATGCTGACATCGACGATCCTAACTTCGTAGGTTTCGACCAAATTCCAGGTCTTGCTTCACAACGCTTGATGGCTGAAGGTATCGGTTTCGGTGCTGAAGGCGACTGGAAGACCGCTTGTCTCTATCGTTCACTTTGGGTTATCTCTCAAGGATTGCCAACAGGTTGTTCATTCCTCGAGGACTACACCCTCAACTTCGCAGGCGACCGCAGTTCTTGCTTGCAGAGCCACATGCTCGAAGTATGTCCACTTATCGCAGTAGACAAACCAAAACTCGAAGTTCACTTCCTCGGTATCGGTATTCGCAAGCAGCAGACCGCTCGCCTCGTGTTCACCTCTAAGGTAGGTCGTGGTATCAAGGCTACTGTTGTTGACTTAGGCAACCGCTTCCGTCTCATTTCTCAGGAAGTAGAATGTATCGAACCAAAACCAATGCCAAACTTGCCCGTTGCTTCTGCTCTTTGGGTTCCACAACCAACATTCGAAATCGGTGCAGGCGCTTGGATTTTGGCAGGTGGTACACACCACAGTGCATTCTCATACGACATCACAGAGGAGTATTGGGAAGACTTCGCAGAAATGGCAGGTATCGAATATGTCAAGATTAACAAGGACACCAATACCAGCGACTTCAAGCAGCAATTGCGCAACAACGAAGTTTATTACATGTTGAATAAAGCCCTGAAGTAAGATATGGATTTGAACGCAGCTAAACAAACCATTGAAAGCGGTAAGGCGATTCTCGGTATCGAGTTTGGCTCTACACGTATCAAGGCCGTTCTTATCAACGGTGAAAACAAGCCTATCGCCCAAGGTGCTTACGAGTGGGAAAACCAACTCGTGGATGGTCTGTGGACTTATAGCATCGATGAAATCTGGCACGGTTTGCAAGAGTGTTATACTGATTTGCGCACAAGCGTGAAGAATCAATACGATTGCGAAATCCACGCACTTGCTGCCATCGGTTTCTCTGCTATGATGCACGGCTACATGGCATTCAACGAGCGTGAGGAAATCCTCGTTCCTTTCCGTACATGGCGCAACACCAATACGGGTAAGGCTGCCGCTGAATTGTCAAGCCTCTTCAACTACAACATTCCTTTGCGTTGGAGTATCTCACACCTCTATCAATGCATCCTCGATGGTGAAGAGCACGTGAAAGATATCAACTTCCTGACCACTCTTGCTGGTTATATCCACTGGCAATTGACAGGTGAGCGAGTGTTGGGTATTGGCGATGCTTCAGGTATGTTACCTATTGACCCCGCAACAAAGGACTACGATGCTACGATGGTAAAGAAGTTTGACGAACTGATTGCACCAAAGGGTTATTCATGGAAGTTGCTCGACATCTTACCAAAGGTGCTCGTTGCTGGTGCTAATGCTGGTACTTTGACAGAAGCTGGCGCATTGAAGCTCGATCCTTCTGGTACGTTGAAAGCAGGTTGCCCAATCTGTCCTCCTGAAGGAGATGCAGGTACGGGAATGGTAGCTACCAATGCCGTTAAGCAACGCACAGGTAATGTTTCTGCTGGTACATCTTCGTTCTCTATGATTGTACTTGAGAAGCCATTATCAAAGCCATACGAGATGATTGACTTGGTAACCACTCCTGATGGTTCACTCGTTGCTATGGTTCATTGTAACAACTGTACCAGCGAACTCAACGCATGGGTGAAGTTGTTCCGTGAATACGAAAAACTCATCGGAAAGGTACAAGACAAGCACATGGTTTATCGCGTACTCTACAACCATGCATTACAGGGTGATCCCGATTGTGGTGGTTTGGTAGCTTACAACTATATCTCAGGTGAACCCGTGATGGGCGTGAATGAGGGTCGTCCTCTCTTCATGCGCTCTCCAGAAGACGAGTTCAACTTGGCAAACTTCATGCGTGCACAACTCTACTCTTCAATTTGCGTGTTGAAGATTGGTAACGACGTATTGTTCGACCAAGAGCATGTAGAAGTTGACAACATCACTGGACACGGTGGTCTTTTCAAGACGCAGGGAGTTGGTCAGCGTTTCTTGGCAGCAGCTCTCAACTCACCTATCACGGTGATGGAGACCGCTGGCGAAGGTGGCGCATGGGGTATCGCATTGTTGGCAGCATTCCAAATCAACAACAAAGAACAACTGTCACTTGCTGACTATCTTGACAAAGTAGTATTTGCAGGTACAGCAGGCGTTGAGATTGCACCAACACCAGAGGAAGTTGAAGGATTCAACAAGTATGTTGAAAACTACAAGGCTGGGTTGGCTGTTGAGCAATGTGCAGTTGCATCTAAGAAATAAGGTATAACTATCTTATCATCTTCATTGAGGGGAGTTTTCTTGACTGGAAACTCCCCTTTATTATTGAGCCATGTCAAAAGATGAGATTATTACCCGTTCAATCATTCATTTTTATAATCAAAAAATTGCTCAAATAGATAATTGTTGGTAACTTTGCAACCGTTTAAAAACTAACAATATACATCATGAAGTATTATCCGTATTACATTCTTTTATTTGTATTTTTGCTCACGTCATGCATAAAAGATGAAGAAGCCAACAAAGAGTGCGACATTTTAAGTGCGTGGGTAGAAGGTGACCAATACAAGGAGTGGTTTTACCAACCAGAAACTGACATGCGCATCAATGAGGTGCTTTACACGAACAACACCATTACATTCACGGTGAAGTCTATTATTTCATTACCCAAGATACCTCTTCATTTCAACATCACTCCTGGAGCTACCATCCAACCAGCCAATGGTTCGGAACAAGATTTCAAGGATGGTCCCGTTACTTACACGGTAACATCTCAAGACGGTTCATGGAAACGTGAATACAAAGTAATATTCCGCGAAGCAGAATTTCCTACCGACTATAATTTTGAGAATTTCGAGTTAACCACCTATGACTTGTTTATAATAAAGTGCAGTTACTATTCTTGGTATGAATTTGACAGCAAAGGTAACAAGATAAATCTATGGGCTACTGGAAACCAAGGTTTTGGAATGGGTAATTCAAATTTGAAGCCAGAAGAATATCCTACCGTTCCCGATGCCAATGGATATGAGGGTAAATGCGTGAAGATGCAAACTCTGAATGCTGGTAAAATGGCTGAAGCAGTCCATAAATACATTGCGGCTGGCAATTTGTTTATCGGCGCATTCGACGTGAACTCTGCATTGACTAATTCTCTTGCATCTACGAAGATGGGCAATAATTATACATTTACTACAGAACCTATTAAGGTAACTGGTTATTATAAGTATCAACCAGGAGCAGAATACAGGGATGCTGAGAATAATATCGTACCAAACAAGACCGATGAGGCAGATGCATACGCTGTACTTTATCGCAACATAGATGAAGAAGGAAATCCTGTAGTACTGGATGGTGGTAACGTATTAAATAGCAAATATGTCGTAAGCAAAGCACGTGTTGAATCATTGCCACCAACCAACGACTGGAAACCTTTCGAAATGGTTTTTAAAGATGTTGCTTCCATTAATCCAGACATTTTAAGTTATAGAGGATATAACCTTGCACTTGTATTCTCTTCAAGTAAGGAAGGCGCCAATTTCTGTGGAGCTATCGGAAGTACATTATATATCGACAAAGTAGTAATCTCCCTTGAAAAGGAAAAATAGAATTTACACGATGAAAAAGATAATAGTATTGTTCACATTGCTGCTTGCCATGCAGCATCATAGCCAAGCTGTTGCTGAAGGTTTAATGAGCAACGCAGAATTTAAGATAAGAATTGGATATAGCATTGGCGGTACGGCTCCTATCGGCATTCCTGCTACCATTCGTAGCATTGATTCATATAAACTCACTCCATCATTCATGATAGGTGTTGAAAGCATGAAAACCGTTTATTCAAACTGGGGAGTGATGATTGGCTTTCACATGGAAAACAAGGGAATGGATGCGGAGGCAACAACCAAGGCTTATCGCATGGAAGTGAAAAAGGGAGAAAGCGTGATGAACGGTCTCTATACGGGACATGTGAAGCAAAAAGTAACAGAATGGATGTTTACGGTACCCATTCAGGCTACCTACAAATTGAGTAATCGTGTTCTATTAAAGGCTGGTCCCTATCTTTCCTTGTTGGTTAACAAGGATTTCAGTGGATACGTATATGACGGTTATTTGCGTCAAGGTGATCCAACTGGTCCAAAAGTATCAATGGGAACTGAGGAGAACGAAAGAGCCACTTACGATTTTAGCGATGACATGAGAAACTTACAAATGGGTATTGGTGCAGGTGTAGATTGGCAAGTACACAAGAACATCGGTGTTTCTGCCGACCTTAACTGGGGTATCAACGGTATCTTCAAGAAAGATTTCAAGACCGTAGAACAAACCCTCTACCCTATTTACGGAACGATCAGCGCATTCTATAAATTCTAACAGACAGGCTTATGAAAAAGCTTTCAATACTTTTAGTTGCAGGAATTGCCGCGTTTTCAACATTCAACAATGGCGTATATGCGAGTGCAACAAGCCTCGCCAACATCATTGACGACAATTGTATCGTCACTAATGCCGCACAAATTCAAGATACAATGGTTCTTGGAAAACTCTATTTCGTAAACCTCAAAGAGGGAGAACAACCTATCATGACCGCCTTGAGTTTGTTTGGAAACCGTTGTGGAAGCGAAAGTTTCAACCATAAACCATACGCCACCGAAGGAATCCGCTCTGTCTTCGAGCTTGACGAATGGATAGAGTTTTATCCACAAGCCAATGCTGCATCTGGTATCAAGGTGATGGTTTTCGCACATAAGGAAGACCAAAGTTTTTACACGAAAAACTCTTTGAACAACGAAACGCCTGACTATATTCAAGAATGTGAACTGAGCAAAGATCCTAACGAAGAAGAAACCAACCATTGGGGTTCGTTTTACCTTCATCCTGAAGAGGTCAATCCAGGCTACTATGACTTTGTTTTCATCTACAAAAACAAGGTATTTGCCACCATGCTCACCCATTTTTATAAACCAAATGAAATCTACGAAAAATCCGATTCTGAGTTGGAAGAATTGATGTCACAAAGTCTTTAGTGTAGGCTTTGAAGATAGGACTGTATGATTTATAGAGTGTATTCAACGCATATACACCGTGTATTTCACCCATATACACGGTGTATTTCATACATATACACGTTGTATTTGGCTTAAATACAACGTGTATACAATAAAAATACAAAGCCTATACACTTGGTTTTATACGGTGACGTATGTAAATTCATCAAAGAGAGTGATTCCCATAGCTTCCAATAATCGACGACTATGAGCGACATCATCAGCGGTATTGAAATCTGGAATATGGGGAAGTCGAACAACGATGCGGTTAGCAACACCTTGATTGACGAGCCATTGCAGATTATCCAAGGAGCGTTCCACTTTTCCTCCCGTATAAAGTCTATATATTTCTGGTGAAGTATCTTTGATGTCCACGATATAATGATTGACGAACGGAAAGACTTCTTCCAGTTGCTTACGTGGCACTTGTAACGATGTTTCCACCGTAATACGCCATTCCTTCGGAGCTAAAGAGTGAAACTCACGGATAAATTCACTACGCAACAATGGCTCTCCACCACCAAAACAAACTCCACCACCCGTGGCTTGGAAATACAAATCGTCAATCATCAATTCATCAATCAGTTCATCAGGTGTCATCATAAGACACGTAGAATCTGGTTCGAGACATTGCGGATTCAAGCAATAACGGCAACGCAACGTACAGCCATGAAAGGCAACAAGCGTAGTCACTCCCTTTCCATCTCTTCCCAATCGATGGCGACTGATTCCAATGATGGGAACTTCCATTGTACTTTCTGATGAATTCATGCGACAAAGTTATCATTTAATCATTAAAAAAGCAAAATATCTTTCTGTTTTCATCGTTATTATTTGTAGATAAACGATTTATAAGGTATATTTGCAACATATTCAAAGGAGACAGGCTATGAAACAGGGAAAGAAGATTTGCAAGACACTCAAGGCAATTAGGCAACAAATAGCAGATGCAAACGGCATTAGCTATGCACCTACACTATGTACACACAAAGGAGATTGCGCTGGCACTTGTCCTGCTTGTGAAGCCGAAGTGAGATACATAGAAAACGAACTCAATGCTCGTAGGTTGCTTGGAAAAGCCGTCGTTGTGGCTGGATTATCGATGAGTTTCATGCCACTTACATCCTTTAGTCAAGTTGTAACCCCTCTTAAATCGCCTCAAAAGATAACGGCAAAGAGTGATACTTCTCGTGTATTGGATGGAGTAGTTGAACAAATGCCAAGTTTTCGTGGTGGTCAACAAGCCTTAATGACTTATTTATCTCAAAACGTAATATATCCAAAGGAATGCAAAGATTCAGCAATACAAGGTCGTGTAGTATGTAGTTTTATGATAGAGAAAGACGGCTCTTTGAGTGAATTCAAGGTGGTTAAAAGCGTTCATCCAAAACTCGATGCTGAAGCTCTACGAGTAATAAAGCAAATGCCTAAATGGTGTCCAGGAAAGATGCTTGGTGAAGCAACACGCGTAAAATACACCATTCCCATCACATTTCGTTTGGATGATGACAAAGAAAAAAGTAAGAAGTAACATTTGGTAATATAGGAAGAAAACCAAAAGTTTCTAATATTTTTCCGCGCGAGAATCAGATTATAACCAAAACAAAAAAGCCTTCCACATTTGGAAGGCTTTCTGCGGTGCGTACGGGACTCGAACCCGTGACCTCCTGCGTGACAGGCAGGCATTCTAACCAGGCTGAACTAACGCACCTCGGTGCTATACTTGAATAAAATCTGCGGTGCGTACGGGACTCGAACCCG